>ERZ773042.1320-NODE-1320-length-14762-cov-10.494934_pt1 | contig 14762 bp, 14 predicted proteins | sample MGYA00511664_ERZ773042 | MGnify/ENA primary metagenome ERZ773042 (study PRJEB29015, sample SAMEA2737984) | human oral metagenome | biome: human oral; feature: human-associated habitat; material: dental | place: China | collected 2036 ... | reverse complement strand
CTACATAGAGGACCTTGCCAGCAGCGGATTTGTATTTTTTATCAATAACAGCATAGACGTTATAAGAGGTCGCATCTTCAGCGATAGGCACTCCATTTCGGTCATAGATCGTCCCGCGTTTGGCAGGTACTGTTCGAGTGGTTTGGTGAACCTTTTTAGCCTCTTTTACCAAGTCAGTACCAAATATATTACCTTTTGCTATAATATACGCAAAATTAGCCAAAAAGATAGCGAAAAGTACGACAGCTAACAAACTGATGTACTTGCCGACTATTCTACGGTTTTCTGCTGGAGATTTACGATTTTTTATCGCAAATCGGGTTATTTTTTCTGTCCATTTCATATCTTACTCCGCTGTTCGGATATTTTCGTTATTCAATTTCAAATCTTTTTTATCTGCAATCTCTTTCAAGCGCTCTGAACGAATCAATTCATTCACTTCCTGCTTAGCATCATCGAGCTCTGTCTTCTTTTCCTCTATCTGCGCATTGATTTTTGTTAAATCACTTTGCACTTGCAAGAGTCGTGTCTGCATAAAGATGATGCTCACTGCTAAAACGAGAGCCGTAAAAGCGATGGAAAGATAAAAAGCCTTCTCCACACGTGAGAATTTTTTTATACGATTCTGCAAGAATTGACTGGTTGTTTCTTTCTTATCTACCATTTTTTCCTCTTACTTGTGAATTTTTCTGGCCACGCGCAACTTGGCTGAATGCGAACGGTTGTTGGCTTCTAGCTCTTCAGCACTTGGCAAGATTGGCTTACGGGATACCAATTCCATCTTGGGCTTAAGATCATCTGGAATGAAGGGCAAGCCTTTGGGAACTTCCACTGTTGAAGCTTCTTTGAATAATTGCTTGGTCAAGCGATCTTCCAGAGAATGGAAGGTAATGACCGAGATTCTACCATCCAAAGCCAGCATGTCCATGGCCTGCTGGATAGATTCATCTGCAGCGCCCAGCTCATCATTGACTTCGATTCGGATAGCCTGAAAAATCTGCTTGGCAGGGTGCCCCTTTTTCTTGAGCTCCTTGGCAGGCTTGGCTGACTTGATAATCTCTGCCAACTCCGTCGTTGTCTCAATGGGTTTCACCTCACGCGCTTGCTCAATCTTACGAGCTATCTGTTTAGAAAACTTATCCTCACCATACTTGAAAAAGATCCGAACCAAGTCATGATAGTCATAATGATTGACCACCTCATAGGCCGTCAGACTAGCTTCCTGATTCATCCGCATATCCAGTGGCGCATCCTTTTTATAAGAAAAGCCACGTTCACGCTGATCTAGCTGAGGACTGGACACTCCCAAGTCATAACAAATTCCATCAATTTCCTGGACACCAGCCTCCTGCAAACGTGCCTGCAAATGACGGAAGTTATCCTTGATAAAGGTTACCATCCCCTTTTCGATATAGGGTGCCAACCGTTTTTGCGCATTGTCAATGGCATTCTGGTCCTGGTCAAAGGCATAGAGATGCCCTTTTTCGCTCAATTTACTTAATAAATATTCGCTATGGCCTGCTCCGCCCAAAGTCGCATCAACGTAGATACCGTCAGGTTTTACGTCAAGCATATCAATCGTTTCATGAAGCAAGACCGTTACATGATGAAATTCTTTTGTCATATCTTATCTATTTTACCACAAATCTGACCAGCTTGCACTTGTCAGACAAGGCTAAGTTTCTTCGAAAAAAATTCTCCAAAAAATGTCGTATATACTTGACACCCTATCTCCAAAAGAATATAATATAGTCAAATATATGCGACATATCAAAAAGGAGACCCTATGAATCGTGTCAAAGAATTCCGCAAGGAACTGGGCATTTCTCAGCTCGATCTCGCCAAAGATATCGGTGTCTCGAGACAGACCATCAACATGATTGAAAACGACAAGTACAATCCAACCCTGGAACTCTGTCTCAACCTCGCCCGCAGCCTCCAAACTGACCTCAACAGTCTCTTTTGGGAAGACGATTTTTAAAAAAGGAGCAAACAAATGAAAAAAGAAACTCTCACTGACAAACTTATCAAACGCACATACGGCATTTCTGGCCCCCTTGACGAACACAAACGGCGCGAGGCCGATCGTATCGGGAATCAAGTCTTTATCGTTCTCTTTTATCTGATGATATTTGGCAATCTCATCCCCTTTGTCCTTGCTTATAAATACCCGCAAATTGTCGCTATCGGCTATCCTCTCGTGGTATTTGGCATTTCGATGATGGCTGCCCTCTATGTGGTCTCCCAAACCAAAAAAACAGGCATCACAGCTATTGACCCCGAAATGCTGAGTCAAAAAGAAAGTAAACAACTGCATTTTCCTGGTCTAAAAGCCGGTCTGATCTACGGCATAGCGATATTTTTTATAATGCCACTCATCGATACCCTAACCAGTGAAAATCCAAATTTCATCAGTTCTCTTCTGAATTCAAAACATATTTTAAAAACTATACTGGGAGCGTTCTTTTTTGGACTGATGATACAAATCGTTGTCTCTCTTCGCATTCAAAAAGCAAAGAAAGACCAAGAAGACGACTAGGAGGTGCCTTATGAAATCACTAGCTAGACTACTGATCAGTCATGTTTTTATCAGTATCTTTGTTACCTTTTTCCTACTTTCTGGACATATTGAGCATCCTTTCTTGATTATCTTTCTTTTATTCCTTCCTGTATTGAACAAGGGACAGAGATTCCAGAAAATCCAATCAAAAAAAATACGTCTTCTAAACGCATCTCTCTGTTTTATACTCGTATCCTTTCCACAACTTTTAACAAATCCTATGGATTGGAGATACCTAGTATTTCTAATAATCTGTATCATTTTTAGTTTGGTTTACTTCTATACTCTCTATCAACTCTTTAAAGAAGTCAATCAAAAATCGCTCATTTAGGAGGTTACTCCCATGAAAAAAGAAAATTTCACCACTCGCTTACTCAAACTGTTCTTTCACATACAAGGTCCCTTTGATGAATGTCGTCAAGAGATGATTCACAGGGCTTGTGCCTGTTCCTTGATCCAAATCGTTTACTCCTCCCTCCTACTCTTCTTGTTCTATCTCCTATTTGGACGCTTCATAGAGTTGATTCGAGATGCCATGCCCTACCTCTATTTTGGACTTATCTTCGTCCTCTCATCTAGGGCGAGACTAGCAGTTCGCAACTTACATTTAGACAAGGATGACCCGTCCGAAATCCATCACAAAAGCTACAGCAAAAGCCAAATTAAAGTTCGTAGTTGGGGTATATTCATCAGTATTCCAATTGGCTTGTTTGTCTTATCAGCCTTTCACAAACTCTTTGTTCAGCATCTTCCCATAGATGCCTTTGGGGATGACCTCTTCCATTTCGATAAAATGCTCCCTTTACTAGTGTTAGGATTGGGTATTGGTGCCATCTTTGGAACCATGACCTATGCCTTTTTATCGGAACACGTTAAAAAATAGAGCAAGATTCGCTAATTTTTTAATTTATAGGCAAAGAATCCCACCTAGTTCGTTCTAGGTGGGATTTCCACTTCAATTCATAGGATATTTTCCAAAATATCTACTGACCCTCGTCACCAATTCTCCCACTGGGTTTCAACCTTGACATCGCCATAGTTGCTTGGCGAGTACTTGCTGTCATAAATAGAACACCAGTCCTTCAAAACTTTCTGGTTGACAATTTCGTCGTAGTAAGAATCCAAATCCTTAGCTGTAATACCGTACTTCTCTAGGTAAGATTTTACCTGAGCTTCGTCTTCGATATAACTATCCTCATTTCCTGATATTACAATCTGAATTGACTTTGTGATTGTTTTAGTATTTGGATTATATTTGTTGACCATCCATAGCTTCGTACCATCAGCTATTTTTCTCTCAAATGAAACAAACAGTTTACTATACGCTTTCTCAAAATTAAATCCAACTCTCAGTTCAAGATAATCCTCTGGAAGAGTCTTATACTTTCCTAAAGGGCTATATTTAAAATAATCTCCATCACTCGGCCAGACATCATCGATTTCAAAACCTTCTATATTTCTTAAAATATTATTTGACCGATAGGTTTTCTCAGTTTCTTGGTAAATCTCATCAAAAATATTTTTAGGTTGATGCATAAAGAAGTAAAGAGAAACTGATACAAGTAATACAACTATTGTTAAAACACCTAGTATTTTCTTCATAGACTTCCTCCTAATCCGCCACGGCTTCCAAGCGGTTTAAAAACTTAGATACACCTGGATAGTTACTTTCAATATAAGCTTTAATGGCATCTTCCCCTTTTTCCATAACCTCTAATGGAAGGATACTAGCATAAATAGTACTCTTCTAACTTCTTTCCAATCTTTATTTTTTAAGAATTCTCTTTCTCTAAGAGTCGAATCCTTTTGAAGGTCAGCATAATAGGAAGATGTGGCTTGGGCATAGGATTGCCCCTGTTGCATACGGCCGATAAGATTGACCGAGTCCAAATCTGCCTTGTAATCATCCTCGCCAATGCTTAGTTTCATATCCGTAGCATTTTTAGTCGTGTCTCCCTCCCATCCAGAAAGATCTCTGACATTCTCTCTACCACCATAGACGTCGGATAACTGAAAGCTGCCAGGATTTAGATGAGTAGCCATAGTGATGGACTGGTGGGTAAAGTCTGCGTGGCCTATCACCAATTCTCCCACTGGGTTTCAATCTTGACATCGCCATAGTTGCTTGGTGAATACTTACTGTCATAGATGGAACACCAGTCTTTCAAGACTTTCTGGTTAACGATTTCATCGTAATAAAAATCCAAATCCTTGGCAGTGATACCGTACTGCTCTAGATAGGATTTCACTTGGGCCTCGTCTTCGATATAAGTTTCCGATCTATTTTCATAAATCAGAATTTTTTTAACTAATACTTTTTTCTTAAATTCGTAATGAATAACAAAGTTAATTTTTTCTCCTGAGTTAGCATATCTTTCAAACCAAATATTTACCCCTTTACTACTACCATCAAAATTAAACCGTAGTTCTAAATTCTTCACATCGCTTCCAAGAGAAGAATCATCGTATGTTATTATTGATTCATACTTATCCGTTTCATTCATATTCGAATCATAAAGCTTTCGATTTTTTACTGTCACATTTTTTAAGTCTTTGAAGTTATAATGGCCCAAATAATTTTTTGCTGTCTCTTGGTAAATTTCATCAAAAATATTTTTAGGTTGACGCACAAAAAAGTAAAAACAAGATGATACGATTATCACGAATAAAGCTACTAGGCCTAGGATTTTCTTCATATTGTCACCAATTTTCCCACTGGGTTTCAATCTTGACATCGCCATAGTTGCTTGGCGAGTACTTGCTGTTATAAATCGTGCACCAGTCCTTCAAGACTTTCTGGTTGACGATTTCGTCGTAGTAGGAATCCAAGTCCTTAGCAGTGATACCGTACTGCTCTAGATAGGATTTCACCTGAGCTTCGTCTTCGATATAAGTTTCCGTATCTGCTTTCTTTAAACCTATTTTGACAAATTTTTTTAAAGTACGGTCTTTATGAGAATATACAGTCCACATTTTTATATTCACGTTAGACTCTATACTTTTTTCAAATGAAATCAAGCTTAATTGAGCTTCGGATTTAAAATTAAAATCTATAGCAATTTTCTCATAGCTATCTGGTAAAGCATTTCCCTTATAGACCACATTTGGATAAAATCTAGAATCATCACTATACTCTTGATATTTATGTGCTTCAACATCTTTCAACTTGTTAAAGACATTATTTCCTAGATAGGTCTTCTCCGTCTCTTGGTAAATTTCATCAAAAATGTTTTTAGGTTGACGCACAAAAAAGTAAAAACAGGATGATACGATTATCACGAATAAGGCTACTAAACCGAGTGTTTTCTTCATTAACTTTTCCTCCTAATCTGCCACAGCCTCTAAACGATTTAAAAATGTGGATACTTCTGGGTATTTTTCCTCAATATACTCTTTAATAGATGCCTCACCCTTTCTCAGTATATCTGTAGGCGCTACCCCTGCATAAATCGTACCTTTGACCTGTTTCCAATCCTTATTTTTCAAGAATTCTCTTTCTCTCTGAGAAGAGTCTTTTTGAAGGTCAGCATAGTAAGAAGAGATAGCTTGGTCATAGGATTGCCCCTTCTGCATACGGCCGGTAAGGTTGACCGAGTCCAAATCTGCTTTGTAATCATCTTCTCCGATACTTGGTTTCATATCGTTTGCATTAAAGGTCGTATCTCCCTCCCAGCCTGAGAGGTCTTTGACATGCTCTCTACCGCCATAGAGATCGGCTAACTGAGCTTGATTAGGATTAAGGTGAGTCGCCATAGTGATGGACTGGTGGGTGAAGTCTGCATGGCCTGCTCCATTGTTAGAATAGGCCTTTAACTTGCTGTCCCAAAATTCGTCAAATTTATTATTTTTGCCATAAACTTTTTCATACTTATCTTTCGCTTCATTATACTCTGACAAGTCTCTTGACTTCATTGTCTCCGAATCACTCCCTCCACCAGCTAGTGTATGTTGCAATCTAAGATTATAGTACAGTTCTTTGGCCTTTTCTTCTTTCAACCCCAGTTCTTGAAAGATTTCAAGAACTGGTTTCAAAGTTCTCAATTTTTGGCCTGTATTCGGATCACTCACAAATTCGTAATAAAAATATTGCCACAATCCACCTGCCGTTTCGTTCCACTTAAAGTCATCATAGTTGGCCGCACCGACGACTCGCAAAAAGATATAGTCACGGAACTCTTGACTAGAGGTTGGGAACTTCTTGTCTATCCCCTGCTTGATGGTCAAGAGCTGTTGGGCTGTCTCTGCGTCAAAGCCGTATTCTGCCATCATGGTTTGGACAAAGGCCTTCTCTTGACGGCTGAGCTTCAAATCCTTTGTGTCAGAATAGGCAGTCAAGTAGTTGGCCCAAGTCAGGTCAGATGGAACTTTAAAGACCCCATTTTTTGCATCCCAACTACTTTCAATCTGGGCCAGTCCACGACTCAGTTGCACATCGATACTGTCTAGTTCATCGAAAAGCCCTCCTGAGTAGCTATCATAGGCACGCAGGTCTCTCAAGATCGTTTCATAGACGCGTTTATTCGCATGGTGTCCTCGCATGAGTTCCACATTACTGCGTCTCAATCTCCCCTTTTCTTCACTATCCATGGTCAAGCTCGAAAGAGATTGGTTGACTTCATCTAGATAAGCAATCATTTGCTCTTCCTGACGGATCTTATCAAGTAGATCATCCTCACGCCAACTCTTGCTGTCGACCATCGTTTGGTAGTCTGCTGGTAATTTCTTGATGGCTTGAGAGAAGGTTTCGGCATAGAGCTGTCCCCCTTTGCTCAAGGGTAGCAAGACACTTGCAAAAAAACTTCTAGCCGAATCATAAGCGTCGCCCTTTAGACTCTCCTTATCCTCTGAAAACTTTTGGATGGCTAATTGCAAGTCTTGATAAGCCTCCACCTGAGATTGACACATGGTCGCTACACTTGAACTTTGTAGTTGTGATTGTTCCAAATACATATCAATGCCCATGTCGTTTCTCCTCCTCTCTTTCTAGTTCCTTGCGTCTTTCATAGTAAACTGCATCCAAGTCTCCCTCTAATCGGAACTTTTCTTTCTTCAAATCATCCATGTGGTAGGTGAGGTCCTCAAAGATTTGGTTTTTGAGATGATTTCTCTGCAAGAGCGTTTCTTCCAACTGTCCTGCGTACCGGCTCTGATAGGCCGCCTCCCACAAATCACTTTGATAACGGTGGCTGGCTCTATCATATCCTTCAAAGGTTTCTATCAGTTCTTTGGTGCGGTAGTTCTCTTTTCCATTGTATTCTAGCTGGTACAAGAGTTCTCGCTCTCTTTTCTTCAATTCATCTAACGTGCTCATGTATGACTCCCAAAACCATTGGCCGCAGCCTTATCTAGCGCTTCAAAATCACTCGCTACAGAGTGAAGTCGTTCTGAAGTCAGGCTGACAGCGGCTGTAATCTGACTAGCTAGATTTTGATCCTTTGTGAGACATTGATGAGCCTTGTTATTCCCTTGAAGGGTCGTTAAGTCATCCTGACTAGCCGCAGCGATCGCTGTTAACGATTGACAAGCATTTTTAAGCTGAGTCGCATATGTTTGCGCAATATTTAGATCACTTTTTACTATTGACATGACTGTTTTATCCTTTTTCTCATTCCCTAGTGATAGGTTCACTCCATTTAGCTATATAGGCCTATTATACCATGTTTCATAAAAGGAGCATCATTTTGTCCTAATTTATGTACAATTGTGTATTTTTTCAACAACTTCTCTCATCCGACTCGACGAAAATAGTAAAAACTGTTACAATGTAGCAAAAGAAAAGAGGCCCTCATGACCAGTGTATATGATTTTTCCGTTTTAAACCAAAATAACCAAGCAACTCCCCTGGAGGGCTATCGTGGCAAGGTTCTCTTGATTGTCAACACTGCTACAGGATGTGGTTTAACGCCCCAGTACCAGGGGCTCCAAGACCTCTATGAACGCTATCAAGATCAGGGCTTTGAAATCCTAGATTTCCCTTGCAATCAGTTCATGGGACAAGCACCCGGCAGCGCAGAGGAAATCAATAGCTTCTGCAGCCTACACTATCAGACAACTTTTCCTCGCTTTGCCAAGATCAAGGTCAACGGCAAGGAAGCAGATCCTCTTTATGTTTGGCTAAAAGACCAGAAATCTGGCCCGCTAGGAAAACGAATCGAATGGAATTTTGCTAAGTTTCTCATTGGTCGAGATGGGCAAGTCCTTGAGCGCTTCTCTTCCAAAACAGACCCCCAAACTATCCAAGAGTCTCTCCAGAAAATACTCTAATTTCTTTTCAAAACGTATCCTTTCATTTAGTTTGAGCCCTGAAAGGATGCGTTTTTTCTTTAAAAAGTAACTGATTTTCTTTAATTTATATTTATTTTTTTGCTTTTTGCTATTGCAATTCTTTCATTAATTTAGTATATTTGTTATATTAAAAGTTTTCAGTCATTTTAAGGGAGAAATGACCTTTTAAATTTTTTTATCTTAAAATGAAAGCGCTTTATAAACAGGAGGTAAGGTGACTTACAAATTATCAGAGAGTTTTTCATTAAATCAAGTTGTAACCAAGTCAGACTTGGGCTCGGGCAGTAGCTGACTGCCTTTCTAAAAACTAGGAGTATATTATGAATCGATACCTTTTTGAAAAAGGGCAAACATTTAGCATTCGGAAGTTGACTGTAGGTGTAGCCTCTGTTATCGTGGGACTGGCATTTTTTGCTTCTGGAACCGTGCGTGCAGACGAAACGTCTCCTGCCACGACATCCAATTTAGATCAGCAAATTAAACAAGTCGCAGATATAGAAGAGACCAAGGCTGAACCAGTCAAAGAAGAAGGCCGTGTAGAAGCTGAAAAACAAGAAACACCTGCTGCCGATACCAACAGTGCTGACTTGCTCCCTGAAGACATTCAGGACCGTGCCTATCCAGACACACCTGTCAAAGAACTCGATACGACTACTATCGTTGACCAGAAAGCTAGTCCAAAAGTAGAAACTAAGAGCATTCTAAAGGACAAGGAAGAAGCTCCAAAAGAAGCTGAGAACGGAAACCGTGCCATCATTAACGGTGGACAAGACCTCAAACACATCAACTACGAGGGACAACCTGCAACTGCTGCTACTATGGTTTACAGCACTTACAATGCAGGGGAACAACGCTACCTCGTTTCAGGCTCAGGTATCTTCGTAGCACCTAACCTGATCCTTACCGTTGCTCATAACTTCCTAGAGGCCAATAAAGAAACTGGCGAAGGTCACATTCGTGGTGGAAAATCTGCCCAGTTCTACTATAACGTTGGTTCAAACAGCGAAAAGAAAAATTCACTTCCATCTTCTGGAACTACGGTTTTATTCAGAGAAAAAGATATCCATTTCTGGAACAAGAAGGAGTTTGGAAAAGGCTATAAAAACGACCTTGCTCTTGTAGAAGCTCCTATTCCTCTTCCGATCGCTAGTCCAAACAAAGCAGCAACTTTTGCACCTTTAGCGGAGCACAAGACGCATCAGCCGGGAGAAGCCATCAGTACGATTGGCTACCCAACTGACTCGAGCTCAAAAGAACTGAAACAACCTATCCTAGCTGGTCAGCTTTACAAGGCAGATGGGACCATTCGATCTGTTGAGTCCTATGATGATAAGGGAACGACTGGTATCACCTACAAAACTACTTCTGTATCTGGTTTGTCTGGTGGCGGGATTGTCGATAGCCAAGGAAAAGTTCTCGGTGTTCACCAACACGGAACCGTTGACAATGGTGTGGCTGAAAAGGATCGCTTTGGTGGCGGACTCGTCCTTTCACCTGAACAACTGAAATGGGTGAAGGACATGATTGCCAAGTATGGTGTGAAAGGCTGGTACCAAGGTGATAACGGAAATCGTTACTACTTTACCGATGAAGGACGTATGCTTCGGAACGAAACAGCTGTTATCGGAAGCAACGAATATTCCTTCAACCAAGATGGGATTGCTACCTTGACCAAGGGAGTTGAGTACGGTCGTGTGGTTATCCAACACGAAGACGAAGAAGGAAATCCTGTCAAAGATAATGACACCTTTATCGAACAGACAGCTGTTGATTCGCCATTTGACTATAATTTCAAAAAAGAAATCGAGAAAACGGACTTCTATCAGAAGAATAAAGACAAATACGAAATTGTATCCATTGATGGTGTAGCAGTTAATAAACAACTAAAAGGTACTTGGGCTGAAGATCACAATGTTGTCAGCAAAGCGCCTGCCGGTACACGTGTCATCAAGGTGGTCTATAAAGTCAACAAAGGCTCCTTCAAAGTTTACTACCGTCAAAAAGGAACCACTACTGAACTAGCGGAAGCGACAGTTGATAACAATGACGGCCAAGAGTATGACGTTTCCTTTGTCAACACCTTCCATGCAAAAGACATTGCTGGTTACCGTCCAGTCAAGACTAGCCTGGAAGCAACCATCCAGCATAAAGGTGTGAATGAGGTCGTCTTTGAATACGAGCCAATCGCTGATACAGCCAATCCAACGACACCGACTCCACCAGTCGCTCATCCAGAAGATAAAGAAACTGAGATTGGCAATCATGGACCTCTTCCAAGCAAGGCCCAACTCGATTACCACAAGGAAGAATTGGCAGCCTTCATCCACTACGGAATGAACACCTATACCAATTCTGAATGGGGAAATGGGAAAGAAGACCCTCGATACTTCAATCCAACCAACTTGGATACTGACCAATGGATCCGTACTCTGAAGGAAACGGGCTTCAAACGAACCATTATGGTTGTTAAACACCACGACGGATTCGTTGCTTATCCATCTAAGTATACGAATCATACCGTAGCTGCTAGCCCATGGAAAGATGGAAAGGGTGACCTTCTCGAAGAAGTTTCCAAGTCTGCTAGCAAGTACGACATGAACATGGGTGTTTACTTGTCACCATGGGATGCCAACCATCCTAAATACCATGTTGCAACCGAAAAAGAATACAACCAATACTACCTCAACCAACTGAAAGAAATCCTTGGTAATCCGAAATACGGTAACAAAGGGAAATTTATCGAGGTTTGGATGGACGGTGCGCGTGGTAGCGGTGCCCAAAAAGTAACCTATACCTTTGATGAATGGTTCAAATACATCAAAGAAGCTGAAGGAGATATTGCTATCTTCTCTGCTCAACCGACAAGCGTTCGCTGGATCGGAAATGAACGAGGTATCGCAGGTGACCCTGTCTGGCATAAAGTCAAACGTGCCAACATCACAGACGATGTGAAAAACGAATACCTCAACCATGGTGACCCAGATGGTGATATGTACTCTGTAGGGGAAGCTGACGTTTCGATCCGTTCGGGCTGGTTCTATCATGACAACCAACAGCCAAAATCACTCAAAGAATTGATGGACATCTACTTCAAGTCTGTTGGTCGTGGAACCCCACTCCTTCTCAATATTCCACCAAATAAAGAAGGAAAATTTGCAGATGCAGATGTGGCTCGCTTGAAGGAGTTCAAGGCAACCCTAGACCAAATGTATGCGACTGACTTTGCCAAAGGGGCCACTGTAACAGCAAGTTCTACTCGTCAAAACCACCTCTACAAGGAAAGCCACCTCACAGACGGTAAAGATGACACCAGCTGGGCGCTCTCAAATGATGCCACAACCGGTAGCTTTACAGTCGATTTGGGGCAAAAGAGACGCTTTGACGTCGTTGAACTCAAGGAAGATATCGCCAAAGGTCAACGTATCTCAGGTTTCAAGATTGAAGTCGAAATCAACGGACGTTGGGTGACATACGGTGAAGGTTCAACTGTTGGTTACCGTCGCTTGGTTCAAGGAAAACCTGTAGAGGCACAAAAAATCCGTGTGACCATCACCGGTGCTCAAGCAACTCCAATCTTGACCAACTTCTCAGTCTACAAGACACCAAGCAGCATTGAAAAGACTGATGGCTACCCTCTTGGACTTGAATACCACTCAAACACAACAGCAGATACAGCCGGAACAACTTGGTACAATGAATCTGAAGGTGTTCGTGGCACTTCTATGTGGACCAATCAAAAAGATGCCAAAGTAAGCTATACCTTCACAGGAACCAAGGCCTATGTCGTCTCTACAGTCGATCCAGGTCATGGAGAAATGTCCGTCTACGTTGATGGTCAAAAGGTTGCAGATGTGCAAACTAAGAATGCTAGCCGTAAACGTAGCCAAAAAGTCTTCGAGACAGGCGATTTAGCACCTGGCCAACATACTATTACTCTTGTAAACAAAACAGGCGAACCAATTGCTACAGAAGGGATCTACACCCTAAACAATGATAGCAAAGGGATGTTTGAACTCGAGTCTACTAACTACGAAGTCGAAAAAGGAAAACCAGTCACTGTTAAGATTAAACGTGTTGGTGGAAGCAAGGGAACTGCTACTGTTCGCTTCATCACAGAACCTGGAACTGGGGTTCACGGTAAAGTTTACCAAGATACAACTCAAGATGTGACTTTTGAAGATGGAGAAACAGAAAAGACTGTGACCATCCCAACGATTGACTTTACAGAACAAGCCGACTCTATCTTTGACTTCAAAGCCAAGCTCACTTCTGTCACTGATGGTGCCCTGCTCGGTTTTGCTACCGATGCAACCATCCAAGTAATGAAAGCCGAATTGCTAATCAAGGATCAAACAAGCTATGATGACCAAGCTAGTCAGTTGGATTACAGTCCTGGCTGGAACCATGAAACCAATTCCGCAGATAAATACCAAAAGACGGAGTCTTGGGCTTCCTTTGGTCGCTTAACTGATGAACAAAAGAAAAAGACAACCGTAACAGCTTACTTCTACGGTACTGGACTTGATATCAAGGGCTATGTTGATCCAAATCATGGTATCTACAAGGTATTCCTCGACGGCAAAGAAGTTCCTTACCAAGAGGGCATGGGAAATGCTTCGACTATTGATGGTAAGAAATACTTTAGCGGTCACGCTGCCCAACGCCAAGGCAATCAAACTCTGGTTAGCCTAAAAGGTCTGGACGAAAACTTGCACGCAGTCACCCTTCAACTCGATCCTGATCGAAACGATTTGTCTCGAAATATCGGTATCCAGGTAGACCAATTCATCACTCGTGGCGAAGGTAGTGAACTCTACAGCAAGGCAGATATCATCCAGTCTATCTCTAAATGGAAAGATGATCTGTCCAACTTTGACCCAGCAGGCTTGAAAAATACGGCTACCGCACGCCAAGCTTTCCAAGCAAATCTAGAAAAATTGAGAAACCAACTCAGTGGTGATGCAGTAGATGTTCAAGAAGTCATGTTGACGGTCAGTGCCCTACAAGATATCCTATCCAAGGATGAGAACTATCAAAGAGGTCAAGAGGAGCCTAGTCCAGAGCAACCGGAACAGCCAGAAGAACCTGAGAAACCTGACCAGCCTGAGAAACCTGCTGAACCAAAACAACCGGAAATTGAGTACGATAAGGCTATGGACAGCTTGACAAAAGCTATCGAGAAAAAAGTAGCTGAGCTTGGATCCAACAAGGAAGCTAAGAAGAAATTGTTAGAAATTGCTGACCAAGCCATTGCTGCGATCCAAGAAGCTAAGACTCAGGAAGCAGTCAACAAAGCACTAGAAACTGCTCTCGAACAAATCAGCAAGCTCGAAGCAGCTCAACCGGAAAAGCCGGCTGAACCTGAGAAACCTGCTCAGCCTGAAAAACCGGCGCAACCGGAAAAACCAGCTCAACCTGAGAAACCGGCACAACCGGAAACTCCAGCGCAACCGGAAACTCCAGCTCAGCCTGAACAACCAGCTCAACCGGAAAAACCAGCTCAACCGGAAAAACCGGCGCAACCGGAAACTCCAGCGCAACCGGAAAAACCAGCTCAGCCTGAGAAACCAGCTCAGCCTGAGAAACCGGCGCAACCGGAAAAACCAACTCAACCGGAAACTCCGACTCAACCGGAAACTCCAACTCAACCAGAAAAACCAATTACTTCTTCAAGTCCTGAAGAAGGAGTCAAGGATCTTGTCTTTACACTTCCAAATTTGGAAATTGTCAATAAACCAGTACCGTTCAAGACTATCCGTCGCGAAAACCCACAATTAGACAAAGGAAAAGAGCATATTCTATCAGAAGGAAAAGACGGTCTTTTAGTTGAGTATGTTGAAGTGGACGGTGACAATCGCAAGGTTCTCCAAACAGAAGCAACTCCAGCTCAAGATCGAGTGATTGAGGTAGGTAGCAA
>ERZ773042.1317-NODE-1317-length-14790-cov-3.791992_pt1 | contig 14790 bp, 10 predicted proteins | sample MGYA00511664_ERZ773042 | MGnify/ENA primary metagenome ERZ773042 (study PRJEB29015, sample SAMEA2737984) | human oral metagenome | biome: human oral; feature: human-associated habitat; material: dental | place: China | collected 2036 ... | reverse complement strand
AAGATTATGCGAAGTTGTTTAGAGAGTCTCCATGTGGCGTATAGTATTGCACGGTATATTTCCTGTCGAGAAGAGCTTGAATGCTTAGAGATACTTTAGATTCACGCATAGTCCTTGCGTTTGATACATCCACCGACATGCTTGCCTGTGCCGTAGCCCGATGGACACCTCTGAAATTGGGGGGCGCGGCTCTTGAGATTCTTGCTTCGGCAGACCATCTCTGTCGACGCCAGGCCAATGTTGAACTTGTGGGATCGGTCCGAGAAGCGCTTACCAAGGCCGGTTGTGGTATGCCGGACGTTGATGCGGTGTTTGTTGGCCGAGGGCCAGGTTCGTTTACGGGGGTGCGCATTGGTGTTGCAACCGCAAAAGGTATTGCCTGCGGGGCGGGACTTCCGCTCTTTGGCGCTTCCGCACTTGATGCGATGGCATGGTCTGCCTGGAAAAATGGCATTCGAGGCAAGCTGGCCGTTGCGGGAGATGCCATGCGCGGTGAGGTATATCCCGGTATATACCTGCTTGACGATGAAGGCGCACACCGTACGTTTCCTGCCGAGACGGTTCTCAAGGTAGATGCGGCGATTGCAGAGTGGTCGGCACGAGCCGATCATGCAGAATTGACGCTTACCGGCAATGGTCTCAAAAAGTACCTGACTAAATTCGAGGAGGCGGGCTTCTCGACTTTTGCGCCGGAAGAGGCGTGGTATCCCTCGGGAGAGGGTCTGCTTCGGTCTGCTGCGCTTGCCGAACACGAGCTTGGCGATGGAGATCCGGCACTTGTGCTCCCCATCTACACGCGTCTATCCGATGCGGAAGAAACCGAACGCCAGCGCCTTGGCCTTAAGGAACCTGCAACCGTTGCACTGACCGGTGTTGATGACGTACTTGCCGATATTCACCTGCAATTTCGTCCGATGTCGGTCAATGATCTCAAAGGCGTGAGCGAGCTCGAGACGCTTACATATGCGGGAACACCCCATACTCCGTGGAGCGAGAAGAGCTTTTATGAAGAACTGACGCAGCCGGATCGAAGCTGGTGGCTCGCACACGACCGCGGAACTCCCGTGGGCTTTGCGGGCGGTCGTCTTGCCGGTGCTGAGTTTGAAATCGAAGAGGTGGTGGTTGACGGCCAAAGGCGTCGCGAAGGTATTGCGTCGAAGCTGGTGGAGCGTGTTGCCTATGATGCGCAAATGCTTGGGGCGCATACCGCGGTACTTGAAGTTGCCGAGAATAACGAGGTCGCCCAAAAGCTGTATGAATACCTTGGCTTTGAGAAGGCAGGGGTTCGTCCCGGATATTACGCACCGGAGGTTGCGGCGCTTCTCATGAAGGCGGATTTACCGCTTACGACACAGACCGTTTTTGCCACGCGCAATCCGGAACCTCAAGCGTCCATCCGTCCGTGGCCGCTGGTAGCGGCAAAGCGCTCTGATAAAACCAAGGCTGCTCTCAGTGCGGCCGGCGATCTCGTGCTTGCCATTGAATCTTCCTGCGATGAGACCGCTATGGCAATTATCGACTCTCATGGTGTGATCTGCTCAAATGTCGTGGCAACACAGATTGATTTCCACGCACGTTTTGGAGGCGTTGTTCCCGAGATTGCCTCTCGCAAGCATACCGAGGCCATTGTGGGGCTGTTTGAAGAGACGCTTGCTCGTGCCGGAGAACATTTTGGCTGCGATACGCTTGTATCCTCGGATCTTTCAGCTGTTGGTGTGACGGCGGGTCCCGGACTTGTCGGAGCCTTGGTGGTGGGAGTGGCGTTTGCAAAGGGCCTTTGCGTATCCACAAATCTGCCGCTCATTGCGGTGCACCATCTTGAAGGTCACCTTTTGGCCAACCTGTTTGAGACGCCGGATCTTACGCCACCGTTTATTGCGAGTCTCGTTTCCGGTGGCAATACCATGCTGGTACATGTGCGTGCATGGGGAGAGTATGCCATTCTCGGAACCACCATTGATGACGCGGTGGGAGAGGCTTTTGACAAGGTGGCAAAAGCACTTGGTCTTGGATATCCGGGCGGTCCCGTTATCAGCAAACTTGCAGCACAGGGTAACCCCAAAGCCATCCGATTCCCCCGTGCCATGCTGCACAGTGGCGATTATTCGTTCTCACTTTCTGGACTTAAGACGGCAGTCATTACATATATTGAAGCCGAAAATCGCGCAGGGAGAGCAATCAACTTGCCGGATTTGGCAGCTTCGTTTGAACAAGCGGTTGTTGACGTGCAAGTTGCAAAGGCAGTGCGCGCAGTGGAAGAAACGGGCGTTCATGATTTCTGCGTCGGCGGCGGTGTGGCTGCAAACCCTGCACTTCGTACGGCGTATAAGGAAGCCTTTGGCAAACGGGGAGTTCGCGTCACCGTGCCACCGATGTCAGTCTGCGGAGATAACGCCGCCATGATTGCGGTAGCAGCGCTGAGGAGCTACCGAGCCCAGAACTTCTCGCCTCTGACGCTTGACGCCAATCCAAACGCGCCGTTGGGAGAATGGTCGTCAGTTGATGCTCCCGTAATTCCGAGCGGCATGTAAGATAAGGCAAAGTCCTGATTTAGGGGAGTTGCGTGAGGGCAAAACAAGTGGCACGCGGGCGAGAAGAACTTCACCGGATAGGGGAGAATATGCAAGACGGATTTGTAAAAGTAGCCGCTATAACACCAAAAGTACGCGTGGCTGACGTTACGTACAATGTGGAGTCCTGTCTCAGTTCAATCAAGAAGGTCTATGCTGAGCATGAGGCACGGGTAATAGTGCTTCCGGAGCTTTGCATTACGGGATATACCTGCGAAGATCTTTTTTGGCAAGACGAGCTTTTAGATGCGGCGGAAGGTGGCCTTACGTCCATTGCGCTACACACCTTTGATGTGGACGCGCTGGTTTTGGTGGGCCTTCCCGTGCGAGTGGCATCAAAGCTCTACAATTGTGCTGCGGTGCTGTATGGCGGAGAAGTACTGGGACTTGTGCCTAAGCAAAATATCCCCATGTACAACGAGTTTTATGAAGGTCGCCATTTCACGGCTGGTTCTGAGATCGTAACAAACGTTGACTTTAGTATATTTGGCGAGGTTCCCTTTGGGGCCAATCAACTCTTTTCTTGTGAGTCGTTGCCGGAATTGGTAGTTGCCGCTGAGATTTGCGAGGATCTTTGGGTAGCCAATCCTCCTTCGATTGCTCATGCCATGGCGGGAGCTACGCTTATATGTAACCTGAGTGCTTCCCCTGCCATAGCCGGTAAGGCAGAATATCGCCGCAGTCTTGTCTCAAATCAGTCCGCACGTCTTGTGTGCGGGTACGTGTATGCGGGTTCGGGTGAGGGAGAATCAACTACGGATTTGGTCTTCTCCGGACATAACCTTATATGTGAAAATGGCCATATATTGGCCGATACGGGCTGTTTTACGGACGGTATTGCGGTGTCGGAAATTGACGTAGCCGCACTTGCCGCTGAACGCCGTCGTCTTTCGACATTCTCCGTTGCTTCGAGCCCGGAAGATGCCAGGCATATTGTTACCTACGTTGCGCTCGACTTTGAGGACATGACAAAACTGACGCGGTTTGTCGATCCTCGTCCATTTGTGCCGGCAAGCGACGATCGTCGAGCTGAGCGCTGCGAAGAAGTGTTGAGTATCCAGGCGCATGGCTTGGCAACCCGCCTTGCGCATACCGGCTCTCAGCGTGTTGTCATTGGTATCTCGGGGGGTCTTGACTCTACGCTTGCTCTTTTGGTAACGGTACGTGCCTTTGATCAGCTTGGTCTTGATCGAGGAGGCATCGTTGCGGTTACCATGCCCGGCTTTGGCACTACGGACCGCACGTATACCAATGCGGTCAGACTGGCTCGCACCCTTGGCGCCGAGCTGCGTGAGATTTCCATCACGGCTGCCGTTCGCCAGCATTTTGTTGATATTGGTCATGATGAAGCAAACCATGACGTGACGTATGAAAACGCTCAGGCTCGCGAGCGCACTCAGATACTTATGGACATTGCCAACCAGGTACGCGGTATGGTTATTGGTACGGGTGACTTATCGGAGTTGGCGCTTGGATGGGCCACCTACAATGGCGATCAGATGTCTATGTATGGCGTAAATGCATCGGTGCCCAAGACGCTTGTGCGCCATCTTGTTCGCTATTGCGCCGATTCATATATGCAGACCGATGAAAAAGATGCGGCAGATATTTTGTATGACGTTTTGGATACGCCGGTCAGTCCCGAGCTCCTTCCTGCAAACGCAGACGGTTCAATCGACCAAAAAACCGAAGATCTTGTGGGTCCTTATGAGCTTCATGATTTCTTCCTGTATCACGTACTCCGCCACGGCTCAAGCCCGCACAAAGTATTCCGTCTTGCCTGTTATGCGTTTGGAGCAGGCACTTCCGGCGAGAAGTACTCCAAGGAAGCCATTCTTGCCTGGCTCAAGGTGTTTTATCGTCGGTTCTTTGCGCAGCAGTTCAAGCGTAGTGCCATGCCGGACGGACCAAAAGTAGGCTCCGTGGCGCTTTCACCGCGCGGTGATCTTCGGATGCCGTCGGATGCCTCCAGCGCGCTTTGGCTTTCCGATCTGGAAGCGCTTGAGGACGATGTCGATCGTTAAAAATATCTGAATTATGAAAAAGATAAGCCCGGACCGTTAAAAGTCCGGGCTTTTCGTAGCGCTCAAGAGATTATGCACACGCAAGTGCACAGAGGACTACTTGTTTGAACTCTTCATTTTGCGCCGAAGATCAAGAAGGAGCAGGCCGCCACCCAAGGCTACAATACCTGATGTAGCTGCAACACCAATATCTCCCATGTCCGGTATGACCCCGCGTCCTTTTTTAGAAGAAGATTTCTTAGGATTGTTGGGCTGATCGGTCTTGCCGGGCGTAGGCGCAGGATTCTTGCTATATACATACGTAACGGTAAGGGTGCCATCAATGTATGTACCGTTTACAGCCGCGGAATCTCCAGCCATCTCCTTAAAAGTATAGCCTTCGACATCTTTTTGTTGAGTGGTATAGGCGGTATCTACATCTCCCGTAGTGGTAACAGAATCAGCTATCTCGGTGTTGTTTTCATCAACGTAACGAGCTGTGACCGTTCCCTTTTTAGCTGCCGTATATGTGACCTGTGGTTTGGGGAAGTTATATGTGCCCCCGCTATTCCCGCCGCTGTCAACAACGGTAAGTGTCGCCGACTCGTTTGTGTCAAACGTATATGTACCCGGAGTTGTGGGAGGATTCTTGAGCTTCTCATAGAAGCTCAGTGTGACGGGCTTATCGGAAGTGATGCTTTCGTGAATGTCAAGCTTGAGGCTTTTATCTGCTGCGGTGTAGGTAAGCTCGTAGCGATAGCTGCCGTCGGCTCGTTTACCAAAGCCGTACCTATTGTCGGAAATTTTCTCACCGGTAAGCTCTTCATCTCCGACTTTTACTGTGACACGTGAAAAGTCGTTTACGAAGTCAAAATCATCGCCGACGATGTCCGTAACAGAGGAGCCATCGGAAAGGGAATGACCGAGTGCTTTTTGAAGCTGCACGAAGTTTTGCGAGAGACCACCCGTATTGCGGGTCATGTACTTGAGCAGAGTTGATCCGTCAAAATCGGCCACATTCTTAAAGAAGACGTAGGTGTGGTACTTTGCTGCGATCTCATCAAAAGTATCGATGGCATGAATCCATGCTGCATCAATATTGGCTACGGCATTTTCCTCAATGGGCATTGTCTTGCGCCCGATGCCAAGATAAGCGGAGGAAAAGTTATATTCATACTCGTATTGTTCGTAATCGGCGTCGTGCTGGCGTTTCTGATTAAGATACGTTTCCAGTAAAGTAACATTGCTGGAGGCGGCTGAGAACTTGATTGCTTCGTTTAGGTTGTATTCACGCGACTGATACTCCCAAATACCGCCTTTTCTATCACTCCCGTTAGGGAAGGGATTGCCTGTAGCAGGATTCGTTTGAGCTTTGGGATTGCCGAATGAGCGCGTATATCCCTTGGTGTAATCACCATTCTTTGAATACAGATAGGTGGCTCCGTCGGAGATTAATACCATGTGCTTGCGATTGTTGGGGACTTCGGTGTCGTCATCCAGCAGCTTCTGTCCTGCCAACAGACCGGCATGCATGTTTGTTCCCATGGAGACTTGCTTTTGCATGGCTGCTCTGATCTGGTCATATCCGGTGGAGATATCGGTCAAAGGAAGCTCTATGTTACCAACGCGGTTGAACAGAACGACGCCGACTCGTACCTTTACTCCTTTAGTGTCGGCCTGTCGCTTGAGTTCATCAAGAAAGGCAAGCGACTCGTCAAGTACATCAGCGGCACCTGATTTATCGAGGACAAACACGACATCTGAAGGGAGATTCTCCGTATTTCCCGAGAAAGTGAGGGAAACCTTTGTTTCCAAATCGTTGGTCTGCGGATTTTTGGTGAGTTCACTGGCTGTTTTGTTAACATCTACTTTGGGATCCGTAAGGGTTGCACTGGCTGATGCTGCCAGAACCACTTTTGGGGGAATAAGCCCTATACATAATGCAAATACAAGAAATAAACCGAGCCATAAGCGACGAGTGTTGGCGCGCATATAAGCCTCCTCTACAACAGCATGTACATATCGGTTTTGGTAAGTACCGATTATATAATATTTGTGGATATATAAGACTGTGAAATAGTAACGATTAGCCTGCTGGAAAACAGTTTCTACGCAAATTCAATTTTTCCCGTAGAAACATCCATTGATTTGACGATGGCCAAAGAGCATACGTCGTATCCGGACTTACGCATGCGTTTGCCTCCGGATTGAAAGCCCTTCTCGACGGCTATGCCGATGCCTTCAACGACCGCATCCGCCTGACGACAGATCTCAATGAGACCGTCAAGCGCCGCTCCGTTGGCGAGAAAATCGTCGATAAGCAGCACGTGCTCACCCGGCTGCAGGAATCGCTTTGCAATGATGACGGTGTTGTCATTGCCGTGCGTATAGCTGTGGACGCGGGCAGTATATTGGTCTCCGTCCAGATTAATTGATTGAGCCTTGCGCGCGAACACAACCGGCGCGCCACCAAAGGAAAGCGCAGCCACACAGGATATTCCGATACCCGAGGCTGCAACCGTCAGGATTTTATCGATTTTCTTGTCTGCGAAATGTTGAGCCCATGCGTCGCCCATATGTTGATAGAGAGTGACATCGCATTGATGATTCAAAAAGCTGTCTACTTTCAAGACGTTACCTTCCCGAACAATCCCTTCAGCGATGATTCTCTCTTTGAGCTCTTGCATGAGTCCTCACTTCTTATTGACGGTAGAGTTGTCAGTCATGTGCAGGCCTTTATTGTACGCAAAACTTCGTCGTCATGCACTTTATATATGAATACAATCCCTATGTGATGTACCCATAGAAAATCTAAGTGCCGTTAGTAAGATTTTTTACTATCGAGTCGTATATTTTTCTACCAATGTGGGGAATACTTCATAACGTTGGAAAGAGCGGCGCCCATATCAAGGAGGAGCCGCAACACGGGTACGGACACATACGTTTACGTACGCCCTTATAAGGAGGTTTTACACAATGACATTGAAGCCGCTTGGAGATCGCGTTTTGGTTAAGCCTGCTCCTAAGGAAGAGAAGACTTCCACTGGTCTGTATATTGCATCTGCCGCACAGGAAAAGCCACAGCGCGGTGAGGTTTTGGCTGTTGGTGCTGGTAAGTATGACCAGGACGGCAAGCGCATTGCTCTTGATGTTAAGGTTGGCGATCAGGTCTTTTATGGCAAGTTTGGTGGCACCGAGGTAAAGGTCGATGGCGAGGAGCTCCTGCTTCTTCGTGCCGATGACATTTACGCAATTGTCGAGGACTAACGTTTTGCAAGAAGCGCTTTATGCGTGAGATTTTCTCGCTGTGTACTTCCTATACGTATTTATTTGGAGGAATAGAAAATGGCAAAAGATATTGCATTTGGTACCGATGCTCGCGCCAAGCTTGCCAAAGGCGTAAACACCTTGGCTGACGCAGTAACCACAACGCTTGGACCTAAGGGTCGCTACGTTGCCCTGCAGCGTTCATATGGCGCTCCTACCATTACCAACGATGGTGTTTCCGTCGCCAAGGAAATTGAGCTTTCTGATCCCGTGGAGAACATGGGTGCTCAGCTGGTGAAGGAAGTTGCGACAAAGACCAACGATACCGTTGGTGACGGTACAACCACCGCAACTTTGCTTGCACAGGTTATTGTCAACGAGGGTCTTCGTAACGTTGCGGCAGGCGCTAATCCCATTGCCATCCGTCGTGGTATCGATAAGGCCGTTGATGCCGTTGTTAATCAGATGAAGAAGGGCGCTCAGGACGTTTCCACCAAGCAGCAGATTGCTTCCGTAGGCACCATTTCTGCCGGTGATCCTACGGTCGGCGCTAAGATTTCCGATGCTATGGACGTTGTCGGTAAAGACGGTGTCATCACTGTTGAGGAGTCTCAGACCTTTGGTATTGATATTGATACCGTTGAGGGTATGCAGTTTGACAAGGGCTATGTCTCTCCATACTTTGCTACCAACAATGAGACACTGACAGCCGAGCTTGAGAATCCCTACATTCTGATGACCGATCAGAAGATTTCCAACATTCAGGACATTCTTCCCGTGCTTGAGGCCGTTCAGAAGCAGGGTGCACCACTGCTTATCATTGCTGAGGATGTTGATGGCGAGGCTCTGACCACGCTTATCCTGAACAAGCTCCGCGGCGTTCTTAACGTGTGCGCCATTAAGGCACCCGGCTATGGCGATCGCCGTAAGCGTATGCTTGAGGATATTGCAATCCTTACCGGTGGCCAGGCCATCATGAAGGAGCTTGGTTACAACCTCTCCGAGGTTACCGCAGAGATGCTCGGTCGTGCCAAGTCTGTCAAGGTCACCAAGGACAACACCACCATCGTTGACGGCAATGGCACAAAAGAAGCCATCAATGACCGTATCAACCAGATCAAGGGTGAGATTGAAAACACCACCTCTGACTTTGATCGCGAGAAGCTCCAGGAGCGTCTGGCAAAGCTGGCCGGCGGCGTGGCAGTCATCAAGGTTGGTGCGGCTACCGAGGTTGAGCTCAAGGAGATCAAGCACCGCATTGAGGATGCACTTCAGGCAACCCGTGCGGCTGTTGAAGAGGGCATCGTTGCCGGCGGCGGTGTTGCGTTCCTCGCAGCTTCCTCCGTACTTGACGGCGTTGAGACCGTTGACGCAGACGAGAAGATCGGTGTCGAGATCATCCGCAAGGCACTTGAGGCTCCGGTTCGCACCATTGCAAACAATGCCGGCTTTGAGGGCAGCGTAGTTGTCGAGAAGATCAAAGCACTCCCTGCAGGCCAGGGTCTCGATTCCGCATCCGGCAAGTATGGCGATATGATTGAGATGGGCGTTCTTGACCCGGTTAAGGTTACCCGCACCACGCTTCAGAACGCGGCATCCGTTGCGTCGTTGATTCTTATCACCGAGGCAACCGTAACCGACCAGCCAAAGGATACTACCATCGAGGAGGCTATCACTCACGCAGCCGCAGCAGGCGGCCAGGGTGGCGGCATGTACTAAACTCGTTCGGGTAAGACCGATTTGTGTAAAGCCGGGTCCTTACGGGCTCGGCTTTTTGCGTGACATATGTCGTGGTGCGCATCGTTGTATGTGGCGGTATGCACCGATTTATACGGATAATGACATGTGTTTGGCGAGAAGACCTCTGTTCCACGTACTTCTCGCCATATGATTGGTTACAATGTTAAACCGCAGTGGTGGCCGATGCGGCAAAGATGCAAAACGTGTCCGAGAGGCATGTCGGAGGGGAGGGGCGCATGGCCGAGAAGCACGATTTTCTTGATGATTTGATTGACATTCAGAGCGATTGGCAGGCGCTGTCAAATCCCCTGGATGCGTTGATGGGCAGCCTTGGCGGCAATGATGCTGAGAATAAGCCCTATGATCCTGCCGATTATAAGGAGCAACCGTGGGCCAATCCCAATCGTTGCCTGCAGTGCGCTTCCGGCAGCGCTGAGGTGTGCCGTCGGTGTCAAGAGGTATGTCCCGTTGATGCCATTGACATCCATAACCAGACCGTATCCATAGCAGAGCATTGCATCCAGTGCGGTCTGTGCGATTCGGTTTGTCCAACGGAAGTATTCAACACACGCCGTCATACGCCACGCAAGCTCTACGATCAGGTGGCTCGTGCGGCATCGGCATATAACAAAGCATACATTACCTGCACACGTGCGCTGGGGCGAAAGCCCTTAGGCAATGAGATTTGTCTGCCCTGCGTGGGCGCGATATCCCGAGATACCTGGTTTGCCATCCTGACGGATTTTGATAACGTATCCGTTTATCTGCCGTTTGGCGTATGCGATAAGTGCCGCACCACTACCGGTGAGAAAACCTACTGTGATCACATTGCTTCTGCAGAGACGTGGACGGGTGCAAGTGTTGGTTTTGAGTCAGATGAGGCGGCCCTTGATCACGATCTGACGCGCGCGTATAAACGCAGTCAATTTCTCAGCAGCTCTGTCAATGCGGCCGAGCGGCTTGTCATGCGCTCGACGCCATTGTTGGCAGGAGCGCAGGCGGTTGCCAATCGTATCAATACGCATGCCCGTGCGCTGGATAAATTGCAGAATCAGCTTGATGAATCCATCGGCATTCGTACAACCAATAACCGTCAAGCCATGTTGACGCAAAATCGCCGTCTTATGATGGGAGCACTTCAGCATGATGAGGGTCTGGCCGATTTTGTAAAGCTTGAAGCTCCGATGTGGGATTCAACGCGCTGCACCTTATGCGGTGAGTGCGAGAAGACCTGTACGATGCATGCCATTGACATTGATGAACGTGGCAATTTGATGATTCGACAACAGTTTTGTACAAACTGCGAGGCTTGCGTGCGTGTCTGTCCTGAGGCCGGTGCGCTTGTCATGCAGCCCATGGATATTACTCAGCTTGTCGTGCACGATCGCCAGGCAGAGGAAGCCGAACGTATGCGCATTCGGGCGCGAGAGCGTGCAGAGCGTCTGCTTGAAACCGGAAAAAAGCAGCTGGGTGATCTTGTGGAATCACTTGAAGAAACTCCGAAAGATAAGGATTAGTATGTCGCTTTCCATTGGTATTGTTGGTCTCCCAAATGTAGGTAAATCTACCTTGTTTACTGCGCTGACCCGTAAGGGTGGCCTTGCCGCCAATTATCCGTTTGCGACGATTGATCCAAATGTGGGAATTGTTGACGTGCCTGACGCACGCTTACAAAAGCTTGCCGACATCGTTCATCCTGGACGTATTGTGCCTGCCACCGTTGAGTTTGTAGATATTGCCGGGTTGGTGAAAGGTGCAAATGAGGGAGAAGGTCTTGGCAACCAGTTTCTCGCCAACATTCGTCAAACCGATGCCATCTGTGAGGTGGTTCGTTACTTCTCCGATCCCGATGTCGTACACGTTGAAGGCCGAGTAGACCCCGATCAAGACGTTGATATTATCCAGACAGAACTTATCTTGGCTGATCTGGGCACATTGGAGCGGGCACTTCCTAAGTTGGAGAAAGAGGCTAAGCGCGATAAGGACTTACAGCCTCGTCTTTCGGTGGCAAAGCGTCTGCAAGAGTGGCTGAATGAAGGCAAGCGTGCTGCCGATATGGAGATGACCGACGATGAGCGCGCAGCAGCTCACGACCTCTTTTTGCTTACGATGAAGCCCATCTTATACGTGGCAAACGTAGATGAAGATGCGCTCTCAAAGCAAGCGCCACTCGTGGGCGGTGTAGAGGCGATTCCCGTGTGTGCCGAGGTTGAAGCAGAACTTGCAGAGCTTGATCCCAAGGAAGCTGCCGAGTATCTGGAGTCTCTCGGCCTTGAACGCTCGGGCCTTGCCACGCTTGCACAGGCTGCGTATAAACTTCTGGGCCTTCAGAGTTACTTCACTGCCGGTGAAATGGAAGTGAAGGCGTGGACCGTGCGCATCGGAGCAAAGGCTCCTGAAGCGGCGGGTGTTATCCATTCGGACTTTGAGCGTGGCTTCATTAAAGCTGAGGTTGCAAGCTATACGGATTATGTCGAGCTTGGCGGAGAAGCAGGATGCAAGGCCGCCGGCAAGCTTCGTATGGAGGGCAAAGAATACGTCGTCCAAGACGGCGACGTTATGCATTTCCGATTTAACGTATAAATGCGCGCAGATTTTATAGTTTTGGCTACTGGATGAAGCGATTTCCGGTAATCATCGAGTAGATACCGCCAACAAGAAGAATTGCCCACAAAAGGAGCCAAATAGGTTTTACCCTGATTGTCCAGCCTTTCTTTAAGGCAAGGGCGATGTAGATGGACTGCAGAACCAAGATGACTCCGGCAAGGATGGTAATGATCGGTGTCATATCAAGATTGCTCATATTTTGGTACTCCTTTACGTTATCTGTTCCGCTCCGAGAATAACGGTGATATCCACGTCAGTGGGATACGAGCCGTCATTTGGTTTGATGGCGCTCGTGGGAATATTCAGTGTCTTCGCCACACCGTATGCCTTTGCGCGACCTTCTTTCGTGCCGTCGTAAATAATACTGGAAGAATCAAGATTTTCGTCTGAATTTTCGGCAAATGCATTATATCCCGCGGTTTTAAGAGCCGCTGCTTTTTGTGCCGCGAGGCCTTGCTTGTCGGTGCCATTCATAACGGCAACGTCACCGGTGTAGTCGGGCTTAATGGAAGACTCTGCGGAGGGATCGCCTGCAACGGTTCCGGTAACGCCGGTTGTTTCATCGGTGTTTGCATCTTCAAGAGGAGGCAGGCCCTTCTCCACACGGCTGAGCATCGTGCGCCAGGCGTCCTTGTCGACTATTTCATACCACACGCCGTCAATGAGCTGAGACTCTGTGGGAGTACGTCCCGAATACATGTCCTCTGCGGTGTTGATGCCGCGGAACTGGAGGGCAAGTCCCACAATATCGGTGACACTCATATCGGTGGTAACGCTGTCGGCAATCTGCGATACCGCAGAAGCCATGGCAGCGGGGTCAAGCTTCAGGACCTTTTTCGCAATGGCCATGAGAATCATACGCTGGTTGGCTGCGCGATAAAAATCTCCTCCGCCATAGTCGTCGTACGCATGGCGACTGCGACTGAGTCCGAGCGCCTGTTCACCGTTTAAGGTCTGCTCACCGGCGGGGAGGTCAATGCCGGCGTATTGTACGTCTTTTACCGGTTGCGGGAGGTTGACGTCAACGCCACCGATGGAATCGACAATCTTGGTAAAGGATTCAAAGTCAACTTCGGCATAATGCGAGATATTGACGTTGGCGAATTTGGAAACCACTTTGACCATGTTCGCTGCACCGCCCAGCGAATAGGCGGCGTTTATTTTCTGCTTGCCATCAGCTCCCATGTCAACCATGGTATCTCGGGGGATGGAAATGAGAGTGATCTTTTTATTCTTGGGGTCAACTCGCGCCAAGATAATGGTGTCTGCGCGAAAGTTTGAGGTGTCGCTACCCCAATTTTCGGACCTGCCTTCGTCCTTGTCGACGCCCAAGAGAAGCATATAAAACGGGTCGGAATCTTTGGCCTTTACCAGTGCGCTTTGGAGGTTGGCATCCAAGCCATTACGGAGCTTGGCATTTGTATCAAAAAGCCACCACAGAGCCACGGCGCTTGCCACAATTAACAGGGTTGCAAAGATGCCGAAAAAGATCTTAAGTTTGCGGTGTTTTTTAGATCCACGTCTTTTTTGAGCGTAAGCACTCACGCCCTCGGCCCGGCTTTTTGCATGCTGAGCAACGCCAATTCGTGCATGACGGGTATGCGTGGGCTCTGAAGACGGTGCGGCGTAGGCGCGTCGTGCCGTATGAGGCTCTGAGTCTTCAGTACTTCTCGCTTGCCAGTTGTCTTGTGCGTTGGTGTTGCCAATTAAAGGCTCACGAGTAAACGGGGAATCAAAGGTGCCTTGGGCCTCGCGAGCAGAAGCGACGCTTGCTTGCCGCGCATTGCCGAGCGTTTGCGGAGTCGTCGATGGCTCAGCCCTGGTAAAAGCATCCATATCAGCGTGGTTGGCATGTATACCAGCCGCGTCCTCATCGAAGTCGCGCATGTGTTTGGACTTCTTTGAAAACCACTTGGCCACGGGGACTCCTTTGCGTGTAGTGTTCATTTTGCCCGATGGTTGGCCTATCACTATACGCCAAACTGTCGAAAAATCATATGCAGAGACGTTTTCTTGTGGGGAATATCGTGCAGGAAATGTATCATGGAAAGGCACAACAAGTTGCCAGTGCAGGGATTACGCTGGCGAGAAGCCCGGCGTTGCCGGAGAAGCGGAGATTTCATGAATGAGGCAAGGCCCCAGCAGTTTGTTGCCGTGCTTGATTTTGGTGCCCAGTATGGGCAATTGATTGCGCGTCGTGTGCGTGATTTACACGTGTACTCCGAGATTGTTCCGTGTGATATTTCTGCCGATGAGCTGAGTGCCATGAAACCATCGGCGTTGATTTTGTCTGGGGGCCCTGCTTCCGTCTATGCCGAGGACGCTCCGCATATCGATCCGAACGTGCTGGCACTTGGCGTGCCGGTCTTTGGTTTTTGCTACGGCCATCAGATCATTGCGGCAACGTTAGGTGGAGAGGTTGGACACACCGAGAAGGGCGAGTATGGCCCGGCGCGTCTGTCGCTTAACGAGGCCGGTTCACGCAGCAAGATCTTTGACCGCACTCCTGACAAGCAGACCGTGTGGATGAGCCATCGCGATGCGGTTTCGTCTGTGCCCGAGGGCTTTATCGTAACCGCTTCCACCGACGTTTGTCCCGTGGC
>ERZ773042.1316-NODE-1316-length-14803-cov-3.908530_pt1 | contig 14803 bp, 14 predicted proteins | sample MGYA00511664_ERZ773042 | MGnify/ENA primary metagenome ERZ773042 (study PRJEB29015, sample SAMEA2737984) | human oral metagenome | biome: human oral; feature: human-associated habitat; material: dental | place: China | collected 2036 ... | reverse complement strand
TCTTCTGCTCCTTCTCCAGCCCCAGGTCGGCACCGTCGCCCTCGGCCTTCTTGTCGGCGGAGACGGCCGTACGGGAGGGCTTTCGGGCTGCAGCCTCCAAGGGGCGCGGAGGAATCGGGAAAAAGTTTGCGAGAAAGACGAAAAGGAGTAGTGTTCCAACTCGTCTCCGTCCGTTTTTGCTAGGGGACAAAGGTGCTCCCTCCCATCTTGGTGTATCCGATGACGGCCTCTCGGCCCCGCGTCATGGCCGCAAGTTTCTCGCGCAGCCCGGAAAGGTGCCGCTCCAGTTCCTCTTGGGCGCTGGCCTCGGCCCTCGTGAGCTCCTCCGCGGCCGCCCGGGTCTCCTGAAGGGCCTGGGAGAGCTCGCCGGAATGAGCCTCGGGAAGGGACGCAAGGAGCTGATCCCAGAAGCCGTCCGCACCGCGCGTACCTCGAAGCCCGGAATCGGAGAGGGCGTCCTGCCAGGAGTCCACAAGGAGCTGCAGTCGGGAGATGACAGCATCCTTCTCCTGAAGGATGCTCAAGAGCTCCTCCATGTCCTCGTCGAGGAGGATGGCCTCGAGTTCGCGCGAGACCAGCGCCCTCAGGGAGCGGTAGAGGCCCAGTTCCTCGGAGAGCAGGTCCTTGAGCCTGGCCGGAAGATCATCCCGCAAGGTTCAGGCCTCCGGCCTTCTGAGACGCCGGCTTGGGGGCTGACGGAGCGGGGGCTGCGGGGTTCCGGGGCGCGTCCTGCTTGAGCGCGGAGAGGGCGTTCCGCAAATCCTCGTCCTCGGGATGGGCCTCCTGATAGTCCTTGAGGAGCTTCATCAGGGCCTCCTCCCAAGTGCTCTTGAGCTCCTCCAGCATGGTGCGGACGGTGCGGACATTCTCCGGGAGTTTTTTGACGTTCGCCTCCACGAGCAGTTGATACATGTAGTCGTAAAGGCGCATCAGGTTCTGGGCCATGTCTCCGCCCCTGGTGGTGTTGAGGGTGACCATCAGCTCCCGGATGACGTCCTGGGCCCGGATGATCTCGCGGTTGGCGAGGTCTATGTCCTGCGGGTGCCCCTCCCCCTCCTCCAAAGCGGTCTCCGCGAGGCGGCAGGAACGTATGCCGATGTCGTAGGTGATAAGCAACAGCTGCTCCTTGGTGGCCGTCGATATCTGGGTAGCCTGATAGGCAAACTGCGCACTGCTCTTGTTTTCCATGAAAAGCATCCCCTCCTATGCTCTATTCTCGGCCGATCGGGGAAAAACTTTTGCCGACGGCAGTCTTTCGTAAAAAAACGCGGCGGCCCCGCCCTGAAGGGTGGAAACGCCGCGTTCCCTCTCGGGGTGGAGACGGAGCTAGGCGAGGGCCTTCTGGACGTCGGCCTCGGAGGCTACGCCCGTGACTTTCGCGACCACGCCCTTGCGAAGCTCCACCAGGGCGGGCATCTTGGCCGAGAGCTCCAGCTTCTCGGTCATGCGGGCATTGCGGTAGCCGTCGATGAGGGGAATCTTGACGCCCTTCGCCTTGGCGGCGTCCTCGACGGCCTTCAGAAGCTTGACCTGCTTCTCGTCGATGCTGGAGTAGAAGAAGGCGGTGACGCTCTCGGGCTCCAGGAGGGTCGTGCGCAAGTGGAGCTGCTCGTTGATGTAGGCGGAGGCGCCCATGGCGGCGATGGCGCCGTCGGAGGCGGCGGTGATGACCTGGCGCAGGTGCTTGCTGCACACGTCGCCCGCGGCGAAGATGCCCTCGACGGAGGTCTCCATGTGCTCGTTGACAAGGATCCAACCACCCTTCTCGGCCTTGACGAGTCCCCTCACGCAGTCGTCGTCCGGCGTCTGGCCGACGAACATGAAGACGCCCGCGACCTTGAGGTTGGAGAGCTCGCCCGTCTTCACGTTCTTGAGCACCAGGTTCTCCACGATGCCGTCTCCCTCGATGCGCTCCACGACGCTGTTCCAGACGGGGACGATCTTGGGGTTGGACATCGCGTGCTCGATGGCCGCGCGGTCGGCGCGGAACTCGTCGCGGCGGTGGATGATGTAGACCTTGGAGGCGAACTTCGTGAGGTAGACGCCCTCCTCGACAGCGGTGTTGCCGCCGCCGACGACCGCGACCTCCTCACCTTCGTAGAAGGCCCCGTCGCAGACGGCGCAGAAGCTGACGCCCTGGCCGATGTGCTCGGCCTCGCCCTCGCAGCCCAGGCGGCGGAAGTGCGCGCCCGTCGCGACGACGATGGCCTCGGCCTCGATGTCGCCCTTGTCGGTGACCACGATCTTCTTGCCGTCGCGCAGCTCCACCTTCTTGACGTCCGCGATGCGAATCTCCGTGTTGAACTTCAGAGCGTGCTCACGGAACATGTTGCCCAGCTCGGGGCCCGTGGCGTGCTGGACGCCGGGCCAGTTCTCGATCTCGTCCGTGATGTTGATCTGGCCGCCGGTCGCACCCTTCTCCAGCAGCAGGACATCGAGGCCCGAACGACGCCCGTAGATGGCGGCCGTCATTCCCGCGGGGCCGGCTCCGATGATGACAAGCTCTCTCTTCTCCATGACGCATCTTCTCCTTTAAAATGTAAAATGATGAAATGTAAAAGTTGCATTTTTCCTCAAGTCCCCGAAGCGGGAGCGAGCTTCCGTTTCTTCATGTTCCCGATCCCCCGGTCCCGAAGAATCGGTGTGCCCATGACGAAATGGAAAATGGGCGGGGAAAACGAAACTTCGACCGCCTCCATTATCCCCGATATCGCCAGGCCATGCAACGAGTAATTGCAGAAAAATCGAGGACGCCGCGGAGAAAGTCGAACCTGTCGGAATGTCCCTTCAGCAACTCCGCCTGATGCGCGTCCCCCATCTCCAGCAGCAGGAGCCCTCCCGGCCTCAACCAGAGGGGCGCGGCCTCGAAGAGCGCGCGGTAGCAGTCCATGCCGTCCGTACCGCCGTCGAGGGCCATGCAGGGCTCGAAGTCCCGCACGTCCCGCATGAGCCCGTCTATGGCCTCCGTCGGGATGTAGGGGGGATTGCTGATGACCAGGTCGCACTCCACATCGACGGGCAGGTCCCCGGGCGTTCGGGAATGGACCAGAAGGGCCCGCCCGAGAAGCCCCAGGCACCGGAGGTTGCGCCAGGCGCAGGAGAGGGCCTGCGGGTTCCTCTCGGCCAGGAGCCCAAAGGCCCGCGGCCGCTCCAGCAGGATCGAGGCGGCGATGCATCCGCTGCCCGTCCCCCAGTCCAGGAAGATGAAGCCGTCGTCGGAGAGGAGGGAGAGGGCGAGGTCCACGAGGAGCTCCGTCTCCGGACGCGGGACGAGCACCCCGGGCCCGACCTCGAGCTCCAGGTCCCGAAACGGGGCGCTGCCCAGAATGTACTGAATCGGCTCGCCGCTCTCGCGGCGGCGAAGCTCGAGCTCGAGGCGTTTTTGCACCGCCTCGTCCAGAGGGTTGTCCTGGTGGGCCAGGAGCGCGGCGGCGGAAAACCCCGAGGCATGGCAGAGCAACCAATCCGCCTCCTGAGCCGCGTTTCGAATGCTGGCCTGGGACAGGCGTTCCCGCGCCGCAGCCCGGAGGGCTCGGAGGGTTTTGGCGGCGGCGCCGGCGGAGAGGGGCATCTGCCCCTCAGCCCTCCATGTGCTGCAGCTTTTCCGTCTGGTCCGCCAGGGTCATCGCGTCCATCATCTCGTAGAGGTCGCCGTCCAGGTAGGCGTCGAGCCTGTAGAGGGTGAGGTTGATGCGGTGGTCCGTGATGCGGTTCTGCGGAAAGTTGTAGGTGCGTATCCTCTCCGAGCGGTCGCCGGACCCGATCTGCCCGCGCCGCTCGGAGGCCTGCTCGGAGGCCTGCTTCTGCAGCTCCACGTCGTAGAGCTTCGTCCTGAGGTAGGCCATGGCTTTGGCCCGGTTCTTGATCTGAGACCGCTCGTCCTGGCAGGTGACGACGATTCCCGTCGGAAGGTGGGTGATGCGGACCGCGGAGTCCGTCATGTTGACGTGCTGTCCCCCCGCGCCGCTCGATCGGTAGGTGTCGATTTTCAGGTCCTCCATGCGGATGTCGACCTCGACGTCGTCCACCTCGGGCAGAACGGCCACCGTGGCCGCGGAGGTGTGGATGCGCCCGCTGGCCTCCGTCACGGGGACCCTCTGGACGCGGTGCACCCCGCTCTCGAACTTGAGCTTGCTGTAGGCCCCGTTGCTGTCGATGCGGAACGTAATCTCCTTGTACCCTCCGATGCCGGTCTCGTTGCTGTCGATGACCTCCATCTTCCAGCGCTGCCGCTCGCAGAAGCGGTTGTACATCCGGTAGAGGTCGGCGGCGAAGAGAGCGGCCTCCTCGCCGCCCGTCCCGGCGCGGACCTCCACGACGACGCTCTTCTCGTCGTTGGGGTCCCTGGGCAGGAGCAGCAGCTTCAGTTCGGCCGTGAAGCCCTCGATCTTCGGCTCGAGCGCATCCAGCTCGTCCCGCGCCAGGGCCTCCATCTCGGGGTCTCCGGCCTTGAGCAGCTCGCGCGCCTCCTCGATGCCGGCGAGGGTAGCGCGGTACTCGCGGTATTTCTCCACCACCGGCTCGAGCTGTGCCCGCCGCTTCCCCAGTGTTTGGAGCTCTTTGGGGTCCGAGGCCACGGCGGGGTCGGACATCCTGCGCTCGATCTCCATAAAATCCTGTTCCAAAGCCCTCAGCTTGGGTTCGATATCCATGTGAAGTCACGCTCCGTTCAGCTTGGGGAGGCGGCCGACGGGGCGGGATCGCGTTCCCGTCCCAGGGCGGCGTCCAGGGAGGTCAGGGCGACCTCTATCTGTGAGAGGTCGGGCTCCCGCGTCGTCAAGTACTGCAGGGAGAGGAAGGGGGCCATGATCAGCCGTCCGGCGGTCCCCGCGTTCGAGGTCAGGCGGATGATCTCGTAGGAGAGCCCGATCACCAAGGGTATCAGCAGGACACGCGTTCCGGCCCGCCAGAGGAAGCCGCCCTTTCCGATGGCCGAGAACACGGCGATGCTGACGATGACCGTAATCAGGAGGAACGAGGTCCCGCACCTGGGATGGATCCTGGAGCACCGCGCGATGTTCGGAGGGTTCATGTCCATGCAGGCCTCGAAGGCGTTGATCGTCTTGTGCTCGGCGCCATGGTAGCGGAACACTTGGCGGATGTCCGACCAGAGCCCGATCAGGCCGATGTACCCGATGAAGATCGCCGCCCTGACGAGCCCCTCGAACACGTTCGCCCCGAGGGGCGAGAGGGAGAGGGCGTGCTCCGCCCAGTCGGCCAGCCAGAGCGGCAGGGCTACGAAGAGCCCCGCCACGGCGAAGACCGCCATGAACACGGCAAGCAGGATGTCCCTGGCCGTGAGCTTCTCCTGGGTCTCTTCCAGGGCTATTTCCGCGGAGCGGGACAGGGCGCGGAAGCCCGTGGCCATCATCTCGCACATGATGACGACCCCCCGCAGAAGGGGGAGCTTCCAGGGATAGCGCCCGATGCGGGAGCTGTTGTTCCAGCTCTCGCGGAATATCGTCCCGTCGGGCCTTCGGACGGCCAGGCCCCATAGGTCCCTGCCCTTCATCAGCACACCCTCGATGACGGCCTGCCCTCCGATGGGCATGCGCCGCGCCTCCTCCGCCATGAGGGCGGCGGAGAGGAGGAAGGGCCGTAACCAATCAGTTTTTCTCGATAGCAAGGAGGTCCTCCATATCTTTATAGGGTCTTCCGCAGGGCCGCGCCTCGGTGCAGGGACCGAAGAGGCACGACGGGCCGGCCCTGCGGAAGATGACCGGCGCGACGGCACGGCATGCGGCCAGCATGAGGCGGGCCATCTCCCGTATCTCCCACTGGGCCCTGCGGCAGAGCCGCAGGGCTTCTTTTGTTATGGGTCGTGACCCAGTGTTGCATGCAAAGCATGCGACACAATAAACCACCCGCTATGCGGGTAGAAGACAAACGGAAAAATTCATGCTGTGCATCACGTTGCGGATGGAGGCGGTCAAGCCTTCCTGTCTTCCTTCCTGTCGTCCATCCGCTCTAGCCTCTTCATCTCCATCGTGCTTTCTATCACTAGAGAAATATTTCTTCTCATTCCGGCAGGAATCTTCCTCAATTGCACGAATATTAAAAGTGAATAAATTCCGCAAAGGAGGCTTTTTGATGGAGCTGAAAGCACTGCTTTTCGACACACGCTCGATTCAGAAGTACATCTTTTCCAGCAGCCGTCTCAAGACGCAGATTGGCGCTTCCTATCTCGTCGACCGCATCTTTGACGATGTGCTGCTTCCCGTCATCCGCGAGGTATGCGGCACGGCGGAGCTGGACGATGCGACTTGGCGCGAGGTCGCCTCGCCCGACTGGACGGCGATGCCGCAGAAGGCGCGTGTCGCCTACATCGGCGGCGGCAACGCGATGATTCTGCTGCGAGCCGATGCAGGCGAGGCTGCGGCGGAGATCGTGCGCCGCTTCTCGAAGGAACTTCTCGTGCGCTGCCCGGGGCTGCAGACGGGAGCCGCCATCGGTACGGTCGATCTCGCATCCGACGGCAGTTGGCTGTCCGAGACGGCGAACCGCACCGCGCTCGTCTTGAAGCTCAAAGGGCAGCAGAATACCGCATTTCCTCGGACGACGATTCCCTACACGGGTCTGACGCTCGCCGCCGACGGCACGGACGAGACGGCGACCTCCTACGATGCGAGCCGCAAACGCTATATTGCAGAGAGCGAGGCCGCGAAGCTGCGCGTCGCGACGCCGCGTCCTGAGGGCGGCGCACTGCGGGCGGCCAGAGCGGAGCAGGCTCTTTTGGAGAAGCTCACGGGCGTCCTCACGGACGAGGAGAAATCGCGCTTCATGGAAAACGCAGTGTTTCCAAGCGAATTGGACAAGCTCGGGCAGAAGGAGACAGAAAATTACATCGCCGTCGTTCACATCGACGGCAACAACATGGGCAAGAAGTTCGCCGATCTCGCGACGCTTTCCGACTACAAGAATAAGTCGCAGGAGATCTGCACGGCGACGACCCGCGCCTTTGCCGAGCTTGTCCTCTCCATGAAAGAGGACAGATTCCCCTTCCTCGCACAGAGGAAGGACGAAGAAAAGCGCCGCTATCTGCCCGTGCGCCCGCTGATCCTCGGCGGCGACGACATGACCTTCGTCTGCGCGGCGAAGGTCGCCTTCGACTGCACGGCATTCATCATGAAGTCGCTGCTGGAAAAGGGCGTCGATACATGCGCGGGCGTCGCGATCCTGCCGACCGCCTATCCCTTCTTCCGCGGCTACGAGATCGCCGAGCAGCTTTGCGACTCGGCGAAAGGGCGCATGAGAAAGCTTGCGAACGAACGTGAAGGCCTGCGCGAGGAGGCGAGCTGCTGGCTCGACTTCCTGCGTCTGCACGGCGAGCAGGCGCCGACGCTCGCTGAGATCCGTCGCCAAGAGTACCGCGCGGCGCTCGGCAGCCTGCACTTCGGCCCGTACCGCATCGACGGCGAATCTCACTATGCTTTCGCCCGACTGCGCGAACTCGCCGAAGGCCTCTCGAAGAGCCTGCCGAGCAGCAAGCTCAAGGATCTGCGCGCCGTCCTGCAGCACGGAGAGCATGAGGCGGGAAAATACCTCGAGCAGATTCGCCACGACGGCTACGCTCTGCCGCAGCCTGCGGGTTGGGAGGCCTACGCCGCGCATCTTTGGCAGGAGCACGGCGGCCGTATGCGAACGCCGTTTGTCGAGGCGATCGAGCTGTCGGAATTTTTGCCGCCGAAGAGCGCGCATGATGGAAAGGAGGCGTCATGATGGCTCGCTACACCCTGCGCATCGAAGCGCTCTCGCCGCTTGCCCTGACCTCGGGCAAGGCGGACGTGACGCTCGACTCCACCATCGTGCATGACAGGTACGGCATCCCGCTCTTCCCGGCCAAGCGGCTTCGTGGTCTTCTCTATGAGAGCGCCATCGAGGTCGCGGAGATGGCGGAGCTTTCGGGGCGCAGCTTCCTCACGCGCCGGACGGTCGCGGAGCTTTTCCGCCACGGCGAAGGTCAAGACTCTCTCGTGCGCCTCTCGCTGCACGACCTTCATCCCGAGGGCTACGAGGAACTGAGCGCGGATCTCGCCTATCTGATGGCACGTTACGAGGCGGCGCTCTCGCCGCTCGACGTCCTCGAAGAGTACACCACCGTGCGCTTCCAGACGGAGATCGACAAGGAGAGCGGCACGGCTCGCGACAATTCGCTGCACAACATGCAGGCCGCGCTCGCCGACGATCTCGTCTTCTGCGGCGAGATCACGCTGACGGGCGGCGAGACGCGCCACGCCGAAGCGCTCGCGCTCGCCTGCGCCAACCTGCGCACGGCGGGACTCAAGCGCAACCGCGGCTTCGGCAAGATCCGCTGCACGCTTTCGGGCGGCGAGGAACTTCTCTTGGCAGCGCTCGGAAAGGATGTGGGCTGATTGAAAGAGATGCGGAAAATCCCCTTGACGATCGAGGCGCTTTCCCCGCTCGTCCTCACGGCGGGCAGCCAGGGCGCGATCCTGACGGAATCGGGCGACGCCATCAGCGGCTCGATCGTGCGCGGCATGATCGCCGCGCGCTTCATCGAGGCGCAGAACCTCGGCAGAGCCGCCCACGAGTCCGAGGCCTTCCGCCGCCTTTTCACGGGGGCGCTGAAATTCTCCGCCGCCTATCCGTCGAAAGGCGGCGAAAGCGCCATGCGCCTGCCGCTCTCGCTGCAAAAGGACAAGCTTTCCTCCGCCCTCGCCGACCTTGCAGCGTCGGACGGCACGGCGCTCAAGGGCTACAAGCCGCTCAAGGGCTGCGGCATCGTGCGCGGCGCGGCGATCGAGCGCGTGGAGACGGCGAAGAACATCTCGCTCCACATGAGCCGCAACGAGGATGGCGAACGCCTCGCAGGCAAGAGCACGGAGGGCGGCATCTACAGCTACGAGTCGCTGCTTCCGGGGCAGGCGTTCTGCGGCGAAATCGTCGGCGAAGCGGCGGACATTCAAGAGCTTTTGACGAGCATAGACTGCGAAGACGGCGCTTTTCTCAGCCGGATCGGCAAGTCGCGCTCCACGCAGTACGGACTGTGCCGCATCGCGCTCGATGCGCCCGCACCGCTCGAACCCCTTGCCCAATCGCTCCTTTCGAGCACTCTGCGCCTGCGCCTCGCGACGCCGCTCCTCTCGGACGCCGCATTTTCGAGGAACGCACGCGAGGTGCTTGATGAGGAATTCCTCGCACCGCTCAAAGAAAGCGCCGAATCCGACGACTTCTCCCTCGGGCGCATCTTCGCGGCTTCCGCCTCGGTGTCGAACTTCGTCGGCGTCTGGAACATGCGCCGTCCCACGCAGTTCGGGCTGGACGCAGGCTCCATCTTTGAGCTGAGGAAGGCTTCGCCGTGGACGAGCCGCGACGCGGCGGCTCTCGCCGCTATCCTCGCCGAGGGCGCAGGCTCTCGCACGGAGGAGGGCTTCGGCAGGCTCGCCCTGTGGACGGTCGATGCGCCGACGCTCTTTGAAGCGACGCAGGAAAGACCCGCGCGGCGCACCGTCCGGAGCGAACGCGCGCGCGCCATCGTCCGCGCCGTCCTGCGCCGGCGCATCGCCCAAAGCGTGCGCCTCGCGGCGTACAAGGACGCCGCTGCCCTCACGGGAAAGCTCGCGGGCATGACCCATGCTTTCGCGCGTCTTGAAGCGATGCTCGGGCCGCGCGAAAACCTCGAAGGCGCACCGGCGCGTTTTCGCGCGAAGTTCGCCGCCGAGGTCGGCGCAAAGCGCACGCCGCTCGCCCGCCATCTCGAAGGCGTGAAGCTCGGCGCGGCGGAGCTGCGCGACATCCTCCGAGGCGAGCGTCCTGAACTTTCTCCCTACGCTTCGCTTGACCTTTCGGCGGAAGTGCCGCAAGAGCTTGCCGAAGATGCAGGCTTTTCGCGTCCCGCGCTGAAGGACGATGGGGAAATCTTCTACGATTACTGGCTCTGGTTCTTCCGCCACGCGCGAAAGAGAGCCGTGCAGCAGCGAAAGGAGGCGACTGACTGATGGCAGAAGCAAGCGTTTTGGCAAACGGCCGGATGGCGTGCGTCACGAAGAAGATCCTCCTCGAAGGCACGCTCTCGCTCGACTCTCCGCTGCTCATCGGCACGGGGCTGACGGCTCGCGAGGCTCGGCAGGAAACCGACATGCAGGTTTTGAAAGATAAAAAGGAGCGCCCCTTCATTCCCGGCACATCGCTCGCGGGCGTGCTGCGCACGCTGCTCGAAGATGAAGAGGCGGCGCTCCTCTTCGGCTCGGCAGAGCGCGGCGAGAAGGCAGGCGGCGCACAGAGCGCCATCGACGTCGAGGACGTGCTCCTCGAAGATGCTGCCATCGCCGTGCGCGACGGTGTGGGAATCGCGGACTTCGCACGCACGAGTCTTGCAGGGCGCAAGTACAACTACGAAGCCGTCGAGCGCGGCGCGAAGGGGCGGCTGCGCATGACCGTCACCGTGCGCCGCGCCCATGCGGAAAAGGGGCTGGAAGAAGCGGTGCAGACGCTCGCCGACCGCCTTGCCGCAGGCGTGCGCCTCGGTGCATTGACCGCCAAGGGATTCGGCAAGGCCTCGGCGGCGGACGTCCACATTTCCACCTACGATTTCAGCGACTTCGACGACGTGCGCCGCTGGCTCCTCCGCGAGGATGCCAAATGCATCGCTCACGGCAGCAAAGCGGCGGGAAAAAAGCGTGCGGGCGTCTTCTCCGTCGACGCCGCCTTCGCCATCCGCCGCTCGCTCATCGTGCGCGAAAACGACGTCGATGAAAAAGCGGCAGAACGCAAGGTCAAGTCGCAGCAGAAGAAGAGCGGCGCGGATTTCCTCATTCCGGGCACGAGCATCAAGGGCGCTCTTCGCCACCGCGCCCTGGAAATCCTGACGATTCTCAAGAAGCCCGCCGCCGCGCTCAACGGACTCATGGGCTGCAGCACGGACGCGCGGCGGCAGAAGAGCCGCTTCCTCGTCGACGAGGCCTGCTTCCGAAAGGGCGTCAAGCCCCAAGCGCACGCGCGAAACCGCCTCGACTGCTTCACGGGCGGCACGGTCGACAGCGTCCTCTTCACCGATGAGCCTGTCTGGCAGGAGAAGCCGGGCGAGGCGACGCTCCGTCTGCACTACGAAATCGAGAACTATGCGCCGTGGGAGGCGGGACTCGCCCTCTACCTGCTGCGCGACCTCTGGCAGGGCGCGATCCCCCTCGGCGGCGAAAGCTCCGTCGGGCGCGGACTCTTGGAAGGCGTAGCGGCGACCGTCTCGTTCGATGATGAGGTTCTTGAAATCGGCGCGGCGGGCGCGGTGGAAAAAGCAGCTGCAGAAAAGCTCGAAGCCTTCGCCAAAGCTCTGCGCGACATGGAAGAGGAGGCGAAAGAAGCATGAAGAACACGGATTTCAGCGCTCCGCTCAAGATCGTCGGCCTCTCCTCCGAAAAGACGGCGGGGCTTTGCGTCGACCTTTCCGAGCAGGCGCTCGAAGAAGCGCTCAGAACGCACATGAAGGAGGACGCGCTTCTCATCGTCTGGCAATTCCATCGCATCGTCTGGGGGCGTTGGCAGGCGGGCGCGATCCATCTCGCCGACGACGGCGCACTCGACGCCTCGCTCATCGGGGAGATGCGCGCCTTCAACGAGACGGAGGAACTGCATCTTGTGAAAAAGCGCGGCAAGTTCCGCGGCCGCTACATCTTTGACAAGGACGGCGAAGGCACGGAAGCCGTCGACAGCGCCGCGCCGCTCTGGGGCGAGCGCACGGCGTGCTCGGGCGGCTATGTGACGCTCGCCGATGCGGGGCGCGGCCTCTCTCTGACCGTTCCCACTGAGAAAGAGGGGGAGCGCTTCGCTCTCGTCACGCGCTGCTACATCGGCTACGATCCCGAGACGCAGCAGGCGGGCTACGAGGATATGCGCTACAAGGCGGTCGTTCCGCTGGAGGAGGGATAACGATGGCAGACGATTGGAGAGAAAAACTTGCCAAAGGATTCGGCAGGGATGTCCCAGAGGAAAAAGAGGAAAAGAAGGACTGGGGCGCCGCCTATGAGAAGTACGAGAAGGCGGAAAGCCGCCGACCGAGGCGCGGCGGCGAAAGGCGTGGCGGCTATGGCGGCGGACGCGGAAACCAAGGCAGCAGCCGTGGCGGGCGCGGCTACGGCGGGCAGGGCGGCGGCTATCGTGGGCAAGGCGGCTACGGCGGACGCGGCGGTTATCGCGGACAGGGCGGCGGCGCATCGCCGCGCCCCAAGACGACGGAGCCTGCGAGCGCACCCTATAATTTCGTGTCGCTGCCCGAGGCCATCGTGCCCGCGCCGCTCGACCAGGGACTCGACTGGCACAAGATGGATGAGGATAAACGACTCACGCGCTACCGCGACTATGTATGCGCCGACGGCGCGAAGAGCGGACGCATCGAGCTTTCCCTTGAGACACTGACTCCGCTCTTCATCGGCAGCGGCAGCAGCGGCGATACGAACGAATTCTTCTCGCCGACGGGCGAGCCGCTTGTGCCGGGCAGCACGCTGCGCGGCTTCATCAAGCACATGGTGCGCATGGTATCGGGAGGCGCGATGCGCCCGGGCGCGGAATTCACCGAGCGCCACCTGTACTCGCGCGCGCTCGCCGACAGCCTCGCCAGCTTCCGCGACTACTACAAGGAGCGCATGGTGGAAAACATCACCGTCTCGAAAACGACCGATGACGGCAAGACCATCGAGGTCGCAAAATCCGTTTCCAAGGCGAATGCGGGATTCCTCATCGCCGTGCAGGGTAAATACTACGTTTGCCCCGCCGACAAGGAGAGCCTGAAGATTCCGCGCGGCGAAGAGCAGAACCGCGCCGAGATTCGCTGGCATCACAAGGAGCAGAGCGCCGACGTCATCACGGGACGCTCGCCGCAGAAGAAGTACATCTACTTCCGCATAAGCAAGGCAGATTGGAGCAAGGAGCGCCGCCTGCCCGTGCCCGAAAGCGTCCTCAAAGGCTACCGCGAGGACAAGAGCCGCGGACGCTTCGACCTCCTCGCCAACGGACTCAAGCGCAGGGAAGCGGCAGGCTTCACGCACGATGCCGAAATCAGCTTCTGCGCCCCATGCTTCTACATGGCGGAAGACGGCGTCGTGCAGCACTTCGGTCACGGACGCTACTACCGCATCCCCTACGAGAAGTCCATCGCCGACCATGTGCCGGCGGCGCTTCAAAAGGACACGATCGACTTCGCCGACGCCATCTTCGGCTGCAAGGCTCTCTGGGCGGGGCGCGTCGCCTTCGAGGATGCCGCACTCCAAGGCACGGCCAAGCAGCTTGCGCCCTCGCGCTCCCATCCGCTGATGACGCCGAACCCCACATCCTTCCAGCTCTACCTGAGGCAGACGGGAAAAGAGCCGCAGCACTGGGACAGCGCGGCGCCGATTCGCGGCTACAAGCTCTACTGGCATCAGAAGGCGACTGCCGACTCGTGGCGCGACCTCAAGAGCAGCAATGGCATTCGAGGCACGCAGAAAATTCGCCCGATCGCCGCCGGCGCACATTTTTCCGGCTCTATCCGCTTTAAGAACCTGCGCCCCGAAGAACTCGGCGCTCTGCTCGAAGTATTCTCTCTCGGCGCGGACGGCGAGGACATCTGCTTCAAGATCGGGCAGGGAAAATCCCTCGGCCTCGGCTCGGTGCGCCTCAAGGCGCGTCTCCTGCTCGAAGACACGGAAGAACAGTTCGCGGGACTCTTCACGGACGGCGCATGGCGCGAAAGCCTAGAAGAGAGTACAGGCGAAGAATGCCTCTCCGCCTTCCGCCGGTGGCGCGAAGAGCATCTGGGCGAAGGGAAAGAAGCCTTCGAAAAGAGCATGAAGGAGCTTCGTTGCCTGCTCGACTGGAACAAGACGAACCTTCCCAAGTGGCAGGAAAAGACCGCCATGATGCGCATCGGCGACAGGAGCGACACGCGCTTCAAGGATCGCGTGATCTTGAAGAGCGCACTCGACTTCGCACGCTGAACAAGAAAGGGCTGCCGCACATTGAATCGTGTGCGGCAGCCCTTTCGTACGCAAAGAGCATGGTCATGTATGCAGTTGTACACGGTTGACAGCGGACATATTTCTATGCTATACTTTGTTACAGTGAAGGAAGAGATTTTGGGGAAAATGCCATGAGTTTTAGATTTTTCCCGTGGACAAAAGTTTCCTTGATATTACAGGGTTTGCGGACGTTTTCAGCCGATTTTGGCGACAAAAAAATCCCGCGAGGTTGCGGCGATTTGTCCAAAAGAGCGATCCGTTTAGAAAACCCGCTTCTGGGTTCAGCTGTCCCAAGGGCTGTGAGGGACGGTATTGCATGCAATCCATACCGCTTGCGGTATTGAAACGAAGCAGAAGGAGGTCTATCATGGAATCCATTATTGATTGCATGCAATCCATACCGCTTGCGGTATTGAAACGCGACACAGAGTTGCCGTTCTGCTTGATCTCAATCATTGCATGCAATCCATACCGCTTGCGGTATTGAAACTGGAGTAACAACTCTGCCTTTGATAGGATGATAAAGCACATTGCATGCAATCCATACCGCTTGCGGTATTGAAACGATTTGCTTCTTCCTCGATGCGACGTTCCTCGATATTGCATGCAATCCATACCGCTTGCGGTATTGAAACCACCCGAAGGTTCGACGATTCACGGTAAGGGAACGAAATTGCATGCAATCCATACCGCTTGCGGTGTTGAAACAAAAGGAGAGAGTCTTGCGACTCTCTCCTTTTGCTGTGCCAGCTTTTCTATGCAATATATACAAAAAAGCCGCGCAAGTGTCGGATGACGCCTGCGCGGCTTTCTGTATTTCGTTGACGATGTTTCCGTCCCCGTAAATCAAATAA
>ERZ773042.1314-NODE-1314-length-14819-cov-3.465253_pt1 | contig 14819 bp, 14 predicted proteins | sample MGYA00511664_ERZ773042 | MGnify/ENA primary metagenome ERZ773042 (study PRJEB29015, sample SAMEA2737984) | human oral metagenome | biome: human oral; feature: human-associated habitat; material: dental | place: China | collected 2036 ... | reverse complement strand
GGGGAGGTGGCCGCCTCGGCAGACGCGGGGGGTGCGGGCTGGGCGGGGACTTCGGTCGGGGACGCCTGCTGTGACGCGGGCGAGGGGGGTGTCGCCGGCAGGCCCACGGGCCCGACCTCGGGCAGGGGATCACCGCTAGCGCCCCAAGCGGGGACGTTGAACTGGCGCATCCACAGTGCAACCATGGTGACGGTGATGAGCGAGTAGAACGACGCGAGGACGTTGCCAAGGTAGATCGCGACAACGATGCCCGGAACCATCGAGCCGACCGTATCGGCCATCATACGAAGGGCCATGGCGTCGGTGGAGGGATAACCGTAGTAGTAGCTGCCGTAGTAGCCACTGGAGCTCGTGGCCACGAAGGTGGCCAGCTGCATGATCAGGGGCATCAGCAGGACCGAGAAGAGGACGGCCATGATGATGCCCACCACGAGGCTCATCAGGCAAGTGACGCCCGTGACGTGGGCGACGCCGCCGAAGTCGCGCTTGAGCATGTCATAGAGTCTGTTGGCCTGATAGCCCGCCTTGAAGTCCTGGTAGATTGCGGCTCGTAGGGCGGCCACGAAGAACAGGACCTCCGAGAAGACCGTGACCACCAAGATCAGGATCTCAAGGACGGAGCTGTAGTGGAACAGGCTTCTCAGCAGAGCGAAGACGAGCATGAGCGCGAGGTTCCAACCCAGCATGACGACGAAGCCGCGCCAACCGCTCTTGATGCAGGCCCCCACGCCCACGCCCTTCTGCTTGGGGGCTGCGTCGACCCCCCATGCCGTGAGTCGCGCCCACTCGAGGGCATAGCCCAAGACGCCCAGGGGGCCGGCTATGGGTACGACGGTGGCAATCGCCATGACCAACAGGACCTTGATCCAGCCCTTGTCGCGCGTGAGTAACCGCCATGAGCGGCCGTAGTAGTTCGTCTCGCCTGCCATGTATGTCTCCTTTCGCTGGCGCCTTGTCTAGCGCGGGCCAGTCCTTCCGGAAGTGCGCAACCCGTTTGGGTGCCACTAGTTTAGATGAACCATGTTAACGGGGGTTTAAGGACTACCGAACGATTTGGGGGCTGCGACGGGGGGACGGAAGCTCGGGTTGGTGCGATTCGGGCGAGCACCCGAGTCGGAGGCATGAAAAGGAGACCCGCTTCCCAGCGGGCCCCCGTTGCAACGATGGCGGAGGAGGAGGGATTCGAACCCTCGTACCCTCGAAAGGGTAAACGGTTTTCGAGACCGCCGCATTCAACCACTCTGCCACCCCTCCGAAGGGCGATTCGAAAGTGGCGCCCGCAGGCGCCACTCGAATAATTCTGGCGGAGAGTCTGGGATTTGAACCCAGGATACGCTTTAGGCGTATACACGATTTCCAATCGTGCTCCTTCGGCCACTCGGACAACTCTCCTCAAAACCGCGCATGACAGTATACATGACCAGGCTTCCCTTTGGCTAGCACATTTTTTCTACAAAGGAGGTCAGGGAGGGTGCCGAGGCATTACCATGGCAGGGCACGGACGCGCCCGACATCCTCCGTCCCATGGGAGAAGAACGTGATCTCAGAGCTGATATCCTCTGCCAGCCCGGACACCGCCGCCGTCACCATTCCCGCGTGGCTCGACATCACCGCCGTCGTCGTCGGCGCCATCTCCGGCATTCTCGTCGCACGCGAGCGCAGGCTCGACCTCATCGGCTACATTGCGCTCGCCATGTTCGGCGGCCTGGGCGGCGGACTCGTCCGCGACGTGGTCATGCAGCGGGGGTCGGTCTACATGCTCAACTCGCCCTACGCCATCCTCGCGACGGTGTCCGCCGGAGTCGTGGGCTTCCTGTTTCCAGGGATGTTCGGCAGCTTTCCCGGGCTACTGGAGTGGGTCGACATCATATCGGTCGGCCTGTTTGCCGCCGCGGGCACCGACAAGGCCATGGTCTTCTCGCTCAACCCCCTGGCCTGCGTACTCATGGGAACCATCACGGGCGTGGGCGGCGGCATGCTGCGCGACGTGTGTTTGGGGGACGTCCCCAGGATCTTCCGTCGCAGCAACTTCTACGCCATCTGCGCCATCGGTGGGTCGATGTCCTACTACCTCCCCGTCACGCTCATCCATCTGCAGCGCCTGTGGGCGACGGTCCTCTGCGTGCTCATCACGGTGCTGCTCAGGCGCTGGTCGCTTCGCTTCAACGTGATGTCGCCCGCAGACATCGACCTGACCCCACGCGTGATGGACAGGGCCCGGACCGTCGTGACCTACGCAAAGAGCGAGGGCGTCGCGCGCTCCAGGCGCGTCATCCGCCGACCTCATCGCGGGGCGGGCGACCTGTAGGGCACAGGGCGCGGCCAAAGGTCGCGCTCCACATCACCGTCGTTGGTCATCGAGGGTCCGGGTCTCCACGCTCGACCTACTTGTCGACCATTCCATGGCGAACGCGCCACTTGCGGCGGTCGGTCTCGTTCAGGATGCGCTTGCGCATGCGGACGTTCCGGGGCGTGATCTCAACCAGCTCGTCATCCATGATGTACTCGAGTGCCTCCTCGAGCGAGAAGGTCTTGGGCGGCGTCAGCTGGACGGCGATGTCTGCGGTCGATGAGCGCTGGTTTCCAAGCGACTTGGTGCGCGCGATGTTGACGACCATGTCGCCTGGCTTGGAGCGCTCGCCCACGAGCATGCCCTCGTAGCACTCGGTGCCGGGCTCGACGAAGAGCGTGCCGCGCTCCTGGAGGGTACCCAACGCATAGGCCACGGCCTTCTCGGTGGACATGGAGATCATGGCGCCGTTCTGGCGGACGCCCAGTTCACCGGCGTAGGGTCCATACTCCAGGAAGGTGTGGTAGAAGACCGCCTCACCGTGCGTGACGTTGAGGATGCGATTCTTGAGGCCCATGATGCCGCGGGTGGGGATCTTGAACTCGAGGTGCGTCTGCGTGGTGCCGGCGTCCATGGAGACCATGGCCCCGCCAGAATTGCCGAAGACCTCGATGACCTTGCCGGAGAATTCGCCCGGACACTCAACGACCGCCTGCTCGACAGGTTCGACGGTGTTGCCGTGCTCGTCCTTCTTGAAGAGCACGCGCGGACGACCGACCTGGAACTCGAAGCCCTCGCGGCGCATCTGCTCCATGAGGACGGACAGGTGCAGGATGCCGCGGCCACTGACCTCGGTACCCGTCTTGTCTGGGAGCTCCTCTATGCGCATGGTCACGTTGTTCTCGCGCTCGGCCTCCAGACGCTCCTTGAGCTGGCGCCCGCCGACGATGTCGCCCTCGCGGCCGACGAGGGGAGAGGTCGAGGGCTCGAACACGATGGAGAGGGTTGGCGGGTCGATCTCTATGGGCTCGAGCTCGACGGGATTGTCGGGGTCGGTGTAGACGTCGCCAATGTCCGTGGAGTCGACGCCCACGACGGCGGCAATGTCACCGGCCTGGGCCTCGCCGCACTCCCTGCGGCCCAGGTAGTCGAAGGCGAAGAGCTGCTTGACCTGACTCATGGCACGCGACCCGTCGTTCTTCACGACGAGGATCCTGTCGCCCGTACGGATGGAGCCGGAGTAGATGCGACCGATGCCAACGCGTCCGACGTAGTCGGAATGGTCGATGGTGACGCACTGCATGGCGAGAGGGCCGTCCAGGTCGACGTCGGGAGCGGGCAGGGAATCGACGATCATGTCCATGAGTGGCAGCATGTCACCGTTGCCGTCCTCGGGATCGAGGCGGGCGAAGCCGTTCACGGCCGAGGCGTAGACCACGTGTTCTATGCTGAACTCGAGCTGCGCGTCGTCGGCACCCAGGTCCATCATGAGGTCCAGGCAGTCGTCGAGGGCCTTCTCGGGGTCTGCGCCGCCACGATCGATCTTGTTGATGCAGACCATGATGGAGAGCCCGGCTGCGATGGCGTGGCTCAGCACGAAGCGGGTCTGGGGCATGGGGCCCTCGGCCGCATCGACGAGCAGGACGGCTCCGTCGGCCATCTTGAGGACGCGCTCGACCTCGCCGCCAAAGTCGGCGTGGCCGGGCGTGTCGATGACGTTGATCTTGACGCCGTTGTACTCGATGGATATGTTCTTGGCGAGGATGGTGATGCCGCGCTCGCGCTCCTGGTCATTGGAGTCGAGCACGCGCTCCTCGACCTGCTGGTTGTCACGGAAGGCGTGGGTCGCCTTCAACATCTGGTCGACGAGGGTCGTCTTGCCGTGGTCGACGTGGGCGATGATTGCGATGTTCCTGATGTGCTCCTGGAGCATAGGCACCTCTTCGACGGGTTCAAGCGCTGTAGCCTGACAACTGTATATCAGGCGCAGGCGTCACCCCATACCACATGCGTCACTCCACGTAAACTGCTCTGTCCGCGGACGGTCATGGGGACGGGCGCGTCCAGGGGGATGCCCGACGGTCAGATCAGTGGCTCCACCTCACCGGCAGGCGCAGGATCGGTCCACCTGAAGCCATCGCCCTCCCCCCTGCCGTCCACGTACGAATAGGCCGAGAAGGCTTTGTGGCCCTCCTCGCCAAACTCCAGCAGCAGGGCATCCTGGTAAGCGCCAGACTCGTCGGCCACGGCACCCTCGTAGGCAAGTGCATAGCGCACCGGCGACGCAAGGCCGCCCTTCTGGTCGCCGCCAGCACGAACCAGCTGGCGAACCTTATCGTGGGCCCCATCAAGACAGGCCTCCACGCCATCGGCCGCAAATTCATACGAGGCCACGTTGCCCTGGGCGTCCGAGATGACCAGCAGCACGTTCACCGGCCTGCCCTCCGCCAGGAGGTCGAACGCGTCGCCCATCAGCTGCGAGGACAGCGCGTCCAGCTGCGGTGTGATGCCATCGGCGCGGTATGCGTCCTCGTTTGCGTATGCCATGGCGTGTCCTCTGTACGACGTCTCTCCTGCGATGGTACAGCTTAGCCTCCGCCAAGGCTAACCGCACGTCGAGATGAGGAGTGCCGTAAAAGCGCCTTGGCACTCCATAGACGCCAATGCTTATCAACAGATTCCCTTAGGAAATGCAAGCCATTAGCGTTACCGTACAACACCTGAATTCCGTTCGCAGCAGATGTGGGATCATCCCGGACACGAATGATGCCACGGTCGATTGACACGTCGCAATCGAGGTTAGCCTGCAGGGTCTCACCCGTCACCGTCAAGACGGAAACGTCGAGATCCTTCTCTGTGGTCTTCATCACTGCGGGAACGCCGCCAGCCTTATACAGGTTGATGCAGCTGATGTTGCCATTGGAAACAACGTTGCAGACAACGGGCGTCTTGCTCGTAATTTCAGCCACCATGCCCACGTGCACTTAAGTCCGAGTTCGGCGACAAGCGCAGACAGATGAATGAGCGCATTGAACGAGCCGCCTATGAAGGCGAGCGGTCTAACGGCATTGTCGATAGCTGCCTGCGTCATGATATCAGAGGGTTTGATGTTCCTCCAAACCATATCGACCACACGCGCGCCCATTCTTCGCGCGCTGAATCTACGCTGGTTTGTGCTGCTGGGCAATAGTGCCCCATACGGAAGCATCATACCCAGCCCCTCACTCAGACAGGCCATGGTATTTGCCGTTCCGAGGAAGGGGCAGGCGCTGGGACCTGTGTAGTACTTAAGCGTACCTTCAATCACATCACGTTCCGTAACTTCGTCACGCAAGAACGCGGCTCTTAAGGCCTTGGATTCGGAGGGTTTGATTTCATCGTAGCAAAGCCCGGCAGTAATCAACGCAGAAGGGAGATTGAGGCGCACCGCTGCATTAAGCATCCACGGAATAATCTTATCGCATGACCCCATGTATACGACTCCGTCGAATACGCCCCCCACGATCATCGCCTCACAGGAGTCGGTTATCAGATCGCGGTGAGGTAGACAGTAACGCATGCCCGAGTGGCCCTGTGCTATTCCATCACACGTGGCAATAGTGTTGAATTCGATTGGTTCACCACCCACCTCGAGAATGTCCTTCTTAACTTCTTGGGCCAGCTGGCGCAGGGGTTCGTGACCGGGGCAGACTTTGTTCCAGCTGTTCGCAATCGCGATGAAAGGCTTATCAGTATCCTCAAGCGAATCGATTGAGATTCCAGCGGAAGCAAGGTAAGCCTTGCTGATAGCCCTCTAGAATGGCTCAAGCCGATCAATCTTGCGTCGCACGGTATCTCTCCCCCTAAGAGTTCGCGAAACGAAGTTCGTCCGCCCTTATTGCTCATCCCACGCAAGAACATGGCGAGGGTTGTCCACGATCATCTTCGTGTATTCAGCCTCAGAAATACTCTCCAATAGATAGCTTCTCAAAGCTGTCAAGATGTAGGCAAGTCCAGGTCTTCCTCCGTATGATACGAAGTAATCCTTCTTTCCCATGTCTCCTGCCAGACATATCTTGTCGCCGCACCCCGTCTCAACAAGGTTCGCAATCATTTCCACACGTTCGTGGTCATGACCCTCTAAATCACGCCCAACATGGTCAAACGACAGGTATGCCCCACGTTCACAAAGACTTCGGATGTAACCAAAGTCCATCGTCAAGTCCGTATGTGACAAACAGACGTGCTCGGCATCAAAACTATATTTTTCGAGCAAGTCAAGCTGCTCGTGTCCCATCGTTCCCTTGTCGCAGTGAGTGATGATAGGCAAGTGGTATTCGCGCGCCAAGGGAGCGACTATCGAGAAGGCCCTGTGTTCGCGACTCGTCACCTCACCGAAAGATGTCCCGAGCTTGGCAGCTCCTGGGTGCACCCCAGAGTAGCCAATGCCATCTACAATCTCACGACGCAGTTCTGCTTCAATCTCGTTATCAGTAAGCTGATCAAACCAGCGGGGAAGCCAGAGATCCTTGTGAAACCCGGTGACGCAGATAATATTGACACCTGACCTCCGCGATATCTCCCGAAGCGCCTCGGTGTTACGACCATATCCCAGCGGAGTGAGCTCAACGATTGTTTCTCCACCTGCCAGGCCAAACAGTCGAGCTTCTTCGACGCTCTTCTGTAGAACGTCCAACGTGTATGCGTAGTTACGATGAAGCTCGTCAGGGGCTACGTAAAGATGCTCGTGAATGAGGGTCTTGCCAAGCTTGCTTGTCTCGATTGTGCCGAGTACGGTATTGACCATCGCCCCTCCTACCACTCCGCAATGGTGCCATCGTAATTTCTCCAGCTTGGGTTACGCCAGATTAGACCTTCTGCAGAAACCGCTTGAATCTTCTCCTCATCCATGACCAGACCTAGTCCGGGCTCGGTTGGCACTCGGATATACCCGTCCGTAAACTCAAAGACGTCCTTGTTTTGGATAAAGTCAAGAAGGTCAAACCCTTGGTTGTAATGAATGCCAAGGCTCTGCTCTTGGATAAACACGTTTGGGGAGCAGACATCAACTTGGAGCGTCGCTGCCAAAGCGATGGGACCGTATGGCGCATGCGGAGCTGCAGCAACATCAAACGCTTCGGCCATTCCAATAATCTTTCGAGCCTCGAGGATACCTCCACACATGGATACATCAGGCTGAACAATGTCTACCGCCCCTTGGACAAGCAGACGCTTGTACTCCCAGCGGGTATAAAGTCGCTCTCCCGTAGCAATTGGGATGGGCACCTCGGCAGCAAGGCTTGCAAAGGATTCCCAGTTCTCGGGCAAGACCGGCTCTTCGATGAACATGGGATGATATGGCACGAGTGCGTTGGCAAGGACCTTTGCCATCGGCCTGTGTACGCGACCATGGAAATCGATTCCGACCTCAATATCGTCGCCACATACATCCCTGATGGAAGCAATCCTGTCAACAGCTGACTTCACTTTGTCGTACGTATCAACGTAGTGAAGTTCCTCTACTGCGTTCATTTTTATTGCGCGGAATCCACGGCTCAAACGATCCATCGCTTCATTCGCGACATCAGAGGGACGATCCCCTCCGACCCATGAGTAGACGCGAATCCTATCACGGGCCCTTCCACCAAGAAGCTGCCACACGGGCACGTCGAAAGCCTTGCCCTTGATGTCCCATAGCGCCATCTCAAGGCCAGAGACTATGGTCCCGTTAATAGGGCCACCGCGGAAGAACGAACGATGAAGCTCTTGCCAAAGTCGTTCAATCTCAAATGGGTCGCGCCCAACTATGCGGTCGGCAAGCTCCTTTGTACCCTCCACAACTGTACGGGTCTTGGTGCCAGAGATCATTTCTCCCCAGCCGACTATTCCCTCATCAGTCGATACTTTGCAAAAGATCCAGCGAGGCTTTACCTCATAAATCTTGACACTCGTTATCTTCAAGGTACACAACCTCCTTCTTCTTAAACGAGGCGAGGCCAGCATGACCTCGCCTCGTCAGATGCGGTTCTTGGACGCATCGCTTAACCAATGAAACCCGCAAGCCATTGGGAGATAAAGCCGATGACATGCTCGCCAGCGTCCTCGGTCGAAATGAACTGCATGCCGTCGGGAAGCACAAACCCGCCAGAGATGGCAAGCTGGGTGTGAACGGGGGCGAGCGCAGTTGCAATCCAAAGAACAATGCAGGTGATAATGACGGTCGAAAGGATGCCGCGGAAGATGTTGCCCTTGCCAAAAGCTACCGGCCAAGCAGAGAGCCACATGGCTTGATACGCAATGTCTGCAATCGGAAGGAGCTTGTTTCCCGGAAGTACTGCGGCAAGAAGCAAGGTGATGGGGACCATGATGATGCCTACGGTAATTGCAGACTCGTTAGCGATAGTCAGGGCAGCGTCAACACCCATAGTGAAGTTTGTTCCAGGAAACTTTTTCTGGAGGATGTCCTTAACTGCATCGGCAAACGGAAGCAGTCCCTCCATCAGAATCTGCATCATCTTTGGAGTGAGAACCATTGTGACGGCGGTGCTCATAGCAACTATGAGAATCGTGTCAACGGAGTCACCGGCAAGGATGCCAATGGCGGCACCGATGATAAAGCCCATGAACATGGGCTCGCCAACAAAACCGAACTTTTCCTGAACGCCCTTGGGGTTGACATCAATCCTATTGATGCCAGGAATCACATCCCAGAGCTTGTTGAGGGCAAATGAGACAGGCGCCCAGATCACGGAGTTTGAGGTTGGGAAGTTAACCCCCTCAAGCTCAAAGTAATCTTCAACAACCGGAGTAGTCCAGTCAGCGATCTTAATCGTAATGATGAAGTCAACGGCGGCAGCGATGATAGAGACCCAAGGATTGCCGTTGGTGGCATACCAGACCAGAGCGCCGGTAAAGATGAAGTGGTTGTATGACCAGAAATCAACCATAACGGTCTTGGTGGTCTTAGTAAGGAGCATCAGAGCGTTGGCGCCGAGCACAACAAAAACGACAACGGCAGCCAAGGGAAATGCCCAAGTGGCAGCCGCGCGCGCGGGCCAGCCCACATCCATAATGGAAGTTTGGATGCCCCAGTTGGCGACCATACCAGAAACAGAACCGGCGACCTGCGATACAAACCAGTTGATAACCATATTGACACCGGCAAAGCCAATGCCAACAAGAAGAGCGGACTTCAATAGAATGTTGGCCTTAACGCGAAAGATTAGGCCAAGCACCAAGATAATGAGCGGCATCATGACCATGGGGCCCATAGACGCTACGGTCTGGAGCGTCGTAACGATAATCTCCATTTTTCTTTCCTTCCAACCACTATTAGATGTTTATTGCGCTTGTAGCCATTCGGCTATCTTTGCTTTGGCCTTGTCCTCGCCAATGCCGGTAATGAATGCAGTTCCCTTGACCACGGGTATGCCGCCTGTTTCGACGCCCTTGAGCTTGCCGGTCGGAACAATAAAGTCGACCCTGTTAGATACAAGATTGCCTTGTACCTCAGAAAACTTGCACTGGATTATTTTTGGTTCAGGAGCGCCAATAGAAGCCGCGACCTCCTTGACCTTAGCCACAGCCATAGTGGAGGTAATCATGGATGATGCACAGCAAACGATTACGGTTTTCTTTTCCATCTCCTATCGCTCCTTTTTCTCGAACGCAGATATTACTTGTTGTGGAGTGGTGGCCTTCGTGATCTCCGCAACACACTCCTGGTTTTGTAGGACGCCCATGATCTGTTGGAGCACCTTAAGCTGATGCTCTGGATGATCGAAAATAGACAATACGACTACAGAAACACTCAGAGTCTCGTCTGGGTCTTCCATACTGCGCCAAAGAACAGGGTTGCTTAGGGTTGCTATGGCAACTTGGGTCGTGTTGGCGTACTGATAGTCTGTATGGGGAATAGCAACATTAATTTCACCAAGATAAAGACCTGTGGGGTAGTCGAACTCACGCGCAAGCAAATGCTCTTCATACCCCTTCTTAACCTTCCCCTCCTTGAGCAAATGCCGGGCCATGAAGCTCAACACATCGGAATCTGACTTCACATCAACATTCAAGAAAACGTCTTCAGTAAAGAGCTTCATTGCCATCAAAATCCTCCTAATCGCGCAATCGAGACACCACTACCAACGGACCTTCTTCTCGAATGCCTGGATGTCGGCCTTTAATCCCTCGCTATCCATTTGAATGATGTGTCGGTGCTGGAAGATGCCCGAACCAATACCCGCATAAGTCGCTCCGTTGTCAAAAAAATCCTGGCAGTTGTCCGCATTGACCCCCCCCACCACCATAAGTGGCATGGAATTAAGGGGTGCTTGGATATCCTTGACGTACTGGGGACCAAGGGTTCCAGCAGGAAAAACCTTTACGATGTCAGCACCCATCTGGAACATGTTCCAAACTTCGCTGGGAGTGAAGGCGGACGGGACTGTCATGAGGCCACCGTCCTTACAGATACGGAAGATTTCCTCAGTAAAGCAGATGGGCGAGAGCGCGAACTTGGCACCAACCCGAACCGCCGCTTTCGCACGCTCTGCTGAGATCACAGTACCTGCACCAACTAGGATGTCATCACCGAACTCCTCGGCCACCTTCTGGATGATTTGCGGAGCCCCAGGAGTGTTCATGGCAACCTCTACTGCACCCAACCTGGTACCCACCATATTCTTGACCACACAACGCACCTGGTCATAGTCGTACCCCCTCAAAATAGCCGTAACTTTGGGGTATGTGACGATACTGGAGTCAATCAAGCTGTAGTCCCCTCTGTAAATTTGGACACTGTATTTCTTTAGTTGTATATTTTGTTTCTTTATCAGAATTAGAACATATTTTCTTCATAGTAACAACGTCCATTATTTTGACGTATAATATGTATTTAATTAAGTGTATTTTTCTTAAATTATCTGCTAAAACATTTTTACTTTACGTATATATATTTTATTAAGAATAAGTCCTTCATTATTTCTACACTTATTTATTTAGATGACTTGGCTTTTTAAATGTATAGATATCACACTAAAGTGTATATTTTTGTTTATTGCCCGATTGAAGGGAGGGGAGTCGTCCCTTAGGAAGGGCAGCACGGATGCATACGCGGCAATCAGGTGATCGCTCGGACCTGCCCTAGTCATACAATGCTTGTTGTGGCACCCTTTTGTCCCGCCCAAACATGGCCTTCACGCCCATGCTCAGCATGCTTTCGTATAGGTGTTGCGGAGTCACGGGATCAGGCGGTTGTGCGCCGTCCTTGACTGCAAGAACGTTATCCACAACGACGTTGCCCATGCGAAGGCTGCTCTCGTACGTATTGCCCGCAATGTGAGGTGTAACCAACACGTTTTCATAGTCGTAATACGGTTGGTGCTCGGGCGGCTCCTTGCTGAAAACGTCAATGGCAAAGCCTGCGAGAGCGCCTGTCTGCAGCGCATGATCAAGCGCCCCGTGCTTAACGATGCCAGCGCGTGCCGTGTTAATAAGGATAGAGCCCGACTTTACCAAGCGCAGTTCGCGCGACCCGATGAGGTTGCGCGTGGAGTCATCTAGGGGAAGGTGGATGGTGATCACGTCGGAACGTCGGAGCAGGTCATTTAGCGTGGTATACACAACACCATAGACCGTCGCCTCATTACGCTGTTCAATATCGTAGCCGAGGATGTCCATCCCGAAGCCCATGGCGCGGCGGGCAACTGCAGTGCCGATCTGACCCACGCCTATAATGCCGATTGTCTTGCCGTATAGGCTGGTTCCAGTACGTTTGTTCCATAGCCCAGCTCGAGTGTCGATAACCATCTGAGAGATGTGCCTCTCAAGGTCAAGAATCAGACCAAGGGTAAAGTCGGCCGTCTCTTCCCTGTTGGCGGCCGGAGCGTAGGTCACCTCGATGCCACGTTCGCGCGCCTCGCTTATATCGACCCCGTCAAAACCCACGCCGTAACGGGCAATTATCTTGAGCTTCTTGAGTCTTTTGATGACACTTGCCGGAAGATCGTCGTTACCTAGAATGATCGCGTCGGCATCGCGAGCGAACTCATACATTTCCTTTTTGTCCAACGGACGTCCATATGGATTTAGCCGAACCTCACAGCCTGCCGATTCAAGTCTCTGCACAGGCTCCTTGGCACTGCGCCCAAACGTAACGGCGGTGGAGCAGACTACCCAGTTAGCACCCATAGATTACCCCTATACCTAAGGCCTCGTCTTTCCGATGGGTCAATTGTCGCGTGCATGAGCTGAGGCCGGCATGACTCCACCGACCCAAATTTTTAACGCAGATACGCCTGCGTGGTCTAATGATTGCGTCCTCTACACCAGAAATGTACCTTGCCATGTTTCTTTGGCACCTACCCGGACCCAGGTTATCGGCTTTCGACGCGGGCGGCCTTCGGCGATGCCTTGGCGCCCCGCTCACCCACAAAAAAGCCCCCGCCCGCGTTTTCTCAGGTGGGAGCTTATGTTTCCTGGTGGGTCGTGAGGGGGTCGAACCCTCGACCTTGGGATTAAAAGTCCCCTGCCAACGATTGTATACGCCCAGGACCTGCGCTTATGCAGGCACGATACGTGCATTTCAGTCCATTTCTACCCATTTTCGACCACTACTTAGCGGTGCTTAGCGGTTTTTCTACCGCCCGCCGCCCGTCTGCTACCGCCTGCCTTGCTGCAAAGGCGATTCTCGCTTGACTTGCTAGCAAGGGCATAGTACTATGTACTTGCAAGCAAAGAGGGAGCCAGAGGGGCGCCCCGGACCCAGAGAGGGGAGCACGAGATGGCATGGTACGAGATCGAGCACAGCTGCGGGCACACAGAGATGGTGCAGATCTACGGCACCAACGTCCACGGGGAGCGCGAGCGCGAGGCCGCGTGGATGGCATCTAAGCCCTGCCGCGAGTGCCAGCACAAGGCGGAGCGCGCCCGCGCCGAGGAGGTCGAGGCGGAGGTCGAGATGTGCGAGCTCGATGGCTCGCCGAAGCAGGTGACATGGGCCCGGTGCATCAGGGTGCAGATGTGGGACGCGCTTGGATCCCAGCTCGCCGAGATGAGGGAGCGCGCGACCGACCTCGACGGCTTCGAGCGCGACAGCGACTCCGTGCGCGAGTGGCTGCGCTCCCAGCAGGACGCGAGTTGGTTCATCGACCACAGGGGCAGCTCCAAAGACCCCCTGTGGCTGCTGGCGGACGAGGTCTCGCGCGCCAGGAAGGCCGCCAGGAAGTAGGCATGCGGATGATGGGCGGGGCTAGAGCCCCGCCCCACGAGAGAGGAGAGAAGACCATGGGCAAGCGCGACTACGAGATCAAGGCAAAAATCGTCCGCGAGGGCGGCAGCGAGGTCTTCGCCAATTGGCACAAGTGCGGCCTCGTCACCGAGGGCGAGTTCCTGGAGGCTCTCGGGTGGCTGTGCGACGACCCCGAGGACGCGCCGGGCGGGCGCATGACCCGAGAGATCGGCCTTGAGGTCACGCCAGACATGGAAATGAAGCTCTTCATGGAGGGCGCCGCGTCCGACATGGAGAAGGCCGCCTTCGGCGGCACCTGGGACGAATCAAAGCTCAAGGGGCGCATCGTGAGGCTTCGCAGGGTCTACGACGACCTCGGGGACTTCTGCGGCTTCTATGGCGAGGACAGCAGCCGCTGGACGGGACACGTGAGCCTGTCGGTCAGGGATCACATCTAAGCCAGGCAACGGGGCGGCGGGCCATGTCCCCCGCCGCCCCCTAGGGAAGGAATAGAAGGGGAAGACCATGAGGGCCACCGTCTACGAGTACCAGCATCACATCACCGGAGAGAGCAGGTACACGCTCACGCCGCTGCGCGAGGACAGCGCCGACTACGGCGCCGCATGCGAGGTCGAGCTGCCCGAGGGCTACGACCTCTACATCACCAGGGAGGCGCAGGTCTTCGCACGCGGCCCGAAGGGCACCCCCCTCGAGGCGTGGCGCGACAGGACGGGCACCTACCGACTGGTGCCGCCGAGGGGCTACGAGTGGGACGAGGAGTGGGCGGGACCACGCCCGTCCATCCCGGTCAAGAGGGTAAGCGACGCCGGGCCGAGGCAGGACGTCGGGTACCAGCTGGTGCAGGGCTGGCTCGCCGGCAAGGAGAGCCGCTAACAAGAGAAGGGGAAGAAGCCATGCGGAAAATCATCAACGGGAAGAAGTACGACACCGACACGGCAGCCGTGGTCGGCAGCTGGGACAACGACATGTGGGACAGCGACTTCGACTGGGTCGAGGAGACGCTCTACCGCAAGAGGAACGGCGAGTACTTCGTCCACGGCCACGGCGGGGCGAGGACACGGTACGCCGTAGCAGACGGACAGAACTCGTGGTGCGGCGGCGGGCGCATCATGCCGCTCACCTACGACGCCGCCCGCGAGTGGGCGGAGGGGCACCTCGACGTCGACGAGTACGAGGCCGAGTTCGGCGAGGTCCCGGAGGGTGACGAGGGCGCCATGGTGAGCACCAGGGTTTCCGCCACTGCCAAGAGGACGCTCGAGCGCGAGGCCCAGAGGACCGGCGAGAGCCAGACGGCGGTGCTCG
>ERZ773042.1313-NODE-1313-length-14819-cov-5.552831_pt1 | contig 14819 bp, 10 predicted proteins | sample MGYA00511664_ERZ773042 | MGnify/ENA primary metagenome ERZ773042 (study PRJEB29015, sample SAMEA2737984) | human oral metagenome | biome: human oral; feature: human-associated habitat; material: dental | place: China | collected 2036 ... | reverse complement strand
TGGAAGATGCACAAAAAGAACACGACAACTTTGCTCAAGCGCTTCGCAATGAAGGTATCGAAGTGCTATATCTAGAAAAACTGGCTGCTGAATCTTTGACTTCACCAGAAATTCGCAACCAATTCATCGAAGAATATCTTGATGAAGCAAATATCCGCGGACGCCAAACTAAAGTGGCTATTCGTGAGTTGCTTCAAGGCATTAAAGATAACCAAGAATTGGTTGAAAAAACGATGGCTGGTGTACAAAAAGCTGAATTGCCAGAAATTCCAGAAGAAGCAAAAGGCTTGACTGACTTGGTAGAATCAGACTATCCATTCGCTATCGATCCAATGCCAAACCTTTACTTCACACGTGACCCATTTGCTACAATCGGTAATGCAGTATCACTTAACCACATGTACGCAGATACACGTAACCGCGAAACTTTGTATGGTAAATATATCTTCAAATACCACCCAGTTTACGGTGGAAATGTTGAACTTGTTTACAATCGTGAAGAAGATACTCGTATCGAAGGTGGAGATGAGTTGGTTCTTTCTAAAGATGTATTGGCAGTTGGTATCTCACAACGTACTGATGCTGCATCAATTGAAAAATTGTTGGTTAACATCTTCAAGAAAAACGTTGGCTTCAAGAAAGTATTGGCTTTCGAATTTGCTAACAACCGTAAATTCATGCACTTGGATACAGTCTTTACAATGGTAGACTACGATAAATTTACTATTCACCCAGAAATCCAAGGCAATCTTCGCGTCTTCACAGTAACTTATGAAAACGAACAATTGAAGATTGTTGAAGAGAAAGGAGATTTGGCAGAACTTCTTGCTGAAAACCTTGGTGTTGAAAAAGTAACATTGATTCCATGTGGAGATGGCAACGTTGTTGCTGCAGCACGTGAACAATGGAACGATGGTTCAAACACACTTACAATCGCTCCAGGTGTTGTTGTTGTATATGACCGCAATACAGTTACTAATAAGAAACTAGAAGAATACGGCTTACGTTTGATTAAGATCCGCGGAAGTGAATTGGTTCGCGGTCGTGGTGGACCTCGTTGTATGTCAATGCCATTTGAACGTGAAGAACTTTAAGATTAGAAAGAGGAAATAATAGAATGACAAACTCAGTGTTCCAAGGACGCAGCTTCTTGGCAGAAAAAGATTTTACACGTGCAGAATTAGAATACCTTATTGGTTTAGCAGCTCACTTGAAAGATTTGAAGAAACGCAATATTGAACATCACTACCTAGCAGGTAAAAATATTGCTCTCTTGTTTGAAAAAACTTCAACTCGTACTCGTGCAGCTTTCACAACAGCAGCGATTGATCTTGGCGCTCATCCAGAATACCTAGGAGCTAACGACATTCAGCTTGGCAAGAAAGAATCTACTGAAGATACAGCTAAAGTATTGGGACGTATGTTTGACGGGATTGAATTCCGTGGATTTAGCCAACGTATGGTAGAAGAACTAGCAGAATTTTCAGGCGTTCCTGTATGGAATGGTTTGACAGACGAATGGCATCCAACTCAAATGCTAGCTGACTATTTGACAGTTCAAGAAAACTTTGGGCGTTTGGAAGGCTTGACTCTTGTCTATTGTGGTGACGGACGCAATAACGTTGCAAACAGTCTCCTTGTAACAGGTGCTATCCTCGGTGTAAATGTTCATATCTTTTCTCCAAAAGAACTCTTCCCAGCTGAAGATATTGTGAAATTGGCAGAAGGATATGCGAAAGAAAGTGGCGCACATGTCTTAATTACTGACAATGCAGATGAAGCTGTTAAAGGTGCGGATGTCCTTTACACAGACGTTTGGGTATCTATGGGTGAAGAAGACAAATTTGCAGAACGTGTTGCACTGTTGAAACCTTATCAAGTAAATATGGATTTGATTAAGAAAGCTGACAATGAAGATTTGATCTTCTTGCACTGCTTACCAGCTTTCCATGATACAAATACTGTTTATGGTAAAGATGTTGCTGAAAAATTCGGCGTTGAAGAAATGGAAGTAACTGACGAAGTATTCCGCAGCAAATACGCTCGCCAATTTGACCAAGCTGAAAACCGTATGCATACTATTAAAGCAGTTATGGCAGCAACTCTTGGTAACCTTTATATTCCAAAAGTATAATTTAAAACCAAAACCGTTTACCAACAGCTATGAGGGCTGCGACTAATAGCTTTAGTCCAGTCCTCATTTTTGATAGTGCTCGTGTTCATTTTAGTATGATGTTAATAGAGGAAAAAGGCGATAGAACAAACAACCATAATTACTGATGCAGTCACTCTCAGAGAAATGTAGTCTGAGACAATGCTATTCTAACCTCATTCCTACGTTTGTTGCAGCTGGATTCTATCTTGGACTACTAAAATGAAATTGAAACACTATAATGAGAAAACTCTAAGGAGGCTAATTATTTATGGCAAATCGGAAAATCGTTGTGGCTTTGGGAGGAAATGCCATCCTTTCATCTGATCCATCAGCTAAGGCACAACAAGAAGCATTAGCAGAAACAGCAAGTCATCTTGTAAAATTGATTAAAAATGGTGATGACTTGATTATCACTCACGGGAATGGTCCACAAGTTGGAAATCTTTTATTGCAACATTTAGCAGCAGATTCTGAAAAAAACCCAGCGTTTCCGCTTGATTCGCTCGTTGCAATGACAGAAGGAAGTATCGGCTATTGGTTGCAAAATGCTCTACAAAATGCACTTCATGAAGAAGGAATTGAAAAAGAAGTTGCTTCTGTTGTGACACAAGTCGTGGTTGACAAAAACGACCCAGCTTTCACAAATTTGAGCAAACCAATCGGACCATTCTACACAGAAGAAGAAGCAAAAGCAGAAGCTGAAAAGAGCGGAGCAACTTTCAAAGAAGATGCTGGACGTGGCTGGAGAAAAGTGGTTGCTTCACCAAAACCAGTTGGAATCAAAGAAATTGAAACTATTCGTACACTCATCAATGCAGGACATGTCGTTGTGGCTGCTGGTGGTGGCGGCATTCCTGTTATCAAGGAAGACAATGGTCATCTTGCCGGCGTAGAAGCAGTAATTGACAAAGACTTTGCTTCACAATGTCTGGCTGAATTGGTCGAAGCAGATCTTTTCATTGTCTTGACAGGTGTTGACTATGTTTATGTGAACTACAATAAACCAGATCAAGCTAAGTTAGAGCGTGTTAATGTAGCTCAGCTTGAAGAATACATCAAGCAAGAACAGTTTGCACCAGGAAGTATGTTACCTAAAGTGCAAGCAGCTATTGCCTTTGTAAATGATCGACCAGAAGGCGAAGCTGTCATTACTTCTCTTGAAAACTTAGGTGCTTTAATTGAGTCTGAAAGCGGAACGATTATTGAAAAAGGATAACAGAGTGTTATCATTTATAAGTTTAAGACTGTAATAAAACTTTTTAAAACAATGTCGGTGTTTCCTATTTTTAGATTTGCTTTCTTTAAGTCTATTTTACTGTTGTAAAATGATAATTTTTTTGAAAATGACTAGTATTTTTCATTTGAATATGTTAAAATATAGTCAAAGGAAGCGCTTTCTGAAAATGGGATTCGGTTAAATTTTTACAATTTGTTACATTTAGGAGGAAAACAAATGAGTGAAAAAGCAAAAAAAGGGTTTAAGATGCCGTCATCTTATACCGTTTTGATGATTATCATTGCCATTATGGCAGTATTGACCTGGATTATTCCAGCTGGTCAATATGATGCTGATAAGTCTGGTAATCTAATTACAGGAACCTATAAGACTGTTGCTCAAAATCCGCAAGGGATTTGGGATGTCTTAATGGCTCCGATTCGTGCTATGCTTGGGAAAGAACCAACATCAGCAGCAATTGATGTTGCCTTCTTTATTCTGATGGTTGGTGGTTTCCTTGGTGTTGTCAACGAAACAGGTGCCCTTGATGTAGGGATTGCTTCTATCGTCAAGAAGTACAAGGGTCGCGAAAAGATGTTGATTTTAGTCTTGATGCCTTTGTTTGCCCTTGGTGGATCAACTTATGGTATGGGTGAAGAAACCATGGCTTTCTATCCACTTCTTGTGCCAGTTATGATGGCAGTAGGATTTGATAGTTTGACTGCGGTGGCTATTATCCTTCTTGGTTCTCAAATTGGATGTTTGGCTTCTACTCTGAATCCATTTGCTACAGGTATAGCTTCTGCGACAGCAGGTGTAGGTACTGGTGACGGTATCGTTCTTCGGTTAATCTTCTTTGTTGTGATGACAGCTTTGGGTACTTATTTCGTATATCGTTATGCAGATAAGATTCAAAAAGATCCTACAAAATCTTTGGTTTATAGTCATCGTGAAGAAGATTTGAAGCACTTTAATGTAGATGCAGTTGCTAATGTAGAATCCACTCTTAGCAAGAAACAAAAACAAGTGTTGGTACTCTTTGTCTTGACCTTTGTTCTCATGATTATGAGTTTCATTCCATGGACAGACTTGAAGGTAACTATTTTTGAAAGTTTCAATAAATGGTTGATTGGACTTCCGTTCATTGGTAAGATTGTTGGTAGTTCAACATCTGCTTTGGGTACCTGGTACTTCCCAGAAGGGGCAATGCTCTTTATGGTAATGGGTATCATCATTGGTTTTGTTTACCGCATGAAAGAAAGCCGCTTTATCACTGTCTTTATCAATGGTGCGGCTGATCTTCTAAGTGTTGCGCTTATCGTAGCTGTTGCGCGTGGTATTCAAGTTATCATGAACGATGGTATGATTACGGCCACAATCCTTCACTGGGGTGAAGTAGGACTGAAAGGTCTATCATCTCAAGTATTTATCGTATTGACTTACATTTTCTATCTGCCAATGTCATTCCTTATCCCATCAACATCTGGTCTTGCCAGTGCAACAATGGGTATCATGGCACCTCTTGGAAAATTCGTCAACGTTCCAGCAAGCTTGATTATCACCGCTTACCAATCTGCTTCTGGTCTTTTGAACCTTGTTACTCCAACATCTGGTATCGTTATGGGGGCACTTGCTCTTGGACGTATTGATTTGGGTACTTGGTGGAAATTCGTTGCAAAATTGGTTGCAGGAATCTTTGTAGTAAGTATTCTACTTCTTATTTTAGGAACTTTCTTATAATAAGAAATTAATGAGGTGTTCTCTATGAAACAATTTTTAACCGAAAAAATTAAGTCTGATTATTTAGAATCGCTGAAAACGATCGTTTCCTACCCGTCAGTTCTTAATGAAGGGGAAAATGGAACACCTTTCGGACAATCTATTCAAAACGTCTTAGAAAAAATGCTAGAGATCACTAGGAGTTTAGGTTTTAAAACTTACATTGATCCTAAAGGCTATTATGGATATGCAGAAATCGGTCAGGGAGAAGAACTCCTGGCCGTTCTCTGCCATTTAGACGTTGTTCCAGCGGGAGATTTGTCCGATTGGGAAACTCCTCCATTTGAAGCAACTATAAAAGATGGTTGGATACATGGACGTGGGGTGCAAGATGATAAAGGTCCGTCCCTAGCTGCACTTTATGCTGTTAAAGCATTGATGGATGCGGGTGTCACATTTAACAAGCGGATTCGTTTCATCTATGGTACAGACGAAGAAACTCTGTGGCGCTGTATGGCTCGTTACAATGAGCTGGAGGAAACAGCGACGCTTGGTTTTGCACCGGATTCTTCTTTCCCGCTGACTTATGCTGAAAAAGGTTTACTGCAGATTAAGTTACATGGTTCAGGTTCGCAAGAACTTGCTATTGAAGCAGGAGAAGCCTTTAATGTTGTACCTGCAAAAGCAAGCTATACGGGAAATTTAGCAGATTCATTAGAAGTTGAATTGAAAAAACAGGCTTTTGAATACGAACGAACTGCAGATACAGTAACAGTCATTGGTGTCCCTAAGCATTCAAAAGATGCAGCTGAGGGCGTGAATGCTATTGTACGTTTGGCAACAGGACTAAATCCGCTTATTCAACACTCTGCCATTCAATTTATCGCTGAAGCAGTTGGGGAAGATGCCACAGGCAGCAGCTTATTTGGTGAAATTTCAGATGAGCCCTCAGGAACCTTGTCCTTCAATATCTCTGGATTAACCATAAATCCAGACAAGTCTGAAATTCGGATTGACATGCGGATTCCAGTTCTTGCAGACAAAGATAAATTAGTACAGGAATTAAGCCAAATTGCTGAAGAATATCAATTGCGTTATGAAGAATTTGACTATCTTGCACCATTATATGTGCCGCTTGATAGTGAATTGGTCAGCACGTTAATGGCTGTCTATAAAGAAAAAACAAATGATAATAGTCCTGCTGTGTCCTCTGGTGGTGCTACATTTGCTCGCACCATGCCAAATTGCGTGGCCTTTGGCGCACTTTTCCCTGGTGCTTTGCAAACAGAACATCAAGCGAATGAACGAACTGTGATTGAGGATTTGTATAAAGCCATGGACATCTATGCTGAAACGATTTATCGCTTAGCTGGAAAATAGTTAGAAGAAAGTGGGAATGAGAAGAACTTGTAAATTGCACAAGAGTTTATTTTCCACTTAACTAGCAATCAATCATTGCGTCAATGTGGTTTTGATAGCGAAAAGCTGCGATTGAACAAAAGTGGTTCAATGTCATTGTAGTGGGGGTGATTCTGCTAGCAAAAAGAGAGGACGTCTTCGTTCTCTCTTTTTTGATGTTGAAAGCGATGAGAAGAGGGGAAGCCTTCAAAATTCTTGAAACTAAATGCGTTTAGCTGCATAACCTTGATGAGGTTGTTGGAAATTGGAGTAGGACAAGGTAAGAGCGTTGATAATCTTGATTCTATTTTTCAAAACTGTCTGAAAGAATCTCTTCAATGAGCTCGAAGAAATGCTTGGCTTGTTTCTTCTGGAAATGAAAGAGCAGGAGCTGAATAAAGCTTATAGAGCTGTCTGAATTCATCAGAATAGCAGAGTAATTTGTTGAGGATCTATACATTCGAAAAGCGAGGCGATAACACCGTTTATGATTAAGATTTCCGACTGTCCTGCTGGATAATTTAGAAACAATTCAGAATGATGAAAGCGCAAGGAAATGGCTACTTAGGCAGGGACTATACCTAAGATGCTTTTTGTTGTCAGTTTAGTTGCTTTCATGATAGGTCATATAGGACATTTTTTGTGTTTAAAAAAGCTCCATAATTTCTGAAGTAGAGTGACCCCTACAGAAATTATAGAACTTTATTTTTTTTCATATAATCTATAGATATTTCTTATGCTTTTGGTCTTTCAGCATACATATTCTACATAAAAAAGATTTTTTGTAAACGTTGTGTAATCGCTTGCGATTTCTGTGTTGAAAGGATATACTTAAGGCGAAATGTTGGTATTACGGTTCAATTTGCTTGTGCTAAGATATTCTTAGTTCTGTTTATAGTCAAAAAGGAGATAGACTATGAAGAAAATTTTACTAAAACTGATGTTCGGTGTTATGTTGCTGTCCTTATTACCTATTCAGGTAGCACAGGCCTGCTCCGGTTTCATTGTAGGTAAGGGACTAACCGCAGATGGTTCTACTCTCTATGGTCGTACGGAAGATTATCCTTATCCGCCAGATGGAGGTAAACATAATCAGAACTATGTTGTTGTGCCAGCTGCAACTTATAAAGAAGGCGATAAGATCGAAGATGAGTCAAATGGATTTACTTATCCACATTTGGCCAATGAGATGAAATATACAGCAACCTATGATGCAGCGCGTGGAGATGGTAGTAACGGTAATTTTGGAGCTCATGGTTTTAATGAAGTTGGTGTATCAATGACAGGAACCGTTTCTGCGACACCAAATGACAAGGTCTTGAAGGCTGACCCGCTTGTGAAAGATGGACTGCCTGAAGCATCGATGATTGATTTAGTTTTACCTCGTGCTAAAACAGCTCGGGAAGGAATTGAAATTGTCGCTAAGGCCATCGAAGAAAAAGGCTCTGCTGAAGGCAATATCATCATGGTTGCTGACCAAAAAGAGCTGTGGTATATGGAGATACTATCTGGTCATCAATATGTTGCTATTAAATTCCCAGAAGACAAATATGCTGTTTTCGCAAATACTTACTATCTTGGCAATGTTGATTTTAATGATACGGAAAACGTCATTGCCTCTAAAGGAGTGGAGGAAGTAGCGAAAAAAGCAGATCATTATAAGACGGATAAAGACGGTAAATTCCATATTGCTAAATCTTATGGACCTGATGAATATGCAGAACGTAACCGTTCTCGGACTTTTGCTGGTATCAAATGGATGGATCCAGATTCTCCAGTTACTTATAAAGATGAAACCTATGATTTACTTCGTACTCCAAGTAATCCAAGTAAAAAATACACTGTTCAGGATGTTATTGGGGAACAACGGAATCGTTTTGAACACCTACCTCAATTTAAGGCAGATGATTTGGTAGAAGTTGGTAAGAAAAAAGATAAAAACGTTTACAAATATGCCCTAGGTAACGAAAATGTTATTGATGCCCATATTTATCAAATTAAATCTAAGCTTCCAAGTGAATTTGGGGGTATTGTTTGGTTAGGTCTTGCCCAAAGCCGTAATACACCGTATGTGCCATTCTATGGTAATGTTGAAGATACCTATGAAGCCTTTAAGCCACGAACAGATAAATATGATGGTAAATCTTGGTATTGGTCTGTTTGGCATATTGACCAAATGGTGATGAAGTATCCGGAAATCTTTGGCACTAGCATCCAAGAAAAATGGAAAACAATGGAAGATCAGTGGGTTAAAGACCAGGCTGAAAGGGATGCAAAATATGAGGCGTATACAGCTGAACAAGCTAAAGCTGCTGGACCTGAAGTGACAAAAGAAGCCCTTGAGCGCTCTGAAAAAATCTTTAAAGAAATCAAATCCGTTGAAAAGGAAATGGAAGAAAAAATTAAAGATAAAAAAGGCAAAGATGCTGATCTGGTTCACACTGGTTATAATAAAGCAAACCTGCTGGCAAAATATGAAAAAAATAAAAAAGATGCTGGAACAGCAAAATCAGAATCGAAGAAGACGGATTCCAATCAACTTGGTTTCATGCTAATCATAGCATTAGTTGTGATTATTCCTGGATTTATCGCTTTCAGACGATTTAATAAGAAAAAAGAAGATTAAAAAGCAGGGCACAATGTCAACTGTAGTGGATTGACCTAACCTGACACCTAGAGAAGACTAGCTTGGTCTTCTCTTTTTTGATGTTTAAGGTGATGAGAATGCGTTTCTTAAAGTTGTCAAAGCTCCGAAAGCCAAAAGAATAACTCTATAATCTCTGAAGCAGAGTTCACCCACTACAGAAATTATAGAACCACAAAATTCCAGCCTTAGCTTTTTAATCTTTACTAAAGAAGAACGGGGGTGCAAATTGTTTTAATTTGTTAAAACAGTCTTGTGCTTTTTGATTGTCCTCGCAGATAATCAAGCAGACATCATCACCGCAGACCGTTGCGACAATTTCGGAAAATTCTAGAGCATCTAAGATAGAGCCGAATGATTGTGCCAATCCAGGAAGAGTTTTCATGACAACTTGATGTTGAACAGGACGCAACATAATCAAGGCATCTTCCATATAGAGACGCAGGCGTTTTTCCCAGCGTGAAGGCGCCATGCTGTTGATAATGTAATAAGAAACATCCGCTTCGTGCACTTTTACTAAATTTAAAGCTTTAATGTCTCGAGAAAGTGTGGATTGCGTCACTGTAACGCCATTTGCTGAAAGCAAATCTTGTAATTCTTGTTGTGTGTGAATTTTTTTCTCTAGGACAAGCGAGCGAATGAGTCGATGACGGCTTTCAATTTTATTCATATTTCACCTATTATTTTATAAACATAGCATCTCCAAAGCTGAAAAAGCGGTATTTTTCATCAATGGCATGCTGATAAGCAGAGAGCACTAATTCTCGACCTGCAAAGGCTGAAACGAGCATGACGAGAGTGGACTTTGGAAGGTGGAAATTGGTAGAAAAAGCATCTACGATTTTCCAATCGTAGCCAGGTTTAATAAAGATGTTGGTCCAACCAGAGTCAGCTTTGATTTCCCCATTAAATTTTGAACCGATTGTCTCCAAAGTACGGATAGAAGTCGTTCCGACCGCTATAACACGTTTTCCGCTGGCTTTGACTTGTCGAAGCGTGTTAGCTGCTTCTTCAGACAATGTATAGAATTCTGAATGCATCTCATGCTTGTCTACATTGTCTACAGAAACAGGACGGAAGGTTCCTAGACCAACATGAAGCGTCAGATAGACTAATTTTACGCCTTTGGCTTCAATCTGAGCTAGCAGCTCTTTGGTAAAATGAAGCCCGGCAGTAGGAGCAGCTGCTGAGCCATTTTCTTTGGCATAGACAGTCTGGTAGCGTTCACGGTCTTTTAGCTTTTCGTGGATATAAGGCGGCAAGGGCATTTCGCCCAGACTTTCAAGCACTTCTAAGAAAATGCCTTGGTAATGGAAACGTACAATTCGTCCACCGTGTTCTAATTCTTCTAAGACAGTTGCTGTCAAGCGTCCGTCGCCAAAAGAAATAGCCGCTCCGACTTTTAACCGTTTGGCGGGCTTAGCCAGTACTTCCCAATCATCACCTGCGATGTTTTTTAAGAGTAGTAATTCAACATGTCCGCCTGTTTCAGGCTTTTCACCATGAAGGCGTGCTGGCAAGACGCGCGTATCATTCATGACCAAAGCATCTCCAGGATGTAATTGATCAATAATCTCATCGAAGTGAGTATCTTCCAGTTGACCAGTTTCGTGATTTACGACCAAGAGGCGTGAAGCATCTCGTTTTTCTAAAGGGGTTTGTGCAATTAACTCTTCTGGTAAATGAAAGTCAAAATCAGCAGTATTCATACATTCTCCTTAAGCTGTAAATAAAATCCATAATGAATAACAAGAAGCGACAAGTGGTAGGAACATGAGTAAAATACCTAAAATCAGTAAGGCATAATGCCACATTCGCTTGGTGTTGAGAAAGATTGCAGTAATAAGAAAAGCAACTCCCAGTAAAAATAAACAGAACAAATAGATTAACATTCTTCTATTATAACACGATTTTTCTTGCAAACAAGCTCGGATTCTTTAAAAAGGGACAAATTCTCTTGACAAAAATTGGTCTATACCATATAATATAATTAAGTAAAGAAAAGGAGCTCAACGATGAGAATTATTCAAGTAGAAAATCAAGCAGCCGGTGGCAGAGTAGCCTTTGAATTGTTAAAAGAAAAATTAGCTGAAGGAGCAAAAACGATAGGTTTGGCAACAGGAAGCAGTCCTTTGAGTTTTTATGAGCAAATTGTTGAAAGTGACCTTGATTTGTCAGGTTTAACCAGTGTGAATCTAGACGAGTACATAGGATTAAGTGGGGAAAATCCTCAGTCTTATCGTTATTTTATGCAAGAACATTTATTTAATCAAAAGCCTTTTAAAGAAAGCTTTTTACCAAATGGTGTTGCTGAAGACGCGGAAGCAGAAGTGAAACGTTACAACCAAATCTTGACAGAACATCCTGTTGATTTGCAAATTTTGGGAATTGGTACAAATGGACATATTGGTTTTAATGAGCCGGGAACGAGCTTTGATAGTACTGTTCATGTAGTGGATTTGGAGCAATCAACTATTGAAGCCAATGCTCGTTTCTTTGATAAAATAGAAGATGTACCGACGCAAGCTTACTCAATGGGGATTCGGAATATTCTCGATGCAAAATCTATTATTTTATTTGCTTATGGTGCTTCAAAAGCTAAAGCGATTGCAGGAACAGTAGAAGGACCGATTACAGAAGAATTGCCTGGAAGTGCTCTTCAAAAACATGAAGATGTGGTTGTTATCGCAGATAAAGAAGCCTTAAGCATTTTAAAAAAATAAGAATCTATTTCCTATCTAATTTTTAGGTAGGTTTTTTATTATTTAAAAAAATTTCCTTATCTTACAGGAAAAATATGCTATACTAGAAGATAAGTGAGAACTCAGGAGGATTCTAGTGAAAAAGTTGTTAGCTATTTTTTGTTTTTTTGTGTTGTGTGTGGGAACAACCACTATTCATGCGGACGAGTTAGTTGATATGGCGCAAAAAATGTATCCAAACGAGAAGGTCAATCCAATCAATCGTCCGAAATCATCCTTGATAGTAGATGCTAATACGGGAAATATCCTTTGGCAAGACAATATTGATGAAGTTCGTGATCCTGCCAGTATGAGCAAATTGATGACCTTGTATTTAGTTTTTGAAGCAATTCAGCAAGGAAAGTTGAGCGAAAATACAGTTATCAAAGCAACACCACGTGATGAAGCAATTGCCAAAATTTACGAAATTTCCAACAATAAAATTGTGGCGGGAGTAGATTATACTGTCTCTGAATTGATTACGATGACAGCTGTTCCATCTTCAAATGCGACAACTGTTATGTTAGCCAATTATTTATCTAACAATGATCCAGATACATTTTTGGACATGATGAATGCTAAGGCAAAAGAATTAGGTATGACCAATACAAAATGGTTCAATGCTAGCGGAGCGGCAGCTGTTTCTTTCAAAGGCTTGTATACTCCACAACGGTATGATAACAATGCAGCCAATCAGACAACGGCGCGCGATTTAGCCATTTTAGGGTACCATTTCATCAAGAATTATCCAAATATTTTAAATTACACCAATAAACCAGTCGTAACGGTAAAAAAGGGAACGCCGTATGAAGAAACCTTTGAAACCTATAATTACTCACTTCCTGGTGCAAGATATGCTATAAAGGGGGTTGATGGCTTAAAGACAGGATCAAGTCCACGAGGAGCTTTTAATTACATCGCAACGATTAAGCGTGGAGAACAACGCTTGATTAGTGTTATCATGGGAGTTGGGAATTGGTCTGACCAAGACGGAGAATATTACCGCCATCCATTTGGCAATGCCTTGATTGAGAAAGCTTATGCTGATTATGAGTACAAAAAATTTTTCAAGGCTGGAGAACAAACAATCAATGGAAAAAGATATAACCTGTCAAAAGATTTCTATGCAACAGTGAAAAAAGGCACAGCAGCAAAAGCAGTTGTGGAAAATGACGTATTGAAAAATGATAATGGTTTGGAGCAACTTTCTTCGCTTATTTCAAACGGAGATAATGTCACAGAAGTAAAGAATACAGCAATTAAAAACAGTACAGCTAAATCAACTGTAAAAACTACAACAGCAAAATCTAGCGGAAAAAGTTTGAAGCAACTCTTTTTAGATTATCACATTCTGGTCGCAGTTCCGTTGCTTATTCTTTTGCTCATTGTCGTTTTTGAAGCAACGAAACGTAAGCAAAGAAGAAAACAGCGTACGACTAACGATACACAACTATCTCGTCGTCAGAAACGTTAATTACTCATTTGTAGAATAGAAAGCTCGATTGGTTGATCCAGTCGAGTTTTGTCACCTTTTTTAAGGGGAAGGAAAATCATGTTTAGGAAATTTCAAAATAGCTATTTTGCTTATTTTTTGATGTATGATTTTTATTTTTTATCGTATTCGCTTTTTTCGACTTTAATTTCAGTTTATATGCTGGATAAGGGCTATTCAGCTAGCCAGGTTTCGCTGGTTGTTTCTGCCTCGTTCTTTTCTTCAATGATTGTGCAGCCTATTATGGGTGTTTTAAATGATATGATTGGTATTAAAAAAGCAACCATTTATAGTTTCCTTCTGATTATTGTGGGAGCAATCTTTTTCACGCAAGCCAATAATCTCTTGCTGTTGACAATTTGGTATAGTGCTGTTTTAATGTTGGTAAATGGTGTCAACCCTGTTATGGATGTGCTGGCGGCTCAAAGTCCTTATACTTATGGGAAAATCCGTATCTGGGGGACTTTTGGTTATGCAATGGGTTCGCAATTGGCAGGATTGATTTATAAATTCATCTCTCCTCAAGCGATTTTCATCGTGTTTATCGGCATGATGTGTGTGAGCATTCTTGGAGTGCTAGGGATTGATCCGAAACACGATCAACCTCGCAAAAAGACTAAACAAACGAAAAATGATTCCTATATTGGACAGATTTTTAAAAATAAAACATATTTGTTTTACCTCGTTATTGTAGCGCTCTATTCTGGAGTGGGAAATACAGGGCATACTTATATTCCTTCTATGTTAGAGCACAGCGGTTTAAGTGTCAATATGGCAACAACTGTGGTAGCTATTTCTGTGATTTGTGAGTCGCCGTTGATTTTCTTTTCTTATCTTTTTATGGATAAGATTCCAATTAAAAAATTGCTCTACATTCCTTTGGGAATTTTGCTTTTACAGTATGTAATTTATGGGTTGGATTTGGGGCTTACCTCCAAGATTCTCTTGACTTTGATGTCTAAGCACGCCACAGGCATGTTGCTGATTATGGTGACTTTGAAGATTGTTGCTAACGTAGTAGATGAGAAATATCTGGTGACAGCCATTGCCCTTGTTCAAACAGCCCGAAATTTGGGGACCATTCTTATCCAAAATATTGCAGGTGATTTGATAGATCAGTCTGGCTATGAAATGATGAGCTTTTTCTTAGCTGGTGTTATGATTGCTGTTATTATTCTTGTGGCGTTTTTAAAAATTCCAGAGCGAAAGAATCAAAACTTATTTGGCTAAAGCAAGAGACGTGTAAAAAAGCTGGGACGAAAGTCTCCAGCTTCATGGCATATTGTATAATGAACCAACGACACAGTAGTTGCCAACGAGGGCTTGTAAGGCAAGTCTTAACGTTGTTTGCTTTTTAAGCTCAAAAGAGCACTTTTGACGAAAACATCATTTGCGTCATTCTCCACTTTGACAGCCTGAGAGACTATTAAGTAACTTTACGGGTGAGACAGAAT
>ERZ773042.1309-NODE-1309-length-14853-cov-4.692729_pt1 | contig 14853 bp, 17 predicted proteins | sample MGYA00511664_ERZ773042 | MGnify/ENA primary metagenome ERZ773042 (study PRJEB29015, sample SAMEA2737984) | human oral metagenome | biome: human oral; feature: human-associated habitat; material: dental | place: China | collected 2036 ... | reverse complement strand
AAAATTTACTTGCACCCGGGCTAAATTTAAAAAGCGCGAATCAGTAAATTTTAAAATTTTACGCCAAGCGCAGCGGGCTGCTAAGCTTTGAAATTTTATAGCTAAATTTCGCAATTATCTTTCACATTCGCTTTTATGTCCAGACGGACAAACATTTAAATTTGACATCGCCCTACTCTCGATACGTGCTATTTTAGCACGTATCGATCAAACAAGCCGCTGACGCACGATCTTGGCATCTTCACCGTATGTCGTCTTAGCGCTCCGCCTATAAACGCGCCGCCCCGAACTGCCGTTTGCTACAGGATAAAATTTTAGCCTAAAGAGCATTAAATGAAAATTAGTATAAATAAAATGTGAATTTTTTGAAGTTAAAAGGGAATTTCAGATTAGATTAAAATGGCCGGGAGATAGGGATTCGAACCCCAGGAGGCTTTCACCTCAACGGTTTTCAAGACCGCCGCTTTCGACCGCTCAGCCATCTCCCGATTAAGGGCGGGTAGACCCCGCCGTAGATTCGCGCAGATCAAGACCTGCGCGTAAAATTTATTCGGTTTTTTCTCCGACCCACTCGGCGCCGTTGTGAACCTTTTCTTTGGTCCATTGAGCCGCATTGTGTGAGTCTTCTTTTACGCCGTGCCAAGTATTAGAGCACCCGCTAAAAACCATCAATGCCAAAAGAGCCGCTAGTATGTATCTCATAATAACTCCTTTTTAGGATCTGGAGGCGACACCCGGATTCGAACCGGGGATCAAAGCTTTGCAGGCTCATGCCTTACCACTTGGCTATGTCGCCGCGCCGGCTTATTAGGTGGTGCCCGGAGCCGGACTTGAACCGGCACGGAAAAAATTCCGAGGGATTTTAAGTCCCTTGCGTCTACCGATTCCGCCATCCGGGCACGTTTAATACAAAAACATAATGTAAAATGGAGCGGGAAACGAGAGTCGAACTCGCGACATCAACCATGGCAAGGTTGCGCTCTACCACTGAGCTATTCCCGCGCAAAGAAATGAAATATTACCTAATGCAAGCTTAAAATTTCATTTTATAGCGGCTTTTGCGGAGAAAATTTTGGCGTAGCGCCGGAATTTAAAAATTTTGTAAGTAAAATAATGTAAAATTACAAAATCTTTTGGGGTTATAGCTCAGCTGGGAGAGCGCTTGAATGGCATTCAAGAGGTCGGCGGTTCGATCCCGCTTAACTCCACCATTTAAGCTATTTTTGGGTTTTAATCACTTCTTTTAAATCTCTTTTACTTCCTTTAAATACCGATATCTAGGGCTTTTAGTAATTTTGATTATTTTGTTTCTTTTTATGTTATAATTATTTTAAAATAATTCAGTTAGTTATTAGGTTGGTTAAAACCTATTATGTCAGTTTTACAGAAAGAGCATAAATATCGACCAAAAGCCCTTTGGCGCATATATCGCACAAAAACGAAAAATGGTATAAGCGAGAGCTATATCGCAAAAATCATTAAGATGAACGAAAAATATATATTTCCATCTTTTGACGAGCGCGATGCAAATACGATAAAGTATAGTGATATTTTAGAATTTTAAACCAAAATAATCCGAGTTCTAGTCGTCTAGAAACGCTTCATCGCCTAATAAACGATATAGAAAAGTCTTTGCAATAAATTAAATTTTAATGGAAGGAGAGATTATGTCAGTTGAAGAAGATATTGTGTTTATAGATGAAGATTACGTAAATATCGTGCCGCAGGATCTTTTAGAGCGCGGTATACGCTTAAGGGAAGAGTACGGAATTTATGATATAGCTTGGAGATTTGACGATGTAATGGAGGTGCTAAAAATCACAAGAGATAAAGGTATGATTATCCTAGGAGGAGACGTATATCGCCTAAGCGGCGATGAGCCCATCATCACATACGACTACTACTGGAGCACTAAAGCGGAAGATGACAATGCATTTGAGGTGGCGATCCAATATATCACTAATTATCGCGCTAGAAACGGAGATGACTTTGCATATTGCCCGGTCATTTGCCCCGGGCGGGTGTCCAAATGAAAATTTTGGCTTTCAATACAGAATATGTTGGTTTTGCTCATATTCTGATAAATATAAAAATGTGTGCCGAACTAAATGCCGAAGTGTGCGTAGATGGGATATAAAAGACTTTAGGGGCGGTTTTGAAAGACAACGAAGTAGTTTTGATACTATCGATCGAAAGCGATAGAGATCTATCCGAGGCAATAAGCAGCAACGGCATATCTGTAACAAAAACCTGGCGCAAGGGAGATTTGAAGCTAAAAGGCTCTATTTTAAAATACAGAAATTTTGGCTTTAGCATAGAGGAAAAATTTTATGACATGCCTTCTGCGGGAGATCTAATTAAAAAATTCTTGGCAGATATAAATGTCGCGAGGAGTATAAAATTACAAAGCGTAAAAAAGCTGCTAAGAGTCGTAATTTACAGCCACGGTAGCTTGCCGGGTCTATACTACGATACGGATTTGCTAAGGCTATTAGCGGATAACGATATAAATTTAGATAATGACATATACTTCTTGGATGAATGAGTTTGAATCGTTAGCGAGGCGTATTTATCGATGAAATTCTTTGACTCTGATTGGGCAAAAGACGGCAATCTATCCTTAGAATTTTATATAAGGATATTTTGAAACCATGAAGCCCGTAAGAATTGTAATGACGATATTTTTTATTATCCTATCGTCTTTAAATTTTCATAAGCTATTGACGGAGGGCGGTTATCGCGGAGGGAAAGTCTATGTCGTAGCTACAACTCAATCCGTAATTATGCAAATATTACTTATCATAGGATTAATCCTGTATTTGATATATCTGATAAGAGTAAAAGAGTATTATAAGCCAAGCTCAAATTTTACGCTTTCTAAAAAGGAGGACAAAATGAACTTATCGAATAGAATAAAAGCGCTAAAGGCGCGGCTTAAACTGCAAAAGCCGGAAATTATAACAAATCCTGTACAAAAGGATGAGCTTGTCGAACAAGATCTGTGCGGTAAAGATCTGTGCGATTTAGACCATGGCACAATCAAACTTTTATCGGGAGATTTGAGTGTCTTTAATGACTATGCTTTTAGGTATTATATCCTGGATTTTATTGATTTTTACGAGCACTTCGGCGATGAGGAGGTTATAGAGGATATGTTCATTCAAGCATTTACACCGCCTATGCGGCGGGCGAGAGCGAAACAATTTAGCAGAGATGAGGTAAAAATAATCATAGATTTTTTGCAAAAAAATTATGAAGATATTGCGAGAATTACGCATTCCAAGAAATATAAAAAGTTAAAACCCTACGAACAAGAAGAAATTTATATACCATTCAAACATTTTGAAAAAGAGATAAAAAGCGCTATAAAATTTTGGGGGAAGTATTATAATGGAATTTTATAAGGATTGGCAAATGCGCTTAATAGAGACTGATTTAGGCAAATATGAGGAATATATCTATTTCTTTATAAAGAAAAACAGGGCGTATTTTAGCGCCTATCAAGAGCAGATATTTCCTTTCGATATGGAGTACATACCTAGCTTATTGTGGCTGCTTGCATCTTTTGCAGAAACTACGATTAAAATTTTTAATGATTTGGACGAAAAGACAAGAAATGAAATTTTTGATTTTGTGGAAAAGGGAGCGGCAAGCGAAGACGAATACATCGGCACGGCGTTCTACACCGGCTTTATTGAAACAATTGTAAATATTGCGAAAGAGGACGAATATAAGATAATTAGCAAATATTTTAGGAATGAAACGCTAGAATACGCCGCCGCTTGGATGAAATTTGGCGAATAGCTAGATCGAGTTTTATTAAAGTCATATTTTAAAACAATAAGGAGCTGTATGCCTAAACATGAATTTTTACTCAAAAAGACAAAAGAAAATATCTTCTCTAAAGAGTATTGCGTAGTAATTAGCGATGATCTGATACTTCGCATTTCGTACTCTCTTGAGTGGGTACAAACCACATGGAACGATGAGGCAAATTTGAAAAAAGGTCTAAATTACTATGGCTATAGCTGGATAGAAGATAAAGCTAAATTTAGAGATATAATATGCTGTTGGAGGTCGCTTTTCTTGGGCGCAGATGAGCAGATTGTTTTTGATAAAAACTGCGCGCTAAATAAATCCTCGGTTATCGAGCAATTAGACAGTCTATTGGAACTAATCGATTCGGCAATTAAAAATGATTTATATATTTTGCATTTAGGGATTTAGCGAGTGCGCGGCGATTTAATAATAAAACAGAAGAAAGACCATGAAAAGAAATTATAAAAAGATAATACCCATAAGAGGTAGAAGAAAATTTTCAATTAATAATTTTAGAAAAATTTTCGCGGAGGGCGATATACTGCAGATCGGTCAAAGGCGGTTTTTATTTTGTAGCTGGAATAACCTGCTGCGTATAAACAGCGATAACTCGGGGGAGTTTATAGTATTGCCACCCGAAGCTAATGCGAAAAATAATAATAGTTTGATTTCTAAAAAGTGGGTATTGGAGAATTTAGATTTTGTATGTGATACCGAGTCGCCCAGAAATATAAGCATATTTTCTTATTACGATAGTTTTTTAGCCGAATACAAAAGGATAAATGATAAAATTCCTGCAAAATTTACTTATAAATTTTTAGAATTCAAAGACGATCTAAAAAATGGAGATATTATAGAGTGTCACAAGGCTTTTCGTCCATATGATCGAAAGATAAAATTTATAGTCGCAACCGATACGGAAGGATGCCCGAGACTACCCTATCTGGAGGGGTTTTATTCCGGTATGTTTGCGCCTATTGGCTATAGCGATAAAATGCGCTCGAATAAAGGACGGGAATATGCGATAAGCTCGAGTTGGCTAATTAAGAACTGGGAAGCCGCCTTTGTCGGTAATTGCGATATAAGGCACACTTATGTAAATTTACAAAATCGAAAAGAGGTTTTAAATTTTACCGATAAAGAGTTGGAAAATTTTATAAAAATTAAGCGAAAGAGATTAAAATTTAAATGGAAAAAGTAGATAAAGATTTTAAAGCGGGCTTGTATAGTATCACGCAGCAAAAGGTTTTTGAAAGGCGATGACAATGATAAAAAGCATTATAGACTCAACTAATTTCGATATAGAATTTAGAAAAATAAGTAGAAATAAAAGAGGCGTAGCCAGATCGAGAATAGATTTTGAAAATATCGATGTAGAGGCTAAAATAAGGCTAGTTATGTTTTTAATTTCAAAAGCAAGCCACTTAGATAGCGTAGTTTATAAAATTCTTTTTTGGGAAAGAGATGAGAAAATAGAGGAGTATCTTCTTAAAAATATGAAGGGGCGATACACAAAAGCTAAGCCTTATAAAAACGGCGCCAGAGCAGGCGTTATTTTTATAAAAGAAAAGGCGCTTGAGCCAAATTTTTTGAGATCCATACTGCTGCGCCATTTTAATTTTGAGCTGGCAAAAGAACCCTCTTTGAACATTAGAGTTCAGTTAGCCGTAAACAATAAAGAGAAATTTTCGATTTTATTCGATATATACGATGATCGAGGCTGCTATGTGTATTACTTTTAAAATTTTATAATGAAAATATTTGAGGAAGGAAGATATGGAAATTTGGCAATGTAAGTTTTTTATTCTGCCTAAAAGCGATACATATGATCTGCAATACGACCAGCAATATAGCAATATAAAGCTCTTTGAAGACGATAAGTATTGGAAAAAGGCAAAGATCAAAAAAGAGATATTTTCTGAAATTTCGCACCTATTAAAGCCCGAAAAATCTTGGTCTAACGAAATAGATCTATATGGAAGCGAAAACGGCAACCGCCTAGAGGTATTTTTTGATGCTAATAATATAATAGAGTCCGTTACGTTTCGTATCGATTTTAGATCCGAGTATAAAGCCGTATTAAGGGGCATAATATCATTGTGTGAGAAAAACGGCTTTTGCATTATAGACGGCAATTTAAATAATTTAAAATTATCCTTTAATGCTATAAAAGAGGCAATCAACAAATCCAAAAACAAAGAATTTTTTACAGAACTTGTTAGAAATAGTATAATAGGCGATAAAGACGAGTAGCCCATCATAGAAGCCGTAGATGATTTCAAATTTAAGGACGATTAAAAATGATTGTAAAATGTATAAAAGAAGACGAGCATGAGTATCTGGGATCAAACAGAACCTATTTTGTTCATGGCATCCAATATGAAGAGGGACGGATTTATTATTGCATATTACCGTTTGAAGACGATATAGATTACAATCGATTTAATAGCAAATATTTTCAAGTAATCGATGAGACGGTGCCTACAAATTGGAAATTTGGGATGCATAGGGGATTTTTTGAATGTTTTACCGCATCTTACGAAGAGCTCGTAGCAGACGCGGATCATTATGGAAAGCTTATTGACGGAGACCCAATAGAAGAGGAAATTTTTAGGAAGAGAAGAGCCGAGATGATAGATGACGTATATAATACCCATATCATCAAGGATCTTAACCACTTCATATATGATCTAAGCCCTAATCTATCGGTACAGATGAATATTGCAAATAAAGTACTGGATATAGAGATATCTGACGCAAACACTGAGGCCAAACATCGCAAAATGAATATTTTAAAGGATGATGGATATAGCTGGTATTTGATAGAATCAGACGCAAGCACCTTTAAAGCCAATGCTACTAATGATTATTTAAGACCCGTATTAAAATATCTTAAATTGTGGCTAGGCAGAAAGAATTTTAGATAACCGGGCAGAAAGGTTTAATATGGCGAACGCGACCGATAAAGAAATTTTTATAAAAATTTTGAATGAAGATATCGATGTATGGCGCCCGGTAAAGGCTGTTCAAATCGCGCAATATATTTTTAAAATTACCGATACGACGAAATTTGAATCCGAACTGGATGAAATTTTAGAATTCAAACAGGGCGATATTGTAAAATGTAGAGAAAAAGACGGCGATTTATATGCTTTTGAGCTATTATAAAAACCCGCCTTATAAATAGCAACGCGCTTATCATATAGCTTGATTTAATCCCATTTTTCGCTATAATGAGCGTCAAATTTCACTCACGGGGATAGTGATGAGCCTTGTTTCTTACGAATTAAAAAAGCAAAAACTAGATGGAATGCGCAATGTGGCGCTTTGGAAGGCGCGTGGCGGTGTAGCAGTGGTAGTACTGGCGCTGTTTATCGTTATGCGCAAGGATTTCGGAGATTTCTCATTTGTATTTTTATTAGTGCTGCTGGCTCTTGCTTATCCGACTTACAAATACCTAGCCGTGCGCATTTCGCGTAAATTTGAAGCGCTCAGCGAAGAGGCTTTTAAAAACGAATTTCTGCTCTGGATCGCAAAGGAGCTACGCCTTACTTTTCAGCCCTTCGGCGCGTTTTTGCTCGATGAAATTTACAAAAATCCGCTCCGCAAAGAGGCAAATCTATGCACTTGCAAGCATGCGATAGTGGGCAAAACGCCCGAATTTGGCATAAAAATAGGCGATATCTGTCTGAGCCGCGACTTCGATAAAAACAGAGAGGATCGGGTCTTTGAGCTGGATAAAATTTTGCATCTCAAAAAAAAGGACGATACCGCGATATTCGACGGGTTATTTGCAAAATTTGATTTTAGCGAGACCTTCGATAGCCAAATTTTGGTCGTACCGCGCGGGGAGTTTATCTTCGGCGCATCGAATCTCAAGCTGCTAAAAGATAGCCCCCATTTAAGCGCATCGTTTGACGTCTATCTTAATAATCTCGCCGCCGCCGCCTTTTTGCAGAACAAAAAAATTTTAGAAAATATGCAAACGATCACCGTAAATTTATTCGGCAAAACCGAGCTTTATCTGGGCGAAAACAGCCTCGTAATCGGCGTTGAAAATAGCGAAATTTTCAAATCCGCGCCGAGCTCGCAAAGCGCGAAGCTACTCGAAAGCCTAAATAAAATGATCGAGATCGCTAAAATTTTTGCTTATCTTAAAAAGCTCGGGCAGGTGGAATAAAAACACTCGGTTTTGTAAATTTAAAACAGGGTTGCAGCGCGCGAAATAGAATTTACGATAAGGGATAAATTTAAAAAGGAGGGGCTGCATTATGGATATAGCTGAAATACAGGCTCAAACTCGCAGTATGCGCGCCCTATATGTCGAGGATGATAATGAGGTAAGGCGGCAGACCGCAAAAATTTTAAAACTATTCTTTCATCAGGTTACCGACTGCGGCGACGCGCAGGAGGGCATCGATAAATTTAAAGCGGGCAAAGCGGACATTGTTTTTACCGATATTAATATGCCGGGCATAAACGGGCTTGAGATGTTAGAGCGGATCAAACAGATCGATCCTTCGGTAAAAACGGTCATCTTCTCAGCCTACGATGAGTCTAAATTTTTTACCAAAGCCATATCCATCGGCGTGGACGGCTACATACTAAAGCCATTTACGACCGAGGATCTACTAAGCGTGCTTGAAAAAATCACGCAAAGTATCGAAACCAAACCCGCAAAGTTTATTTATCTAAGCGGCGATTTCGTGTGGGATAAGCAGAGTTTAACCCTATCCAAGGCGGGCGAAATTATCAAACTAACCAAAAACGAAACCTCTTTGTTGCAGCTGCTTTTAAGCTCTAGCGGGCGGATCGCAAGCGGCCTTGAGATAGAAAATGAGCTGTTTGAGGACTATGGCGGATATGACGACAAACGGGTAAGAAATATCATATCCAGATTTCACCGAAAAATCGGCTATAAGCTGATAGAAAACATCTACTCGCAAGGATACAGAATAAAATGGCGATAGTGGACATTAAGAAAAACCATCAGAGATTTGAGACGATATTTTCAAATTCCGGCGTCGGCATCTTCATCGTGGACAAGAAAAGAAACATTATGGAGTGCAACGAAACCTTTTGTAAAATTTTCGGTTACGAATACGACGAGATCATCGGTAAATCCGCGCAAACCATACATCTAAGCGAGGAGAAATACCTGCATTTCGCAGATATCGCCTTTAATAAAGTAAGGAAAAATGAGGCTCTGCAGCTAAACTACGAGCTAAGGCACAAAAGCGGCAAAGGGCTGTGGATTAGAATTTCGGGCGATTCCATATCGGGAAACGACGAGGTGCTTTGGATAGTGGTGGATATCACCAAAAGAATGATGGCGGAGAAGAAATTAAAGCAAAGCAGGCTGAAGGTCAAGCGGCTAAATTTAACTCTCAACCACGAGATCGAGGAGCAACTAAAGCTCATAAGGCGCCAAGACGAGCAGCTGCAGTATCAATCGAGACTCGCTCAGATGGGCGAAATTTTAAATATGATAGCGCATCAATGGAGGCAGCCGCTATCCGCTATCTCGGCTACGGCTTCATATCTGAGCGCCAGTTGCTTGATGGCGGATAAATTTGACAAAACGGCTCTTTTGGAGGAGCTCGGCAAGATCGAGCAGTACTCCAAGCACCTGTCCGAAACGATCGATGAATTTAGAAATTTCTTTAAGCCCGCCAAGATCAAGGAGGTTACGAGCCTGGAGGAGCTTTGCAATATGGCGATAAATATCGTAAAAGCGATACTGCAAAATCAAAAGATTAAAATTTACACGAAATACGGCTGCAACCAAACCCTGCTCACATATAAAAACGAGGTTTCGCAGGTTATTTTAAACATCATAAAAAATGCGCAGGACGCCTTTTTGGAAAGAAATATCGACGACGGCGTTATCGAAATTTCAACCTATATCGAAAAATCTTATCTTTGCTTAAGCGTAAAAGACAATGCAGGCGGCATCAAAAAGGAGATCGCGGATAAAATTTTCGATCTGTATTTTTCTACCAAAGCCAGCAAAAACGGCACCGGCATCGGGCTATATATGTCAAAGATCATCATCGAAGATCACTGCAAGGGCTCGCTCGTCGTAGAGAGCCTAAAAGGCGGCTCAAATTTCATAATCAAACTTCCGAAATGAAGCTTTTCTGAGACAATTTAAAATTTAATCCAAATTTACGCTACAAATGAGCTGCACTCTTTTTATATAATTTAATAAAGATTAAATTTTATGTAAGGAGGAAGCGATGAGCGAACCTGAAGACAAAATTTATCTGGAGGAGCGGAAGCTTGTTAGAAGGTATTCTCCGCTCACATCGGTGCTTGTAAACACTCTGTTTTTGTTTGTAGTGTTTTACGCATCGTGGTGGATCTTTCAAGATCCTAGGGGACTGATGAGGATGTATACCCCTTACGTGGGATATATGTGGTGCAGGTGGCTACTTGTAGTTATCATCTGGATAGCGTATATTTTTGATTTTTGGCCTTTTAAAAGAGAGTGGCTCTATACGGCGGGGCCAGCGAAAAAGGGCATTATCTTTACGGTGATGGTATTTTTTACCTTCTTCGTATTCTTAAAGATATTCTTCGAATTTATTCTAGGCGAGCTTGCCATATCGTATTTTAGTCCGCGAAGGCTTGCAGAGCTTGGCATAACCGATTTTTACGCGCTTGAGTATTCGGCACAGGCTATTTTGATGTTTGCCGCTATCGCGTCGTGGCTAAGTCCTTCTTGGGTGGTGGCTGTGGATAATTCGCCGTGGCAGAAGCTAAAGCAGCCCGTTAAAGGCTTTACAGTTTTTATCTGGACCTTTTTGCTAAGTATGATCGTATATTTCGTATTTTTTCACTCGCAAATGGGAATTTTATTCGATCCATGGCAAAAATACACATCCATCACTCCGCCTTGGTGGCATAATTTCGCCGATACCGTGCACGGAAATTTCAATATCGCATGGATTATGTGCTGTACCGTTATGGTTTGGGTGTATGAGACCATCTGGGAGAGGTATCCTTTTAGCCTTATTAAGACGAACTGGCTTAGAAGGACGGCGTCGTTTTTTGGCATTATAGCGATGGCGTTTTGCTTTTCGTTTTTCTTTTACTATTTGCAAGAGCTCATCTGGGGCGTGCATATTAGAGGCGATAGAAGGCTTTTTGCGCCAGATTGGCGCTGGCTGCACGTAGGCGAGATAGCTATATTTTGGCTGGTGCCGGTGCTATTTATTAAATTTTACTGCAACAACGCGGTCAATAAATTTTCAAAGCCCGTCAATATCCTTCTTAGAACGATCATAAGCATGACGGCGGCTATCGTCCTATACTACGTCTATTATCAGGTCTCGCACTTTTTGCTGGGCACTCAAAAAGGCTTTTCGCATCCGCAACAATTCCCGATGATTCCGATGATCTGGTTTATCAACGTCATGCTGATAAATTACTGGTTTATGGATGGCTGGCCCGGCTGGAAGCTTGCCGGCAAGAAGGAAGAGGCGGAGGAAGCGGGCGAGGAAGACGATTTTAGAAATAAAAATTCCATCAAAGGCTTGGTGGTAGGCTTTATCATAGGCGTGGTCATCTATCTCGCCGTAGTTTATCTAGCGCCCGCCGTGGGCAATATGCTTACAATTTTTAAATAAAGGATCTGAGATGAATGAAGCTAGAAGAGATTTTATAAAAGGCGGCGCAGCGGGCATAGGACTCGGCGCACTTGCATCGATGGGGGTGTTTTCATACTCTCCTGCGAGAGAATTTTTTCTTCCCGATGAAGTGCGAAAGATGACCGATTTTGGCACGATCAAAAGCGTCGAGGTTACTAATATCTCCGAAACGAGCTGGTTTGACAACTCGATGCTGATGGGAGATATTAAAGGCGCAGGCGGACTGCTAGTCAATCAATATCTATTTAACTGGCCACCGTTTGGTAACGGCAAAGGGCTTGCCAAAGGCAGCTACGAAGAGGGAATTTCACAAATCAAGCATCTTCTACCCGATAAAATCGATGAGGCGTGGGAGGTAACCAAAAAACTTTCCGTAAATCCCGATAACGCGGGCGGCTACTCCGCTCTCATAGAGATAGAGCGTCTAAACGGAGAAAAGAAAAAATATCTGCTTGATTGCGGCTGGTCCTACAAATGGATGCACGAGTGTTTTAAGCGGGAGGGGATCGATAAGATGCTGCAAAGCGGCGAAATAGATACCCTCATAATGTCGCACGAGCACTACGATCACTTTTGGGCTTTACCCGTCGTTTTAAAGTATAAGCCAGACATCAGGATCATCATCCACGAGGGCTTTTACCCAGAAGGCAGACAATATATCAAAGATTCGGGTCATAAAGGCGAGCTTGTAGTGTTTAAAAAGGGTAGAAACGAGATCGAGCCCGGAATGTGTACGTTTTGCTACGATTGCCCTATCATTACGAGGGTTTTTGGCGAGCAGTCGATCTTCGTAAACGTTAAAGACAAAGGTCTTGTGAGTATCACGGGCTGCTGCCATCAGGGTATCATTACCTTCTCGGATTCCGCGCATAAGGAGCTTAAGTACGACAACGATCAACTCTACGGGCTTTACGGCGGACTTCATATCTCGCCGTTTGACGACTGGGATCCAAAATACGACGATCTAGTTATCGGACTGAAAAGATGGAACTACCAGGTCATGGCGTGCAACCACTGCACGGGCCTTCTGACCGTGCAAAAATTCGTCCGCGAGGGCTATCCGATCGTAAAGGGCACGGCTAGATTTAGAACCAAAACGTCCGATTATCTCGGCAACGGCGATAAGGTTAAATTTGGATAGAAGCATGGAATTTCAAGATATTTTCCCTTTGAAATTTAAATACTCGTTTGAGGATTACAGGTCGCTTATGAGATGTATATTGATGAAGTCTCTTTACGATAGCGACGTAAAATCCTCAAGCAGGTATCAGGGGATGTATAAGGGGAACTATTTTAATGAATGCTGGAGCATCAAATTTGGCTTTTACGGCGGAATTTACGGCATCGTTTTGCGGGAGGTGAAAGAGGGCGCGGGCGTATTTGAGCTTTATTATTTTCCCTCCGCAAATGACGAGCTGCTCGGTAGCGTATCGCTTTTTGAAGCCGTTTTGGCTGGGGAGCCGGACTTTTTGGCAAAGGTGCGAAATTTCTCCGCGCACGGGGAGCTTTTAAATAACTTCTGCGTCGCTACGATCTATTTAAAGCCGCAAGAGCGGGGCATAGCGCTATCTTTTGAAACGAAGCTCAGAGATAGATCGTACGCAAAGGACGGCGTCTGCGTAGAGGGCAAGCAGATCATCGCAAAAGAGGGGCTCGATAAAAATTTCCCCTGCTTTAGGGTATCGCTTGCGTTTATGAACTTTTTGCATATAGCGCTTTGTAAAATTTACGAGCCACGCTACGAGAGCTTTGAAATTTACAAAAAAGCGGCTCGCGCCGTGATCTACGACAAAGATCGAAATTTAAAAAGCAAAGCAGATCCGCTCTGCGGCGAAATTTTTGTAAATTTAATCTACGGCGAGGACACGAGCGACGGGCGCATTAAATTTGACGACAGATCTTTTAAAAAGCTATCCGGCTCGGCGCCTTTGTTTAAATTTTTGCTGCGCTTAGCTAAAGAGGATAAAAAGCAAATTTTTATGCAAGGCGGCGAGCGGCCAAATTTTTTCATCATCACCGGCTATCTGGGCTCTGGCAAGACGAAATTTATTCAAAATTTCATCGAGCACGAAACGGCGCAAAATAGATTTACCGGCATCATCCAAAACGAGATCGGCAAAATCGGCCTCGACGGCGCGCTGCTGGATGCTAAATACGCGCTCGTAGAGATTGACGAGGGGTGCGTTTGCTGCTCAATGGCGGGGCAGATCAAGCTCGCGATTTCGCAGCTCAAGCCCAAAAAGCCCGACAGCATCGTGCTTGAAACCACCGGCGTCGCCAATCCTTTCAATATCTTAAGCGAGCTAAACGAGATCAAAGACGAGGTCAATCTATGTGCCATCGTCACAGTCGTCGATGGGACGAATTTTTTAAAAGAGCGCGGCAGATCAAAAATAATGCTCGAGCAGATCAAGGCTGCCGACGTCATAGTGCTCAATAAAATCGATCTGATCTCAAGCGAGCAAAAGGAGCGGATACGACAAGCTTTGATCCAAAACAACCGCTGCGCCGAGATATTCGAGACGGTGGACGCCGAGCTCAATCCAAACTACCTGCTCTACCGCCAGAGCGACACTTCGTATATGGCGTCCGTCCTACTCGAGGGCAAGATGCACGCAACGCACGAAGACGAGGGGATAGTCTCGTTTAAAAAAGACCTTCCTGAGGACATCGATAGGCAAAATTTCATCAAATTTATGAGCGACATACCGGAAAATTTTTACCGCATAAAGGGGCTTGCAAGCTTCAAAAACGACGAGGCTCAATACGTCGTGCAGTTCGTAAACGGCAAATTTGAGATAACGCCTTTTAGCGACCGCAAATGCTGCGATAATTTTTTGGTCTTCATCGGACGAGAGATAGATGAAAGCGCTTTAGTTATGGATAAATTTATAAATAATTAATCAAAAATAGACAAGTAAACGCCTTTTAGAGTTTTGATCAAAACTATTGCATAAGCAACCGACAATTCAAAACAAGAGCAAAATAAGCTGTGACTTTGGATTTATTATTCCCTACAGATTTGTTAAGATCTTTTTTATAATATCCATAAATATAGTATATTTATCCTTTTTCATATCATTTTTGGAAATATTATTTATGAGCCTATTTTTAAATTCTTTAATTTTGTTTTTATCCTTTATAATTTTATCTAATTTTTCTGATACAGCAACATAAGGCTTACCTAAATCATCATTTAATATTTCTAAATCTGTTAAAGAAAATTCCCTAACGCCTGTTCCAATAGCCTTTGAAATAGCTTCCTTTGCAGAGAATATTCCAGCATAAGTTTCTACTCTATCTCCTCTTTTTTCAATATTCTCCAACTCTTTTTGAGTATAGACTTTATTTTTAAAACCTTCCTTAGAAATAGCTTTTTCTA
>ERZ773042.1308-NODE-1308-length-14857-cov-4.299824_pt1 | contig 14857 bp, 15 predicted proteins | sample MGYA00511664_ERZ773042 | MGnify/ENA primary metagenome ERZ773042 (study PRJEB29015, sample SAMEA2737984) | human oral metagenome | biome: human oral; feature: human-associated habitat; material: dental | place: China | collected 2036 ... | reverse complement strand
TGTTAAGCACGCCGCCAGCGTTCGTCCTGAGCCAGGATCAAACTCTCCGCTAAAGGGTTGCCCCTATCCGAGAGCCTGTTGGCTCATTATGTCATTCTTGTAAAAGAATTGTGTTCGTTGACCGAAGGTGTTGCCACCTTCACAACGATGTTGCATCTGGCTTGTTAGTTCAATTCTAACATGTTTTGCATTGTGTAGTTTTCAGGGTACATCCTGCGCCGCGTAAGGCTTCAAGGTTCTTTGCAGTTCCTCGCGGCTCTCATCGGCGCGACTGTCATAATATAACACAGGAGACTTCTCCTCGTCAAGCCCCTTTTTCAAGTTTTTTGCATTTCTTTTGACAAAAATTGCTAACCCTCTACACGCTGTAAGTAAAATTGAGTTCCGTCCGTGCGGAAAGCAGTGGTGCTTTTGCGTCTTTCTCCGAAAGCACAACTGGCGCAAGAGGCCATTCCACGCCGATCTCGGGGTCGTCCCAACGGATATTTCCATCGCACGTCGGCGCATAGAGATTGTCCGCCTTGTACTGTACCTCGACGTCATCGGTCAGTGTGATGAATCCGTGGGCAAAGCCGCGCGGGACGAAGAGCTGTCGATAATTCTCCGCCGTGAGCTCAACACCGACCCATTTTGCATACGTCGGCGAGCCGCGGCGAATATCGACGGCAACATCGAAGATTGCACCGCGCGAGACACGCAGCAGCTTTGCCTGTGCCATCGGGTTGAGCTGATAATGCAGTCCGCGCAGTGTCCCCTTCTGCGCCGAGAAGGAATGATTGTCCTGCACAAAGTCAACGAGAATGCCCGCATCCTCCATCTTCTTTTTCGACCAGCTCTCCATAAACCAGCCGCGCGTATCGCCGAACACCTGCGGCTCAAGGATGCGAACGCCCGCAAGTGCTGTTTCAATTACATTCATACAATACTCCTATATATCCTTGATAAGTCGCTTCAAATAAACACCATATTCATTCTTGGCGAGAGGATCGGCAAGACGCAACACCTGCTCCGCGTCGATGTAGCCCATGCGGTAGGCGATTTCCTCGATGCAGGAGATCTTGAGCCCTTGCCGCGCCTGTATGGTCTGAACAAATGCAGCCGCCGAGAGCAGTGACTCGTGTGTTCCCGTATCGAGCCACGCATAGCCGCGCCGCAGTCGTTCCACGTGGAGCTTCCCCGCCGCAAGATACGCCTTGTTGACATCCGTAATCTCGAGCTCTCCACGTGCCGACGGACGGATGCCGCGCGCGATCTCAACGATGTCGCTGTCATAAAAGTAAAGCCCCGTGACAGCATAGTTTGACTGCGGCTCTTTGGGCTTTTCCTCAAGTGTGAGCGCATTTCCTGCATCATCGAAGGAGACAACGCCGTAACGCTCGGGATCGGAGACGTAGTAGGCAAAGACGGTCGCCCCGTCATCCCGCCGCACAGCACGCTGTAGAACCTGCGCGAAATCCGAGCCGTAGAAAATGTTATCACCGAGCACAAGCGCACAGCCCTCGCCCGCAATAAAGTCTGCCCCGATGATGAACGCCTGTGCGAGTCCGTCCGGACTCGGCTGCACAGCGTAGGAAATAGATATCCCCAGCTGGCTGCCGTCACCAAGGAGCTCCCGATAGAGTGTGCTGTCGTTCGGCGTGGTGATGATGAGAATGTCCTTGATTCCCGCAAGCATCAGTGCGCTCAGCGGATAGTAGATCATCGGCTTGTCGTAGACCGGCATGAGCTGCTTGGATACAACCTTCGTGAGCGGATAGAGGCGTGTTCCCGAGCCGCCCGCAAGAATAATTCCCTTCGTTATCATCCCGTCACCTCTCTGCATTTATTTGTATTTCATTTTATGACGTTTTGCGAGATAAAGCAAGAAAAACCTGCCGCATTTTCACGCGACAGGTTTTGAACGAATCCTTTTCGTATCTACTTGAACATTTCCATTGTATGTGCAACGAGAATGCCAAACGGTGTACCGATGACGTAACCCATCAGTGCCATCAGAATGCCGACAGGGACAAGCGAGCCGGAATACGTGCCCGCAAGTACAGGCGCGGATGCCGTGCCGCCGATGTTTGCAAGTGAGGCAACACACGCAGTGAACATATCGAGTTTGAAGAGGCGAGCAAGGAGGAACATGAGTGTAAAGTGGACGCCGAGAATGATGAAACCCGTCAAGATCCAGTAGGGCGCATCACCGAGCTCGAGCAGAGACGCACGCGAAGCGAGCAGTGCAATGACAGAGTAGAGCAGGACATTCGACATCTCTGCCGACCCCGCCACGCGTCCGAGCGGCGAGACTGCACCGATGAGTCCAAGTGCCGTGATAAAGAGGATTGTCCACGTTGCCTTGTCAAAGAACGGTACTGCGGCATTGAGCATCTTGCCGACGTTCGCGCCGACCGCCGAAACGACAAGTGCTGTACCAAGCAGGAGGATGAGGCTCTGGAATGTGATCGCCCCCGTATTCAGCTTTGCATCCTCCTCAAGGCTGCGTGACACGGCATCAAGCTGAGTCGTATCTGCCTTATTCCACTTGTTGAAACGCGGTGCAAGCGTGATGAGCCAGAGCAGGAACATGACCCAGATCGAGTAGTCAATCGAGTCGACTACAAGCGCATAGCCCATGTCTGCCTCCGACACACCAAGTGCCGCCTGCACAGCGACCATGTTGCCCGAGCCACCGAGCCACGAGCCACAGAGTGCACCGAGTGCCATCCACGAATCTCCGCCAATAAACGTCTTCATGACGAGAAAGGCGACGACGAATCCGATCATGATGGTGACCGACGCAGAGAAAAAGCCGAGCAGCATCCGGGGGCCAAGCTTCAGCACCTTGCGGATATCGCAGCGGAGCAGCATGGTGAAAACCATGGCATACGTCAGCGAATTTTTCAGTCCTGCATACGCCGGCTTTGTCGCCGCCATATCCCATGTACCGACGGTACAGAGCAGCATGGAGATGAGGTAGACGAGCACGACAGCGGGCAGGTAACGGAACAGCGTCCAGCCCGTCCCCTTTTCGAGCGTCACCAGAGCTCCCGCGAGCAGGATGAGCACTGCGACATAGGTAAATCCGTCCGTAATCATAGAATCCACTCCTTTGTTGCGATAAGACCAACCGAATACAATATAATTCCTTGAAGAATTACAATATTGATTATATAATAAAGCAATGAAAGAATACAATGGTCTTCTGCCCTAAAATGTGCTTATTTCTGAAAAATTTCTGTATGCCAAAGGAGGATTTTCATGAAAATCACAAAGGTCGAACTCGGAATGCTCTCTGTCCCTCTGCGCGTCCCGTTCAAGACAGCGCGGCGGCGCGTGGACAGCGTGGAGGATGTCATTGTCCTCATCCGAACGGATACGGGCATGACGGGCTACGGTGAGGCGCCGCCGACAGGCGTTGTCACGGGAGATACAACGGGCGGCATCATCGATGCAATCCGCACCCACCTCGCCCCCCTGCTCATCGGGCGGAATGTAAATGAATTTGAGGATTTGATCCAGTCCGTACAGACCGCACTCATTCACAACTCGTCGGCAAAGGCAGCCGTCGACATGGCCCTCTACGATCTCTACGGGCAGCTGTGGAACATCCCCGTACACAAACTGCTTGGCGGTGCAAAGGACAGCATTGTCACGGATATCACGATCAGCGTGAACGCCCCCGAGGAGATGGCACGCGATGCGCGCGACGCAATTGCACGCGGCTATGACACGCTCAAGATCAAGGTAGGCATCGATCCCTCGCTTGACGTGGCACGGCTCCTTGCCGTCCGAGAGGCAGTCGGCAAAGACGTGCGCGTCCGCATTGATGCAAATCAGGCATGGAAACCTCGTGAAGCTGTGCGTATTCTTGCACAGATGGCAGAAAAGGGGCTCGATATCGAACTCGTCGAACAGCCCGTCGCTGCTGCGGACATCGAGGGGCTTGCCTATGTCACGCGTGAGAGTGACATCCCCGTACTCGCGGACGAGTCGGTATTCAGCCCTGCTGACGCCCTGCGCATCATGCAGCTGCATGCCGCTGATATGGTAAACATCAAGCTCATGAAATGCGGCGGCCTCTATCCCGCACAGCAAATCATCGCAGCGGCAGAGATCTACGGTATAGAGTGTATGCTTGGCTGTATGCTTGAGGCAAAGATCTCCGTCAACGCCGCCGTCGCTCTCGCCTGTGCCAAGAGGATCGTGACGCGCATCGACCTCGACGGGCCCGTGCTCTGCAGTGAGGATCCAATTGAGGGCGGCGCGGTCTTTGCCGAAAAGAACATTACTGCCTCCTCGGCACCCGGACTTGGCATTCGTGGAGTCGCAGGGCTGCATATGCTGTGAGGAGACGCCCATTGAGTACATCAACGAATTTTGCTGTCGGCGAACCGTTTCCCCTGCCCGTCCTCGCACAGGCAGACGGAGGAATGTTCCAAGTGGACAGGAACGGCATGATGTTCCTGCTCCAACTCTCACGCACGGACGCGATCGCCGTCGAGGCGTTCCGCACAGGAGAGATCGAACTCGCCGCAGCGGAGGTGAACGGCATTCTCTTCCTCCTCTACCGCATCGACGGCATCTTCAAGGACGGCTGGGGTGATGCGCCGCTCTCTCTCTCCCTCGTCAAGAAAGAACTGTTTCCCGACGAACAAAGCCTTGCCGATCCGACCATTCATCTCTATCTGATTGACACAAACCTAAAAATACTCCTCGCACAGCGAACGGCAAGCGTGCCCGAGGCGTTCGCAGAGATCATTCGCAGGAATGTGCGCGCACAAAAAGAAGCGCCGATCTCGGCGCTTGCATTCCAGAAAAAAGTCGCAGCAATCTGGGCGGAGAAATCCGCCGCCGATCTGCGTGCGATGGCAGGCGCAGCACATGTACTGCCAATGACGTTGGGAGGAAGGGTACATTAACCGCCCTTTCCACGTCAAAACTTGACAAGATTCTTATGGAATCGCTGATAAAATGAAGTCCGTCAGATTGGCGTAGATTTTTTGTCCGAACAAGGAGACAAACCGGACGCATAGCCAAAGCTATGTGGAGGATTTGTCGACACAGTGCGGGCAAAAAAGATGCACCAAGATGGCGGTGCTGAATTTATCAGTGCTTCCTTAGAACGAAATACGTGCGTACTCCTCAACCATATCGCGCAGGCTCATGCCGCTCGTCCCGCTGAGCAGTCCTCCACGCTCACCCGGTGCCGATCCCATCCGTGCGGTGATTGCCTCGTACAAGTCGTCCTCGATGGAGCCCGGTACCAGCTGCTCCCAATTCTTCGGGTCGTAGGCACGTTCCTTGACGGCGTTCTCCGGTCGCCCCGTGACTTCAAGTTCCGAGAGGAACATGATCTGACGGTGCTTCGGACTGATATAGTAGTGTTCGAGAAAGTATTTTGCGGGGCGGATTTTCCCGTCCTCTGCGACGGGCGCCCCCGTCGTGTCCTCGACCAGACGCACCCATGCGTCGATCATGTACTCCGAGCTCTGATAGGGGCGCGGAATCCAACGCGTATTCTTGACATCCAGATAGTAGGTGAACCCGTTGTCCGTAAAGAGTGTCCTGTAGCGTGCCCCCCGTTCGCGTTTATTGCGTGCCGTTGTCTGCGCGCGTGCCGCTTTCCGCTCTGCCTTCTCGGCGGCGAGTTCTGCACGGCGTTCCGCCTTTGCGGCGGCAAGTGCCGCCTTGCGCTCCTCTTTTGCCGCCTTGCGCTCAGCGAGTGCGGCAGCGCGCTCCTGCTGACGCGCTTCCTTGTCCGCCTTACGCGCTGCGATCGCATCGGCGCGCTCCTTTTGGCGTGCCTCTTTGTCTGCTGCACGCGCAGCAGCTTTCTCCTCCAAGGCGGCTGCACGTGCTGCCTTGGCGTCCGCCACCGCCGATGCACGCACCTCTGCGCGTGTCAGGGCTGCGTCCTCTGCCGCCTCCGCAAGCGGTGCCGCTGCGAGAAGCATCGTCAGCGTGCCCAGTGCGAATCCTTTCCACTGTCTCATCTCGTTATCCCCTTATCAATCCATTTTCCCGTATCCTACGGAATCCGAGGACATATACCTGCGAATTCTCATTCCGAAAAAACGCACAACAAATATACCATAGTCTCTGTTTAATTTCGACATGAAATAACGAAACCCTCTTAATAAGGATATAATTTCACAAAAACACCGTTCATCCCTTATTTTTTCGCCTTCCCTTGCGTGCCGGATAGGCCTTCGGTGTGGAGCGTTTCTTCGTAACGGAGAGAATGGCGCGTACGTCGTCAAGCCCGGGCAGATGCACGGGACGCGCATGGATCGTACCGCCTCCGAGACGTTCCGCTGCTGCCGCCCCCTCCTCCGCCTCCTCGATGTAGGCTCTTCCCTTGAGTGCGAGCACGGTACCGCCCACATGCACCAAGGGGAGTGTGTAGCCGAGCAGCACGGGCATACGGGCGACGGCGCGGCCCACGGCGATGTCGTAGGCGGCGCGGTGTTCCGCTGTATGCGCAGCCTCCTCCGCGCGTGCGTGGATGCAGCGTGTATTTGTGAGCCCCATCGCTGCCGTGACCTCTGTGAGAAAGCGTATACGCTTTTGCAGGGCATCCATCAGCGTCACATGGATGTGCGGTACATAGACAGCGAGCGGAATACCGGGCAGACCCGCGCCCGTTCCCACGTCGACGAGGGTCTCCGCTGCGTCAAAGAGTACAGGATCATACGCCGTGAGGCTGTCGATGATGTGCTTGACCGCCACGTCCTCCGGCGCGGTGAGGGCGGTGAGGTTCATGCGCGTGTTCCAGTCGACGAGCATATTGTTGTAAATCGCAAACTGCCCGATCTGCGCCGGTGTCAGTGTAAGCCCCGCCGCGGCGGCACGCGCTGCAAGGATCTCCTCAAAGTCCGCCATGTGTGTCTCCTTTTCCACGGATGAGCAGCACGGCGACATCGTTCACGTTCGTTCCCGTCGGGCCTGTTATGATGAGCCCGCCGACCGCATTCAGTGCAGGGTAGGCATCGTTCTCCGCGAGTGCCGCCGCTGCACTCTGCTCTGCACGCGCGAGAGCTGCCGTCGTCCCGCCGTCGACGTAACCACCCGCCGCATCCGTCGGACCGTCCGTGCCATCGCTGCCGACACTAAACACGGCAACATTGTCAAGCCCTGCGATGCCGTCCGCTGCCGCGAGGGCGAGCTCCTGATTGCGCCCGCCGCGCCCCTTGCCCATGAGGCGCACGATGGTCTCGCCCCCCGCAATGTATGCCGTCGAAGCACTGTCCGCTGCATGTGTCCGCGCGATGCACGCGAGGAACTGTCCTGCCGCACGTGCCTCCAGATCGAGCCGATCGGTGAGGAGGACGGGCGCATAGCCGCGCTTCTGCGCTGCCGTCGCAGCCGCAGTGCACAGCTCGCGCACACTGCCCGTGATGTGCGTCGTGACGTTTGGCAGTGCCGTCGGCAGCGGCACATCGAGGAGTGCGCGTGCCGCATCCGAGAGCTGCAGCCCGTATTTTCGTACGATGGCGTGCGCATCTGCCGCCGTCGATGTATCGGGGTGCGCAGGGCCCGATGCGATCATGTCAAGGGGATCACCGAGGATGTCGCTGAGCACGATCGAAAAGACACGCGCGGGAGCACAGTGCTCTGCGAACCTACCGCCCTTGACCGCGCTCATGCGCTTGCGGATCGTGTTCATCTCCACGATGTCCGCGCCCGAGGCGAGCAGCTGCTCCGTGAGAGCCGTGAGCTCTGCGGCGGGAATCAGCGGTTTTTCAAAGAGTGCACTGCCGCCGCCTGAGAGGAGGAAGAGCACGGTGTCCTCCGCTGTGAGCTGCTCCGTCAGACGCAGAGCCTCCTCTGTCGCCGTGAACGAGTTCGCATCGGGCACGGGATGCCCTGCCTCCATGCAGGTGACACGCGGGATCGTGCCCATGACATGATCGTATTTTGTAATCACAATGCCGCACTCGATACGCTCCCCGAGCACGTCCGCCGCCGCGCGCGCCATCTGCCACGCTGCCTTGCCCACGGCAACGAGCACGATCCGCCCGCTGCCGAACGTGTTCCCCGCGAGTGCACGCCGCACCGCCGCATCAGGCAAAACCGCACCAAGGGCTTCCTTAATAATACCGTCCGCATCACTACGCAAGTTCATCATGATCACTCCTTTTTTGCAATCATTTTTTCCATCATAGCATATGCACGCTTGTCAAAAGCGCAGCTGGCTGTTATAATAGGTGTAGAAAGAAACGTCCTATGACGGCATCTTTCCAAATTGGCTGAATTATTTTTTCAAATAACCGCTCATTTGTGGGAATGGGCGGTTACTTTTTTTGTATCGCTAAGATATACCCTGTCCAACGATCAATAAAAGAATCGCGCTGATTTCAGACATATCTGCTCACCCCCTTTCGGGGGAAAGATACCGCCGCAGGATTGCTCCTGCCCAGGACGTTTCAGTTACAGTATACTATGAGCAACCGATAAACACAAACAAATTTTCGCCCGTGGCTGCGTTGTATCCACGGGCTTTTTTATACCGAACGACCATCTCAATTCACAACATTCGTCGGTTTTCCGTCCATAAATGCCCGCACGTTGTCCGCCGTCATCTGCATGATGCGCTCGCGCGCCTCCTTCGTTGCCCACGAGATATGCGGTGTGATGATGCAGTTCGGCGCGTGCAGGAGGGGGTTCTCTGCCGCAATCGGCTCGGTCGATGCAACGTCAACCGCCGCGTAGGCGACCTTGCCGCTCGTGAGTGCCGCTGCGAGATCTTCCTCCACGATGAGCTGTCCACGCCCATTGTTGACGATGATGACACTGTCCTTCATCTTTGCGATGTTTGCGGCGTTGATGATGCCGTCGGTCTCGGGTGTAAGCGGGCAGTGCAGGAAGATAAAGTCCGATTTCTGAAACAATGTGTCAAGCGGCACATAGTCCGCGAGTGCCCGCCCCTCCGCGCGTTCGGAACGACTATAGGCGAGGACGCGGACATTCATCGCGGAGAGGATGCGTGCGACCGCCTGACCGATACGCCCGAATCCGATGATGCCTGCCGTCTTGCCGCTGACCTCGATGAGAGGTTTTTGCCAATAGCAGAAATCGATGCTCCGCGTCCATTCGCCCTCGTGCACGGAGCGGTCATGATGCCCCACCTGCGAGCACGCCTCAAGGAGCAGGGCGATTGCATACTGCGCGACGTTGTCCGTCCCATAGACAGGTACGTTCATAACGGGGATGTCCTTCTCACGCGCATATGCGGTATCGACGATGTTGTAGCCCGTCGCGAGTACGGCGATGGCACGGAGGTTCGGGCAGGCATCGATGACGGCACGCGTGAGCGGTGTCTTGTTCGTGACGGCGATCTCCGCATCGCCGATGCGCTCGGCGATCAGCGGCGACTCCGTGAGCGCGGTGCGGTCATAGACCGTCAGCTCGCCGAGCGCCTCAAGGGGCGCCCAGCTGATGTCCCCCGGATTCTCCGCATAGCCGTCAAGTACCACTATTTTCATCGTATTTCCTCCTGTCGGCGGTTCCTATGATTATTTTCAAATATGATGAGGTATGCCTTGCATTGCTCCTAAGCGAACCCTAGTGAAGCAAGTGAGTAAAGTATGCGTTCTGCCCCCGGCGTACTTCTTTCGTTCAAGCGAAGCGCGTTTAAGAAGTGCGCCGGTATTTAGGCAGATAAGCATACGATCACTTGCGTAACGAGGTGTTCGCGTGGAGGATGCAAGGCACAGTCCCTCTACTCAATATGCAGTGGCTCTTTCTGCGTCGGCGGCGGGAATACGCGGTCAATCGCGGCGCAGTCCTCCACCGTGAGATCAAACGCATCCGCGCCCGCATTGCTGACGGCGTGCTCGCGCCGCCCCGTGCGCGGAATGGCAATCGTATTCCCGTCGCGACATGCCCACGCGAGTGCGATCTGCGCCGGCGTCGCGCCGTACTTCGCCGCGAGCTCTCCGAGCACACTGCTTCCGAGGAGGTCGCAGCCGAGCCGCCCCACCTGCGCGAGCGGGCAGTACGCCATTAGCGCGACACGATGCGCCCGCATCCACGGGAGGAGGCTGTAGTCGATGCCGCGCGAACCCATGTGGTAGAGCACCTGATTCACCGCGCAGTTCGTGCCGCCATCAATCCGCCACAGCTCCTCCATATCTGCAGTATCAAGGTTCGACACGCCCCACGCGCGGATCTTGCCCGCTGCACGCGCCTCCTCCATCGCCGCAACCATCTCCGCAAGCGGCCGCTCGCCGCGCCAGTGGTAGAGGTAGAGATCGAGGTAGTCCGTCCCGAGGTGGGAGAGACTGCGATCGAGCGACTGCATGAGCCGCGTGCCGTACGCGTTCGACGGCATGACCTTCGATACGAGAAAGAGCTTCGCACGGTCATACGGACGGATCGCCTCGCCGACGAGTGTCTCCGAGCGGCCGTCGCCGTAGTTCTCCGCCGTGTCGAGCAGGGTCATCCCCGCCTCGATCCCCGCACGCAGCGCGTCAATCTCGCGTGCCCGTGTTTCCTCCGCATCGCCGAGATACCAAGTCCCCTGTCCGAGCGCGGGAACACTCACCCCATTTGACAATGTTACCGTATGTTTCATCGCAGCATCCTCCTTATCGTTTAGGAAATAGGGCTGCTCCATCATCCTTCTTTTCCCAATTTTACACGAATTCGCTACACAATGGAAGCCTCGGCAAGGTTTGATCTTTATCAAATGTTGTGGGGTATTTTGAAACAGCTTGTATGAATGTGGTGCGTCCCCCAAGGCGAACCACAAGTGGCCACAACTTATGCAATAGAGCCCAAGGGATTTCCTGTGCGAAGCAAACAGTCCGCCTCGTCCGCTGCACAAGTGCAGCAGCGAAGGCGGACTGTCTTCTGTCAGAATTACGGTTCAATCATATCAAAACTCTCGGCGATCCAATCAGCGCAGGAGAGATCCTGATTGCCGGAATTCGGGTTGTGATAGGCGATGCAGGTCATGCCGGCGGCCTTTGCCGCCGCGATGCCGGCGGCCGCGTCCTCGATCACGGTACAGTGCGCAGGCACGATGCCGAGGGAATCTGCGGCTTTGCGGTAGATCGCAGGGTCCGGCTTGCTCCGCGGGAGCTCCGCCCCACTGATGACGGCTGTGAAGTAAGGACGCACACCGAAGCGCCGCAGCACCATCTCGATAATGTTCCGCCCCGTGGAGGAGGCAACGGCGAGCAGATTGCCTTTCGCGTGGAGGCGCGCAATGAGCTGTACGACACCAGGGATCGGCACGATGTCGTCAGCATGTGTCAATCGGTCGATGTAGAGCCGATGCTTGTAGTCTGCGAGATCCTTCCACGTCAACGCTGTCAGGCAGTCCGCAAGCGCGTCGGAGAACAGTTCCTTGCTCGTGCGCCCCGCGTACTGTTCGAGGCGGCGTTCCTCAAACGGGATGCCAAAATGGTGAAAGGTCTCCATCTTCGTCGCCGTATGAAGCGGCTCGCTGTCGACGATGACGCCGTCCATGTCAAAGATAAATGCACGCTTCATGCCTCTTCCTCCTCCTTCGGATCCTCAAAGCCGATCACAAGCGCTGCCGCAAAGGTGACGACGGACGAGATGAGCAGGGTGATGAGTGCATATACGATGTAGTTCTCATCCTCGCTGACCCACATTGCCATGCTGAGCAGGCCCGGCGTGACGTAGATGAACGCCTTGAGCTTTACGATCCCCGCAAAGAGCGCCGCCGCACCACTGCCAAGCATACAGGCGTACATGGGACGCTTCAGCTTCAGGTTGACACCATACATGGCAGGCTCCGTGATGCCGCCGAGGTAGGCGGTCATACCGGACGAGAGGGCGAGCGAGCGGAGCTTCTGATTCTTCGTTTTCCATGCGACCGCCATCGCCGCAGCCGCCTGCGCCATGTTCGAGCAGAGTGCCACCACGCGGATGACAGGGTCAAAGCCCTGCTGCGCGACGAGCATGATGCTGATCGGGCTCAGCGCCTTGTGCATGCCAATGGATACGAGCCACGGATAGAGTGCCGCGAGTACCGCGAGCGCAAAGCTGCCAAGTACGCCGTAGACAAACATGCTGCCGTCCGCGATCCCCTGCGAGATAACGTTGCCGACCGGACCGATGCAGATGAGTGCGAGCGGCACACTGATGAGCGCGACGAGCATCGGCTCGACAAAGATCTTTACTATTGCAGGTGTAATGCGTTTCACAACACGTTCAATATAGGACATGATCCAGACAGAGAGCAGCACCGGCACAATCGTCGATGAGTACTTCGCCAGCATGATGGGGATGCCGAAGAAGTCCACGGGGTTTCCCTTCGACACCATCGCCACCCACGTCGGATGGACCATGGCGAGACCGATGAAGGCGCCCATATACTGGTTGCAGCCGAACATCTTTGCCGAGGAGAAGCCGATAAAGACGGGCATGAAGTAGAAGCCCGTATCAAAGATCATGTTGAGAAACGCGTAGGAAGAGGACGATTTGTCGAGCAAGTCTGTCATCACCAGAACGAGCAGCAGCACCTTGCCCATACCACAGCCAGCAAGGAGAGGTACAACAGGCGCGATAGAGCCTGTGATCGTCCCGAGGATCCTGTTGATGAGCGTTTTCTCCTCGACGGCCTTCGTCTCCGCCTTGGGTGCCTTCTCCTGCTGCAGCGCAGGTGCAGCGGCGATCAGTGCGGCATAGACACGATCCACATCGTTGCCGATGACGAGCTGGTACTGCCCGCCCTTCTTCACGAGGCTGAGCACCTCCGGAATCGCCTGTGCCTTCGCATCATCCGCCTTCGCCTCATCCTTCAGCGAAAACCGCAGCCGCGTCGCACAGTGTACAAGCGATGCGACATTTTCCGGTCCGCCGACGGCAGCCAGAATCTCCGCAGTCAAATTTTCCCGCATAATTACCTCCTATGAATGAATCAAATTGACCAGATGCAGCAGGAGATAGCCCTGCTCACCGTTTGTGATCTTCTTGCCCGTCTCCTCCTCGAGATAGGCGGCAATCTGCTGCACGCATGCGTAGGCATCCTTATGCTCGCTCTTGCCCCATGTGTAAAAGTAGCTCTCCTCCTGCACCACCGTCTCGGCCGTCACCAGCGTCCAGAGGAAGATCTGCAGGTGCCGCAAAAGGCGATCGTAGGGAAGGCCCTTCTTCCGATAGGCCTCCGGGAAAGCTGCCTCAATCATCGCGAGGATGTCCCGTATCATGCGCGTCACTTTCATTGTGTCAACCATGCGATGATTCATATATGCATTGACGATATGAAGTGTGATAAACCCAATCTCATCCTCCGAGATCGTGACATCAAGGAAGCGCCGAATGATCGGCACCGCAAGCTGCGCAAGACGAAATTCCTCGGGATAGAGCAGACGAATCTCGGGCAGCAGCGGATTGACACAGCGCACGCCCGCTTTCTCGCGTGCAAGCGATACGCTGATATGGTCCGTCAGTGTGAGGTAGATCGCCTCGTCGAGCGGCCGCCCTGCCTCGTCCTGAATCGCCTTCAGAATGTCCCCTGCGATCTCCAGATAGACACTGGGCAGATCGCCGATGATCTCACCGAGCCTGTTCTGCACCTGCTTGTCTTTCAGCACGAAGAGTTTCTCCACGGCCGTTTCCGCGATCGTGTCGCCGACATGCGCCCCGAAGCCGAGACCCTTGCCGATGGCCACAACCTCTGCGCCGCCCTCGTCGCTGGCCAAGACCACACTGTTGCTGTATACACGCAAAATCTTCAAAGGAAGCCTCCTTCCTTCGCGCATTCAAAAAGAAAACGCCTCCGCCATCGCCGCGACCGTTTGCGGCGGCCGCATCTGAAACGGCGGAAAATCCTTGCCGTTTCCTGCGACCATGATGACGGTCGAATCGTATCCCGCCTCGCGTATCTTCGCTCGGTCGAACGTCAGGAGCGGATCCCCCGCCTGCACCGTCTGTCCGGCAGATACGAGCGCATGGAACCCTACCCCGTTCATCTCGACTGTATTGAGCCCCACGTGGATGAGTAGTTCCATCCCCGCAGTGCTGACAATCCCGACGGCATGTCCCGTGGGAAACACCATCTTCACCGTTCCACTCACGGGTGCATAGACTGTGCCGTCCGTGGGGCGAATGGCACAGCCGTCCCCGAGGCTGCCCGACGCAAACGCCTCATCATCCACCTGTCCCAGAGGGATCAGCTCTCCCTCCACAGGAGCATAGACCACATTTTCCCGCACCTCTTTGGGGTGCTTTGCCTGCGGTCCCCTTTTGAACATCTGAAGAAAAGACATCCGAAACACGACCTTTCTGTGCAACAAAAAACAGACATCACCGTACGCCTGCGCTCTGCGCAGAGATCGCGGTAATGCCTGCCGAACAGTAACACCTTTGAATCTTACATTTATTATAACGACTTTCTGTGTTTTGTCAATATAAAACTGCCGCTTCGGCAGAGATTCGTACCGATGCTTTGACATCGGATGTGCACCGCCCTATAATCGGACATGACAGAAGGAAGCAGAATATGACACGCGAAACACCACGGCACGGCGAGATCTGGCGGCACTTCAAGGGCAATCTCTACCGCATCGAGACCGTGGCAGAGCACACGGAGACGGGCGAGCTGCTCGTCATCTATCAGGCACTCTACGGGACGTACGGCATCTATGCCCGCCCTCTTGCGATGTTCCTGAGCGCGGTCGACCGTGCGAAATATCCCGACGCATCGCAGGCGTACCGCTTCGAAAAAATTCATCCATAACGCACAAGCCCCCTGACAGCAAACGCTGTCGGGGGACTTTCATAAGAACAGAGTGTAAAGGAAGCACTGATAAATTCAGCCACGCCATCTTAGCGCATCTTTTTTGCCCGCTTTTTGTCGGCAAATCCTCCACATAGCTTTGGCTATGCGTCCGGT
>ERZ773042.1301-NODE-1301-length-14907-cov-7.427687_pt1 | contig 14907 bp, 9 predicted proteins | sample MGYA00511664_ERZ773042 | MGnify/ENA primary metagenome ERZ773042 (study PRJEB29015, sample SAMEA2737984) | human oral metagenome | biome: human oral; feature: human-associated habitat; material: dental | place: China | collected 2036 ... | reverse complement strand
TATTGAAAATAAAGAAGAAAATAAAAAGTTATTTAATGATTTATATATAAAAAGTTCTGAATATATAAGTGAACAAGGGAAATATCCTGTTATATATATTTCATTTAAAGATTTAAAAGCTAAAAATTGGGAAGGTTCTATTTTTAAATTAAAAAATCAATTAAAAGATTTATACAAAGAATTTCTTTATTTAAAAGATAGTTTAGATGAGATTTCACAAGAAGATTTTAATAAAATTATATATATGAAAGATAATGCTAATTATGAAGATGCTTTAAAATATTTAACAGAATACTTATATAAATATTATAAGCAAAAAGTTATTGTAATTATTGATGAATATGACAGCCCTGTTGTAGATTCTTATGAAAATAATTATTATGATGAGGCAATAATGTTTTTTAGAAATTTTTATAGTTCAGTTCTAAAAGATAACCAATATTTAGAAAAAGGATTTTTAACAGGAATACTAAGAGTTGCTAAAGAAGGAATATTTTCAGGTTTAAATAATTTAGAAGTTTGCAGTATATTAGATAATAAATATTCATCTTTTTATGGTTTAACAGAAGATGAAGTTTTGAAAACATTAGATTACTTTAATATGGAATACAAATTAAATGAAGTAAAAGATTGGTATGATGGATATAAATTTGGAAATAAAGAAATTTATAATCCTTGGTCAATTCTAAATTATATAAATAAAAAAGAAATTGGAGCATATTGGATAGGGACTTCAAATAATTTTTTAATAAACAATATTTTAGAAAATGCTGAAGCTAGTATATTTGATGAACTTGAATTACTATTTTCTGATAAAAAAATTGAAAAGACTATATACTCAGATTCCAATTTCTATAATATAAGAAATCCACAAGAGATATGGCAATTATTATTACACACAGGTTATCTAACAGTAAAGGAAAAACTTGATAGAAATTTCTATTCTTTAATCATTCCAAATAAAGAAATTAAAGATTTTTTTGAAAGAAGTTTTATAGGGAAATTCTTGGGAAATGAAGATACTTTTAAAGTGATGTTAAATGCTTTATTAAAAAAAGATATACTTAATTTTGAAAATAATTTACAAAAAATTTTAGAATTAAGTTTTAGCTACTACGATATTGGAACAGAAGAAAAATTTTATCATAATTTTATTCTAGGAGTAGTTTTATCTTTAAGTAATAAATACTATGTAAAATCAAATAGAGAAAGTGGCTATGGAAGATACGATATTCTTCTGGAACCAAGAAATAAAAAAGGTACTGCTTTTATTTTAGAATTTAAAGTAGCAAAAAGTGAAAATGAATTAGAACAAAAATTAGAAGAAGCATTGAAACAAATTGAAGAGAAAAAATATGATGTTGATTTAAAAAATAAAAATATATTTGATGTTTTTAAAATTGCTTTTGTATTTTATGGTAAAAAAGTAAAAGTTAAAAATTTATAAATAATTAAATTATATCAAGAAGAGAGGAGAATTATTAATGAAAGCAACTGAAAGAAAAATTGTAGACTTATTTTCGGAAGTAAATACTTTTTTTAGTATACCAGTATATCAAAGAAACTATAATTGGCAGGAGAAGCAATGCCAGATTTTGTTTGAGGATATTTTAAAAGCTGGTAAAGATAAAGAAATATTTTCACATTTTATAGGGAGTATAGTATATATTCATGAAGGTGTTTATACAACTGGTTCAAAAGAGTTTTATATTATTGATGGACAGCAAAGAATGACAAGTTTAATGTTGTTATTTTTATCTCTTTATAATAAATTAAAAAATATTGAAGAAAATGAAGCTGAAAGAATATATGAATGTTATATAGTAAACAAGTTTGCTAAAAAAGATATAAAGCTAAAACTTTTATCTTCTGAAGAAAATATATTTATCTTAGATAAAATATCTAAAGGAAATTTTAAAGAATTAGAAGATTATCAAGATAGAAATATATTAAAAAATTACTTCTTTTTTAAAAATGAGTTAGAAAAATTAAACGAAATAGAAATTAAAAATTTTTTAGAAGGGATTGATAAATTATTATATGTAGATATTGCACTTGAAAAAGGAAAAGATGATCCCCAAAAAATATTTGAAAGTCTAAATTCAACTGGTTTAGATTTATCTCAAGCAGATTTAATAAGAAATTATATATTAATGGATTTAGATAGAGAAAGTCAAAATGAAGTATATCACAATATATGGATACCTATTGAAAAAAACTGTCAGTTAAGTGATGGAAATAAAATTACAAGCTATGTGTCTGATTTTATCAGAGATTATTTAACATTAAAAAATAATGAGATCCCTAATAAGAATAAAATATTTGAAGAATTTAAAAAATTTTATAATAATAAAGTAGAGGTTAACAAAAACAAATTAGAGGACATTAAAAAATATTCAGAAGCTTACTCTAATATAATAAATCCTGATTTAGAGAGGGAAAAAGAAATAAAAAAAGAATTAAATTATTTAAGAATGTTAGATCAAACTGTAATTAATCCTTTTTTAATAGGAATTTTAGTAGATTATAGAGAAAAGAAAATTTCTAAAAAAGATACTTTAAAGATTCTAGAATTATTACAAAGTTATTTATGGAGAAGATTTATAACTGGAGAGCCATCTAATGTCTTAAATAAAATTTTCCAAACAATGTATTCTAAAGTTTCTAAAACTGGAGATTATTATTTAAATCTAGAAAAAAATTTAATAAATCAAACTTTTCCAAATAATGAAGAACTAAAAAGTGCTCTAAAAATAAAACCTTTATATAAAGATAAAGCTAAACTAAGATATGTATTTGAAAAAATAGAAAATCATAATCATAATGAATTAATAGATTTTAATAATGAGAAAATAACAATAGAGCATATTTTCCCACAAAAACCTAATAAAAGTTGGAGAGAAAAATATTCAGAACATGAATTAGAAGAAATGAAAAATTTTAAAGATACTATTTCAAACTTGACTTTAACAGGAAGTAATATTATTTTAGGTAATAAAAGTTTTCTTGAAAAAAGAGATGAGCCTATTCATGGTTTTAAAAATAGTAAACTATTTTTAAATAAATATTTAGGAAATTTAAATGAATGGAATTTGTCAACTATGTCTGAAAGGTTTGATATATTATTTGAAGATATTATTAAAATTTGGAATAGACCAGAAGAAGATAATGTTGATATTGAAAAAATAACTTTTGTATTAAAAATATCATCTTCATCTTCAGCAGGAACTGGAAAATTACTTTCTGGTGATAAGTTTAAAATTTTAAAAGGAAGTACCATATCAAAAAAATCAATTTCAAATAATATTAATACTGTAAAAGATTTATTAATAAAGGGTATACTAGAAGAAACTAAAGAAAATTATATTTTTAAAGAAGATTATATAACTACTTCTCCAAGTGCAGCAGCAAAATTAATTCTAGGAAGAAATTCTAATGGCTTAAAAGAATGGAAAACTTTTGAAGGAAAATCTTTAAAAGATTATAAAGAAATTAGAAAATAATATAAATAAAAGAACTGCAATAAATATTTGCAGTTCTTTTATTTTTGTCCCAAATATTGAAATTTTGTCCCTGCTGTGTTATAATGATTTTGAAGAAAAATATAGTGGGAGGTGGAAAAATGAAAAAAGGAAATGTTATAAATTTAATAAAATATTATTCTGAAAATAACGATTTAGCTTTTAGAAATGAGGCTTATGAAATAGCCAAAGATTTTGATAAAACTGGGGATTATCAATTAGCTGAATATATTATGGGATTACTTTCTGATGTAAATACTTTTATTCCTCAAATAGATGAAAATAAATTAGTATTTCTAAAAAAATTAGAAATAAATGATGAACCTTTACCACTTCCTGATGAAATTAAGAAAGATGTTATTGGGATAGTAAATGCTGTTGGTCATAATATAGGGATAAATAAATTTTTATTTCAAGGTGCACCAGGAACTGGAAAAACAGAAACAGTAAAACAACTTGCTAGAATATTGGATAAAAATTTATTTGCAGTAGATTTTGCATATATTATAGATAGCAAACTAGGAGAAACAGCCAAAAATATCTCAAAACTATTTAATGAAATAAATACTTTGCCTAGTCCTGAAAAAGTAATTATCCTATTTGACGAAATAGATTCTATTGCATTAGATAGAACAAATTCAAAAGATATAAGAGAAATGGGAAGAGCTACAACAGCTGTTTTAAAAGGTTTAGATAATTTAAATCAGAAAGTTTTGCTTATAGCAACTACAAATCTTTTTAGTTATTTTGATAAAGCACTGGTAAGAAGATTTGATTCTGTAATTGATTTTAATAGATATTCAAGAGAAGATTTAATTGATATATCTGAAATAATATTAAATTACTACTTATCAAAGTTTAAATTTGCTGGGAAAAATATTCGTCTTTTTAGAAAAATAATTTCTCTTATGAAGGAAATTCCTTATCCTGGAGATTTAAAAAATATTATAAAAACATCAATAGCTTTTAGTAGTCCAAATGATGAATATGACTATTTGAAAAGATTATACTCATCTCTAGTAGGAAATAAAGATTTAAAAACCATGCAATTACAAGGTTTTACTGTAAGAGAAATAGAAATATTAACAGGTATTTCTAAAAGTCAAGTATCTAGGGAATTAAAGGAGTAGGAAAATATGAATGATATTCTTCAATTAAAAGGTAAATTTGAGCAAAGAAAAAATGAATCTAAACCTGGAGCTTCAAATATTCCAAAAGAAAAAAAAGTTAGATTAGAACATTTAAAAAAATTGAAAGATGATTTAATTAATGTTAGGAAATTTTGGAAAAATGAAAAACTTTTAATTAATCCATTAATAAGTTTATATTATAGAACTGTTGTTGCAAAAAGCAATAGAGTGAAATCTATTCTTGAAACTTCTCCAAAGAAAAATAATGATAGTATTGTAGGAGCAAAATTTTCTGATTCAGATATTAAAAAACATATAATTACTCATTGTATAAGTAGTAAAGTTTTAGATGATGCAATAATTAATTTAGAAACTGTTATTAATCTTTTTTATAAAACATTTGGAGAAAATATAACTCATGAACAAATAGTAGATATAAATAATAAAAAATATGAGCATATTTTTAGTTCTACTATCCCTAGAACAAGATTTGTAAATACTATTGTAGATTCATATTATTTAGAAAGTTTTGGTGTTGAAAAAAATAATACTTCCTTGGAAGAAAAAGCAATTATTACATTATATAATACAGGAGTAAAAACTTCTGAAATAATGAAACAATTAGAAATTGATTTTTTAGAAAGAAGAAGTATTGATGAAACAACTATTTTATTAGACCCCACTCAGTATAAACTTTTAAAAGAAAAAGCACCTTATTTAATATCTATGGCAGTAAGTGATATATCTGTTTTAGATAAAGATGATATTTTTGAAGAAAATAAAGATTATACTATAAGAATTCCTAAACCTAAAAATGAACCTGTGATAGGTGTTATAGATACTATGTTTGATACCAATGTTTATTTTTCTGAGTGGGTAGAATTTAAAAATATGTTAGAAAAAGATATCCCCTTAGATGCGAATGATTATTACCATGGTACAGAGGTTTCATCTATCATAGTTGATGGAGCAACAATAAATCCAAATTTAGATGATGGTTGTGGAAGATTTAGAGTTAGACATTTTGGAGTAGCAAAAAGTGGTAGTTTTAGTTCATTTATAGTTTTGAAAGCAATAAAAGAAATAGTTGAAAAAAATAAAGATATAAAAGTTTGGAATTTATCTTTAGGTTCAGTTATGGAAATAAATTCTAATTTTATATCTCCAGAAGCAGCAATTTTAGATAAAATTCAATTTGAAAATGATATAATTTTTGTGGTTGCTGGAACAAATAAGCCCAAAAATTCAAATGTAAAAAAAATTGGAGCACCTGCTGATTCAATAAATTCAATGGTTGTAAATTCTGTTAGCACTAGTAATAAACCAGTTGATTATTCAAGAGAGGGTTTAGTGTTATCATTTTTTAACAAACCAGATATAAGTTACTATGGTGGAGATAGTGAACAGAGAATTAGAACTTGTTCTCCCTATGGGGAAACAATGGTTGCTGGAACATCATTTGCAGCACCTTGGATAAGTAGGAAACTAGCATATCTTATTAATATTTTAGGTTTATCTAAAGAAACTGCTAAGGCTTTAATTATTGATTCAGCAACTGGCTGGAATAAACAAGTATATTCATCATCACTCATAGGATATGGAGTTGTTCCTATTAAGATTAGTGATGTTATACAAAGTTCTAATGATGAAATTAAATTTATTATTGATGGAGTTTCTGAAAAGTATGATACCTATACTTATAGTATCCCTGTTCCTGATGATGGAAAGAATCAACCATTTATATCAAAAGTAACCTTATGTTATTTCCCAAATTGTAGTAGAAATCAAGGAGTTGATTATACAAATACAGAAATGGATATAAAATTTGGAAGATTAAATATAAAAAAAGGAAAAGATGGAAAAAAGGATAGAATAGATATTGAAGATATAAATGATAATAAGCAGTCTGAAGAAGTAAATTATTATTTATATGAAGAAGATGCAAGAAAACTATTTAGAAAATGGGATAATATAAAACATAAAAGCGAATATATAGTAACAAAAAAAGGTGGAAAAAGGCGAGGTAAAAAGAAAAAAGAAAATCCTCTATGGGGAATTAGTATAAAAACAAAAGAAAGACTTAATTCCAAAGATGGAAAAAGTTTAAAATTTGGTCTTGTTATTACTTTAAAAGAAATTAATGGAGTGAACAGAATAGAGGAATTTATTCAACAATGTTTATTTAAAGGTTGGCTAGTAAATAGAATTAATGTTGAAAATAAAATTGATATTTATAATAAAGCTGAAGAAGAAATTATTTTTGAATAAAAACTTTAAAAACTGCAATAAAAATTTGCAGTTTTTTGTTTTTTTAGATATACTAAAAATTAGAAAGATATTGAAAGGATAAGATTATGGAAATAGATAAAATTAAAGAAATGCTTGAATATAGATTTAGTTTAACCACTGAACTTCCACAAAAAAGGCATATAATTTTTTGGTATGATTCAAAAAAAGAATTTAAAGATTTAATTGATGAGTTAAATTTAAATGATGTAAAAATAACTAAATTGACTAAGTCTATTGATAAAAAAGGAGAACTTATATATACTAATATTTTTAAAACTAAGTATACTTTGGAAGTTGAAGATACAAATTCAAATTATTTAATATATAGTGAATATCCTAGAGCTATTGACAGTGAGAATTATCTTTTAGATATAGAAAAGTATTCAGAATTTTTTGAAGCAGATAAATCAGCAATGATAGTTGAAGAATTAAAATTAGATAGAACTAATTATAGATTTGGAGAAATTATAAGAGAATATTCAAGTTTTTTTGCCAATAAAGAAAGAAGAGAAAAATTAATAAAATTAATTGAAAATCCAGAATCTTTAGATGAAGAAGAATTTAAACTTTCAATATTGAGTACTATTTCTGGTGCAAAAACAGTTGATATCTTAGAAATATTAAAAAATATAATTTTAAATAGAAATAAACTACAAGATATTGAAAAATGGATGAATTTAGAATTTTTATTTTCTGAGATAAAAAAGAAATTTGACATTGAGGTAACTAGTTTTGAACAATTTTTAAAAATTCTTATGATAACTCATTTTTACTTTGAATTAGGAAAAAAACCTCATACAAATTTAGAAAATTATTTTAAAGGCAGAAAAAATGAATTATATATCTTTACTGATTCATTGTTGCAAAATAAACAAACTTCTGAAATTATAAGGAAAGAATTTTACGAACTTGCCAAAGATTTGAATATAAAAGATAGGATAGATGAATTAGAGCTAGATTACTCTATAAAAGGAACAGCTTTTGAATATTTTGATAAGATTATCATAAAAGATATTATAGAGATTTTTAATTCAGAAATTATTGATTATGATAAATATAAAAAATATATAGAGATAAGATTGAATAATTCTTTATGGAGAGAGGAATATCAACACTTTTATAATGTATTGTTAGCTGTTAATAATTTTTTTAGAATAAAAGATTCTTTAATAATTGAGGATAGAGAAGAATTAAGAGAAATTTTTAAAGACTACACTAAAAATTATTTTTTAATAGATAAGTTGTATAGAGATTTTTATTATTTTTATGATAAAATAAAAAATAATGAATTAGCACCTCTTTTTGACACTTTAAAATCTAAAATAGATAAATTTTATGAGATTGATTATCTTGAAAAATTATTGGCATTATGGTCAAGCAAGGTATATGAAAGAGAAAAATTACCTCAGCAAAAAGATTTTTATAAAAATAATATAGAAAAATCTGATGTTAGGATAGTTGTTATAATTTCAGATGCTTTAAGATATGAAGTTGGATATGAGATTAGTCAAAAATTAAGAAAAGAGGCAAATGTTAAAGAAATAAAACTAGATGCTATGCTGACAGATTTACCAAGTAGAACTTTCTTAGGAATGGCGAATTTATTACCTTGTAAAAAGGAAAGAGATATTGATTTAGTTTCTGCTAAGGTACTCATTGATGATATTGATAGTCAAGGAACAGAAAATAGAGAAAAAATATTAAAAGCTAGTTGTGAAGAATCTTCTGCTATTTCTTTTGATAATTTTTATAAAATGAATAGGGCTAAACAGGAAGAATTTATAAAAGGAAAAAAAGTTATATACATTTATCATGATAGCATTGATGCAATAGGAGATAAGGGAAAGACTGAAAATAACACTTTTAATGCCTGTAAAGATGCTGTTGAAAATATTGTAAGTCTTTCTAAATTACTTTCAAGCCTTGGAGTTGTAAATATTTATATAACAAGTGACCATGGTTTTCTATATGAAAAGAAAGAGGTTGAAGAATATAATAAAATTGAATTAAAAAATACAAAATATAAATCTATTGGAAAAAGATATGCTATATATGAAAAAGAAGTTGAAGAAAAAGGCTGTGTAACATTAAAATTAGATTCTTTATATGGAGTATTTCCAGAAAAAAATCAAAGAATAAAGGCTAGTGGAAGTGGTTTACAGTTTGTACATAGAGGGGCTAGTCCACAAGAAATGATAATACCATTGATAAACTATAAGAGTGGGGCTAATTCTAAAAAAATATCTAAGGTTCAAGTTAGAATAAGAGAAAGTGTTGCTAAAATTACATCAAATCTGACTAAATTTTCTATATATCAAATAGAGGCTGTAAGTATAAAAGATAAGTTTATAGAAAGAGATGTTTCAGTAGCCTTATATGATGGAGATGTTAGAGTTAGTGATGAAAAGAAATTAAAATTAAATTCAATAGAAGAAAATACTATACATGATTTTAGATTGACTTTAAGTGGTGAACATAAAAAAGTTACATTAAAAGTAGTAGATATTGAATCAGGGGATATATTAGATTCAAAGGAATATGATGTGAGTATTGGAATTGCTTCAGATTTTGATTTTTAGGAGAAGATATGGATATAAATGAAATTGGAAGTAAAGTTTTTGAAGGAAAAATTGTAAGAAAGGATTTAGTTTCAAAAATAAAAGGAGGAGCAAATGTTCCTGTCTATGTTTTAGAATATTTACTTGGAATGTATTGTAATCAAACTGACGAAGAAAGCATTGAAGAGGGAATGTCAAAAGTAAAAAAAATACTTGCTGAAAATTATGTTCGCCCTGATGAAGCAGAAAAAGTAAAATCTAAAATAAAAGAAATTGGAGTATACAATGTTATTGATAAAGTAACTGTTATTTTAAATGAAAAAAAAGATAGATATGAAGGGCATCTTTCAAATTTAGGTGTCAGTAATATTGAAATTCATAAAAGCTATATAAAAGATTATGAAAAGTTATTAAGTGGGGGAATATGGTGTATTCTTACTTTATCATATCATTATGATGAATATAATTCAACTGATTCACCCTTTAAATTAAATAAATTAAAACCTATTCAAATTGCAAGTTTAGATATAAATGAAGTTTATGAGGCTAGAAAACATTTTACCAAGGATGAGTGGATAGGCTTTTTACTTAGATCATCTGGAATGGAGTTTGAAAATTTTGATAAAGATGCAATATGGCATTTATTAGCTAGAATGATGCCACTTGTTGAAAATAATTATAATCTTTGTGAATTAGGTCCAAGAGGAACAGGAAAATCATATATTTATAAAGAAATTAGTCCTAATTCTATTTTACTTTCAGGAGGACAAACAACAGTAGCCAATCTTTTTTATAATATGTCAAAAAGACAAGTAGGTCTAGTTGGCTACTGGGATGTTGTTGCTTTTGATGAAATTGCAGGAATAAAATTTAAAGATAAAGATGGTATTCAAATAATGAAAGATTTTATGGCAAGTGGTTCTTTTGCAAGAGGTAAAGAAGAAAAAAATGCCAATGCTTCTATGGTCTTTATAGGTAATATAAATCAAAGTGTTGATGTTTTAGTAAAAACTGCACATCTTTTAGTTGATTTTCCTCCTGAAATGAATAATGATTCTGCATTTTTTGATAGAATGCATTGTTATATACCAGGTTGGGATATTCCAAAATTATCTCCAAAATCTTTTACCAAAGAATATGGCTTGATTGTTGACTATATGGCAGAAATATTTAGAGAACTTAGAAAAACTTCGTATGGAGATGCATTGGATAGGTATTTTTCACTTGGTAGGGACCTAAATCAAAGAGATACTATTGCAGTTAGAAAAACGGTTTCTGCTTTAATAAAATTGGTTTATCCAGATGGAATATTTATAAAAGAAGAAGTTGAAGAAATTTTAATAAGAGCATTGGAATATAGAAGAAGAATAAAAGAGCAATTAAAGAAAATGGCTGGAATGGAATTTTTTGCAACTAATTTTTCATATATAGATAAGGAAAGTGGAGAAGAAAAATATGTTGGTTTAAAAGAACAGGGTGGAAGTAAACTTATTCCTGAAGGTCCTTTAAAAGCTGGAGCATTATATACCATTGCAATGTCAACTAATTCTGTAAAAGGACTATACAAAATAGAAAGTCAAATATCTGCTGGTAAGGGAAAAATAACTGTGTCAGATAATAAATATAGAAAAACTTTTGAAAATGCTTTTAACTATTTAAAAATAAATTCTAAAAGAATAAGTGGAGCAATAAATATCAGTGAAAAAGAATTCTATTTATCTGTTGCTGATGAAAAGAATGTAGGTAATACAGAAGCTATAACTTTGGGTGGTTTTATTGCTATGTGTTCTATCTCTTTAAATAGACAATTAATGCCCCAAACAGTTATATTAGGTGAAATGGCTTTATCAGGTTCTATTAATGCAGTTTCAGATTTGGCTAGTACACTTCAAATTGCTAGAGAAGCAGGAGCAAAAAAAGCATTAATTCCAATTTTAAATGCTGTTGATATGTCAACATTGCCACCCGATATTTTAATGGATATTCAACCTATTTTTTATCAAGATCCTATTGATGCAACTCAAAAAGCATTGGGACTTATGTAATTTAAAGGAGCAAAAATGGAATATAGAGCTATCACAGCAGAAAATTTCTATTTAATTGAGATGAGAAATACTTGTAAATTTATTTTAGAAAATAAGACTGAAGAAGATTTAAAAAATTTATTAAAAGCAAATAATATTTTAGAAACAGTTAGTGAAAGTAATTTTTCAAAAAAATTTAATACTATAAATAAAAGATTAAAATCTTTAACTGATAATTTAAAAAAACAGATAGTAGATACTGATTTAGCTTCTGCTAGATTTATTAATCTTTATAGTATATTATGTAATGAAAGATTTATATTGGAATTTTTAGAAGAAGTGGTCAAAGAGAAATATGATAATTATGATTATTATATAAAAGAAAGTGATTTTTCAAACTATATGGAAACTAAGTCTGAGCAATCAAAAGTTATTCAAAATTGGACAGCAGAAGGTAAACGAAAGATGTTAGTAAAAGTTAAAAACTTTTTAACAGAGGGTGGATTTTTAGAAAAGAAGAAAGATGGCTATAAAATAATAAAACCTATTGTTGATTTAGCTGTTATAGGTGAAATTAAGGAAAATGGAAATAAAAAAATTTTAAAAATAATGTTCTATTAGAATGGTGAAGATAATGAAAGATAGATTTAAAGAATTGATAAAAAAAATTAAAAGTGATGAATTTTATAATAATAGAGGCTTAGCAAACGAAGTTCCTTTTTATATTTTTGACTATAATCCTAAGTATGAGTTAGAAATAAGGGATTTTGTAAAAAATAAATTACTACCAAGTTTAGAAGATGATAATAGATTAAAAGCAGTGGAGATTGACATATTTGAATTACTTCTTGAAAGCATGAAAAATGATAATATTTTAGATATGGCTTTTGAAATTGAAGAGAAAAAAGGAACAAAATTTTTATATGAAAAATTAAAAAAGAGTTTTAATACTGAAATAATTATGAAATATATTTCACAGAAAACAAAGGATAAAAATTTTTTGATATTAACTGGTGTTGGTAAAATTTTTCCTATTGTTAGAACACATACTATTTTAAATAATTTACAAAATATATTTGACCATACAAAAGTATTATTATTTTTTCCTGGTGAGTATACTTCAACAGATTTAAGGCTTTTTGGTTTTGAAGATAATAATTATTATAGAGCTTTTAAAATTTAAAAAATAAAGGAGATGTTGTATTATGGGACTTATGGATTTAGTAAAAAAAGCATTTTTAGGAGCTACTGATGAGGAGAACAGAAAAAATAAAGCAAAAATGAGAGAAATATTTAATGAGAGTGTTCCTAATGGTGATGATTACAAATTGATTTATTGTCATATGGAAAATTTTAGTAATACAGTTATTGTTGAAACTACAAAACATAGTAATTTTATTGTTGGATATAAAGAAGGGGAAGTTGTAGTAATTCCTGTCAATCCTGATTTATTAGATTATGGTAAAGCAATCATATTCAATAAAAAGAATGAAAGTGCTACTAGAACTTCAATGGGATATTGTATAGTGTCTAATCCAGAAATTTCTTTTCAATTTGTACCAATTACTTATGAACCAGCATTAGCTGGAAAAGGAAAATATTCTGTGGCTGTTACACAATCTAGTGCAGAAGTTTCAGAATTTAAAAACTTTTTTAAGAAAGGTTTATAAGATCTAGTATAAAAAATAAAAAATCCTATTAATTTAGGATTTTTTTATTGTATAATATATGTGTAATAATTAATTGGAGGAAAAGATGAAAAAAATTTTAATCTTCATATTTATAATAGCAATTTTTATTGCAGGAGGCATATCTGGCTATAAAAAAATTGTTTCTGATGAAAGAGAAAAGAAAATTATTCAAATGTTTAATAAAGATATTTTAAATAATTTTGTTGAAAATAAAAAATCTGTTATAGAAAGATTAAAAACTTCTAAGCCAGAAGAAGCCAATGAAATCTATAATGATTATTTAAAAATTAGCCAACTTATAATAGAAAATATAAATACAGAGCATTTAGATTTTTTAAATAATATCTATAATAAAGATTCAGAATATTACTTTACAGAAAAAGATTGGAAAACTGCCAATAAATTTTTAAATAATTATGATTTAAAGATTTTTGATTTAGCTGAGGTGGAAGTTAGGATAATGGAAGTTCCTAATTATTATTATAATATTTTCAAAGATTATGTAACTGATGATTATAGAGAATATTTAGAAATTACTTATAAGGAAAATGAAGATCCTTATTTCACAGATGGAAGTATATTAGTTTCTTATGATAAAATAGCAGATAGACTACTAACTTGGGAAAATTTCTTAAAAAAATATCCTAATAGTAACTTAGCTGAGATAGCAAATGAAAAGTGTAATATTTATAGAAGAATATATATTTTAGGTTCAGATAATTCTCCAACAAGAGAAGGGGGCTGGGAAAATAATGAACTTTTCTATATACCTGAAAATAATTTAAAAGAATTTAATAGGTTTATAGAAAAATATCCAGATAGTCCAACTATTGAGCTTATAAAATTTTATTTAGAAAACTATAAAAATAAAGATGTTGATACAATGTTAAATGAAAAGATTGATAAAGAATTTTATTTAGGTGGTATAGAAAATAGAGAAAAGGGGAATTTATTTTCAAAAGAAAGTAATGACTTATTAGAAGAATTTAAAAAGAATAAGGAAGAAGTTATCAAAGAATTAAAAACTTCAAATAAAGAAGAAGCAGATAAAATATTTGAAAAATATTCAAAAAGTAATGAAGAACTTTTAGAAAAAATAAATAAAATTGATGCAGAGATGCTAAATATGGGATTTTATAAAGATGAAAATATAGAAAAAGATAAATTGGATAAACAAAATAAATTTTTAGATAGCTATGGACTAGAGGTTGTTCCAATTGAAGATGGATTTGTGCTAACAGAGAAAAAGAAATTTTACTATAATCTTTTTAAAAATTTTGTTACAAATGATTATAGAGAATTTTTAAGACTTTATAGTGAGGAGGATATAGACTATATTGAATATTTTGATAAATATGTTGAAATAATAGCAGATAGAATTGTTGCTTGGGAAAAGTTTTTAGAAAAATATCCAGATAGTAATTTTAGAAAAATAGCAAATGATATTTATCAAGCATATAGACATACTTATATCTTTGGACTAACTTCTTCTGAAACAAGAGAAAGTTTAATGAATGGAAAAGCCAATGGAGCAGTAAAAGAATTTAATAGATTTATAAGAAAATATCCTAATAGCCCAACAAGTGACATTATAAAGTATTATTTAGAAAACTATAAAGAAGAGAATATTAATATATTAATTTCAAAAAAACTTAATAAAAATTATGAGGGAGAATAGATGAAAAAAATTTTAA
>ERZ773042.1299-NODE-1299-length-14914-cov-46.431388_pt1 | contig 14914 bp, 15 predicted proteins | sample MGYA00511664_ERZ773042 | MGnify/ENA primary metagenome ERZ773042 (study PRJEB29015, sample SAMEA2737984) | human oral metagenome | biome: human oral; feature: human-associated habitat; material: dental | place: China | collected 2036 ... | reverse complement strand
AGAATAAACCTCAGGAAGGAAACGGTGCTGATAACAAAAAACACCTCAAGAAGGTAATATTACTGAGAGGGAAAATAAAACTCAGGAAGGCAAAGCTTCCGATAGCAAAAATAAAGCAGGGGAAGGTAATATAGGAAGCCCCGATGCTAAGTCAAAAGATAATAAAAAAGAAACCTTACCTAAAGAAAATGAAGGTGCTTTTGATAAAAGTGATGAAGATAAGGCACTGGAAAATGCGAGCGAAGACTTTATAATATTAAACGAACACTTGTATGCGGATAAAACATTAAAATATAAGGCTTTAGAGGGAGTAAACCTTGAAGACGGTGCACTTATAGGACTTAAGTTAAGCGGAGAAAATAACGGAGTAAAGCTTAATGTAAAGTGGGAAGGCAAAAGTCTTGAACAGGTAAAAACTTCTCAAAAAGGCGAATATCAGCTTGCTGTAAGCAGCTTACAAGATCTTGTAATCAACGATAAGAACTATGGCAAGGTAAAATTTATAGTAAAAATAATTATAGAATAGGTGAATTATGTATAAAATAAGTAAAAAACTTGTCTTGTTTTGTGCCGTACTTCTTATATATCCTTTAGTTTTTACAGCTAAGCCGAGCCTTGCGGCACAAAATAACGGGGGTAGAGTTACTGAATATCTAAAAGATGCAGACGAGAAATTAAATGAAGCTAAGTCCGAATATACAAAAGATGCTGATAAAAAACTGAATTCAGCTAAGGCTGATGAAAAAGATGAAAATAAGCCTAAGGAGATTAGGCTGATAATAGAGCTTGATAAGGACTCCTTAGTAGAAGAGGCTATAAATAAAGATATAGACTACGATAAATTGGATGAAGCCTTTATAGATGAGAAAAAGCAGGAATTAAAAGAAGATCAGGATAAGCTTTTAACAGAGATAAAAAATGAGGCTATAAAGGCGGATGTTGAAGAGGTAAGGCATTATGATACTATATTGAACGGAGTGGCATTAAGTGCCGATGAAGCTGAGATAGAAAAAATAGAAGCACTCCCCGGAGTAAAAAGCGTGTATGTATCACAGGAGTTTCAAAGACCTTATCTTAAGTCTTCCAACAGTATAATAGGTTCGGGATATGCCTGGAATACACTTGGCTATAAGGGCGAGGGCAGCGTGATTGCAGTAATAGACTCGGGTATAGATTACAGACATAAGGCACTTAGACTTGATGAAGCGGTACAGCCTATGTATAGTAAGGAAGATATAGAAAAGATAATAGCCGAAAAGGGATTAAAAGGCTCTTATTATTCTAATAAAGTACCCTACGGTTACAATTATTATGATTTTAATAGAAATCTGCTTAACAGTTTCGGTGTAATGCACGGTATGCATGTATCGGGAATAGCTGCTGCCAATGATATTGACAGTAAGACCTTCGGCGTGGCACCTAATGCACAAATACTTGCACTTAAGGTATTTTCGGATGACCTTGAGTATCCTACAACATTTACCGATATTTGGCTAAAAGCCTTGGATGATGCTATAACATTGAAGGCGGATGTAATAAACTTAAGCCTTGGAACGGCAGCCGGATTTTCAATGGAGAACAGGGCTTATCCGGAAAATGAGGTTATAGAAAAGGCAAGAAAAGCCGGAATAGTGGTTTCGGTCGCTGCCGGTAATGATGGAAATATTACCTCCGGCAATATAAATAATGTAGAGCCTTTAAAGGAAAATTACGATACTGCATTAATAGCCAATCCGGCAGTAAATGAAGGAACTATAGCAGTCGCATCCATGGAAAATACTAAAAGGCATATGTATGCTATAAGGTGGAAGGATAGCTGGGGTGCCTATGTAAATGAAGAAATGGATCTGCATAAGGGAGAAAATCCGAAAAAGATTATAAGTGCAGCTGTATTTGATATAAAAAACGGAAAACAAGAGCTTATTAAAAAAGAAAATATAGAAGATAAGCTGGTACTTTTTGAAATCCCTACAGCAAGAGATGCCTTTGGCTTTGGGGATAAACTTGAGGCAATAGCTGCATTAAAACCTGCTGCCATTGTTTTTTACAATAACAGGAGCATGGCAGAGCAGATAGGCGGCAATCTTGAAGTTCCGGGTAGTGCAGGAAAGCTTACCTGTATCCGTATAAAAAGAAGTACCTATGATAAGCTAATGGAAGAATACGCTTATAATAATGCTCTAAGACCGGAGATATTTACGGAAATGACGGATGTTGATAATATAGCAGCAGGAAGTGTTTCAAAGTTTTCTTCATGGGGTCCTACTCCCGACCTTAGAATAAAGCCGGAGATCACCGCTCCGGGAGGACATATATACTCAAGTGTTGAAGACAATAAGTATAAGGATATGTCGGGTACTTCCATGGCTGCTCCTCAGGTAACGGGAGCCACAGCCATACTTAAACAATATATAAAAGCAAAGAATATACAAACAGATAACAGTTCGGAATTTATAAAACTTTTACTTATGAATACCGCAACTCCTCTAAAGGATGAGGGAATATTTGAAGATATACCCTACTTTGTAAGACAGCAAGGAAGCGGCGCTCTAAATATTGAGAATGCATTAAAAACCACCGTAGTAGTAAGGGCACAAGGAACTAATGATAATATAGCTGACGGTAAACTTGAGCTTAGGGAACTTAAAGAGAAAAGGTTTGAGGTAAGACTTAGACTTGAAAACTTTGGTGACAGTGCAAAAAGCTATAATATAAATTCAGTTGCACTTTATGAGCCTACAGACGGTAAATACAGGCTCCAAAGATCTGAAATACTACATTCCAATGAGTCTAATATAAACAGAGAGATAAGTGTAGAGGCACATTCATCTGCAAGTATAGACTTTACTATGGACTATTCGGATGCCCTAAATTTGGAAGAGGATAACTTTATAGAAGGTTTTATAGAGTGAGATTTAAGGTGTTTGTTAGTTTGTTAGGGAGGTAGAGGGAATGAAACTTATAGATAAGGCTATATATGATACGAATGAAGTGATTTGTATAAATATAAAATGTTTTCATGCTTTTGATCGCGGTTTTTTAAGTCAAAATGTATTAAGTCAACTTAGAAATTTTACCGAATATATTGCTATGAAGGCTCATTATAAAGATGAGAATATTGATCCTAATAATCAAGATTTAAGAGAGTGTGCATTAAGGCAAATGCGAAGGAATGGGAAACTTGTTTTTTTATCTAAGTTTCATCAAATGTTACAGAAGTCTACATCACATTATACTCTTGATAAAGATAATTCAGAACGGTTAATGTTAAAATATTATGAGTTTTTACTGAAAATAAAGATATATTTATCTGAAGAGTTTTCGATTACAGTTTTAGAAAATATTCAAGATTTTCCGATTTATCTTGATACAGAACTCATAAAATACTATTCAAAGATAGCTGAGAAAATTGATAGACCAACGCCAGATAGAGAAAAGCTTTTATATGATGATCGTTATTATATACAAAAAATTAAGCCTTTTTTTATAAAGGAGAATATTTATTATGAGGTTACCTTTACAATAGCTAAAGGTAATGTAAGTAAGTTTGACCGTGTAATTGCATTTACAAAAAAAGAGCTCATAGATAATTATGCTGTAAAGTTTTCTGTTTATAGAGATACAATTGAAATTCTAGACAGAAATATAGATATATTAGTTATAGATGAATATGAAGTTTCAATTAGACCTTGTGAATTAGAAAATTTTGCAAAAATTTTAGGTCTTAGGGAAAAATATAGCATATCTTCAAAAGAATATAAAAGATTAATGGCTTTTATTATGCAGACAGGGCTTTCTCTAACTGAATTAGTTAGTAGTGATGAGTCATATTATAGAAATATTAGAAATAAGGTATTAAGAGATGTACAAACTATAAAATTTTATAAAGTTTTAGATCGATGTCGCGATATAATAGTTAATCAACATGCTGGGAAAAATGTTTTAAGATATTTATTATATAAAATGAATAATAAAGTAATTAAACAACAATATTATCGGTCATCATGTTATAAACTGTCAGAATTATACCTCTCTTTTGGGTGTATTCCTTTTGATGATATGCCATACTGTACTTCTCTAATACAACACAATCCAAAGATATATGATTTATTAGGGTCAATTTCTACTAATAATCGAGAACATGAGTTATTTGCTCGATTTATTAAAAATAATACTGAAGTTGAAAATATGATATTTACTCCAGTTGAAGATATTACTATATTTGACAATATTGATGTATTAATTGAAAAATATAACGCAACATTATATCGAACACATGATAAACGTAGATTAGAAAAGTATAAAAAGTTTATTTATATGAAAGGTTATGTGGATGATTGTGTAGCGATTATTGAGAGATTAAAAGAGCTTTCTTTAAAGGGTGTTACTAGTTACTCAGCATCTGTTGACTCTTGGCTAAGACAAGAATCTTATGTAATTGATGATGAGAATAAGTATAATGCGATAAAAACAATGTTTTCAACGTCTCACGCGGCGTTGATTTATGGTGCAGCGGGAACAGGTAAATCTACATTAATTAACCATATTTCTAACTTTTGGTCAGGTCAGAAGAAGTTATTTTTAGCAAATACACATCCTGCAGTTGATAATTTAAAAAGAAGAGTATCTGCTAATAATAGTACTTTTAGTACTATTGCTAAGTTCTTAAGTTGTGATGATGATGATTATGATATTGTAGTTATTGATGAATGTAGTACAGTTAGTAACGTTGATATGAGGAGAATATTAGATAAGGCAAATTTTAAATTATTAGTTTTAGTAGGAGATATTTATCAAATAGAATCAATCTATTTTGGCAATTGGTTTTCTCTTGCTAATAAATTTATTTCTGAAACGTCACGTTTTGAATTAACCAACCCATTCCGTACAAGCAATCATGAATTACTTACTTTGTGGGGAAGAGTTCGTGAATGTACAGATGATATATTAGAATATCTTGCTAAATATAACTTTCATTCAAGATTAGATGAATCAATATTTAAGTATGAAGATGATGATGAAATTATACTATGTTTAAATTATGATGGCTTATATGGAATAAATAATATTAATAGAATATTACAAAATAATAATCCTAATAGACCTATTATTTGGGGGATAAATACTTATAAAGTAGGAGATCCTGTTTTATTTAATGAGTCTAATATGTTTTCGCCGTTAATTCATAATAACTCCAAAGGAAAGATTGTTGGAATTCAAGTAGAAGAACGTGAAATAATTTTTTCTATTGAACTTGGACAGTTTATAAATGAGATAGAAGCAGATAATTATAATTTTTTGCTTAGGGAGTCAGAAGACGGTAAATCTATAATAACTTTTAGTGTTAGTAAATATGCAAGTACAGATGAAGATGATGATTCAAATATAGTGCCATTTCAAGTTTCGTATGCAGTATCTATTCATAAATCTCAAGGATTAGAATACAATTCCGTAAAAATAGTAATTACGAATGAAGTGGGTGAACAAATTACACATAATATATTTTATACAGCAATTACAAGAGCAAGAGAAAAGTTAAAAATATATTGGAGTCCAGAGACTGAAAATGGTGTTCTTAGTAGCTTTGGGTCTAGAAAACAATCCAAAGATGCATATTTATTGGAAAGATTTTTTAATAATTAGAAAATTTGCTTATATTAACTTAGTTAGTTAATCATAATAGTTAATCTCAGAATAGTACTTAGTATTACTAAAAAGAGGGGATATAGCTGGATGTTTGTATTATTGATGGTAACTCGTATTTAGATTAAGTAAAAGAGTTAATTCAAGAGTATACTCAGTGGCTAGGTCGTGATTTATCCTTTCAGGATTTAGATAAAGAATCAGCGCCTATTTAGTTTAATAGAGATTATTTTGTCTTATAGTCTATTATTAAATGTGTAATGAGGTTATATGAAACTAATAAGATCTTTTGGAGTATATTTCCAATATTCTCTCCACGATGCAAGGGTACAGAAAATAGAATACGCAGATGATAATTTGATCCTTACTTTTGAGTACATTTTCTTTTATGAGAATGGTGTTGAACAAACTCATAAGGCTCAAGTTGTGTTTGAGACGTGTGATATAGATTTTTTTGAAATTCTCGTGTTTAATAATACAATACTAGATACTTTCACAGGTAAAAGAATTGAGTTACCTCAGTATCAACAGGATTATAGTAAAAGTGAATTTGAGGTCATTACGGAGACCTATAATTGGGGACACGCTGTATTCCAGGGGTGGTTATGGACCGAAGGGAATCCTGTACACTGTATAATGAACATATATTTTAAAGGTGATATGGTATATGTAGTTGAATGAGGCCTGAAATGAGTAATTTAGATTTTACTATTGGCTGTACAGTTACTTTCTTCAGCAAGAAGAGGAGAACTCCACCGAATTTAAATAATGGAATGTACTATCCTCATTTTGTTATAAAAGGTACTGAGGAATATCTTGGTATTAACTTTATTGATGGTGAAGATGTTATTTTTGATAAACCAATTCAAGCTAACGCTTTACCAGTATATGAAACCGTAGATTATTCTGCTATACAAGCAGGTACTGAGTTCCTTATTATGGAAGGCGGTAATATTGTTGGTGAAGGGATTGTAAAAGAAATCTTTCAACATAAACCGTATGGGAGTAAATAACTATGGGCTATAAAAATGTATGTGTAAATTGCCGGATCTCCTTGTCGGAGGGCACAAATTATGAGCTATTTAACAGGAATAAAACCTGCCCTACCTGTAAAGGAAAGATGTACTTTGTGAACGAGAAGTTCAAAGCTCCTAAAAAATCTAATGACAAAGAGTGGAAGATTATCGAGTACTTGCTATTGAGTGGGTATGACTTCCGCAATCCTTATTGTGGATATGAGGAATGTATTTATTTTGAGTTTCCTAAAAATCTACAAGAAGCAGAGGCGTTTATTCGTGAGATGCGAAAGTTAAAGTAATTGCTATTATTGGAGTTTATATGATTAAAATTGTTGATGGAAAACCGTATTTAGATCAAGTGAAAGAGCTAATTACAGAGTATACGCAATGGCTTGGTCGAGATTTATCCTTTCAGGATTTAGATAAGGAATTAGCCGATATTGCTGAAAAATATACGGCACCCAATGGTGAGTTATTGGTTGCCATTGATGAAAATGAGATAGTGCTAGGAATGGTGGCCTATTATCAGCATAGTGATATGCGCTGTGAAATGAAACGCCTCTACGTACGTCCCGCAGGGCGTGGTCATGCTCTCGGTGATTGTCTTATTGAAAGTATTATGGACCATGCTAAGGCCACTGGATATAAAGAAATGGTGCTAGATACAATTGAACCGTTGCAAGCAGCAATCCATTTGTATAAGAAGCATGGCTTTGTTGAATGCGAGCCGTATTATCATAACCCTATGGATGATGTTATCTATATGAGTAAAGAATTAGTTTAATACATTATCAAGATACTATTCTAATAAGTAGTTTATATGCCAATTACCTATACTGAAGATAAGAACTTTATCCCTCAACAGGTGGTAGATTTTTTATCTGTTCGTTGGTTGAAAAATATTCTGACTGTCTAGAAAAGGTGCTAATCAATTTCTCCTATGTGATTAGATGGAAGTGAGTATTCATAGTCGGTTTTAGTCTTATTAAGGGCAAGAGATAGATTTATACTCTATCGAAGAAGAGACTGGTAAAATGACTAAATTTAATCTATAAATATAATATTTTTAGAAAGGAAAATTCATGATGAAGATATTATTGAGGGAGCAAATTGATAAATATAGATTTGCAGTAGCAAAGATAGTATTTTTATTAGTTGAAGATAGATTTAACTTAATAAACGATATAGTGAATAGTAACTTAATGTTAGTTTATGATATAGAAGACGATCAGTATGTATATATTTCTGTTTTGAGTCAACCGACAACTAATCGTTATATTAAAGAGCCTATTCATGTGTATTATCAGAAGGCAAGATATCGTAGATATCAATCTATAACGAATACAAATACAAATACAAATACAAATACAAATAAAAATAAAAGTAGTAATGTAAAAGTTAATAAACTATCCGATAGCTTTGTTAAATTATTTAACGAAGCTATTAGAATAGCATTTAAGGATATTGATCGTCTCTATAAACTGTTTGCTGATCATAACAAGTTTAATAATAAAATTTATGATATTATTAATTTTTATTTTGAGTATGCAGAAAAGAAAATTTGTAATGATTTAAAGGGGAAAAATTTATATAAATACTTTTCTAAAGAAAAGGTAAGTCGCAATCTATATCAAGTTAACGATGGGAATTTGTCTTTTTCTCCACCTAGAAGCTTTAATGACCCCTTTGATTCTAACTGTTTGTTATCTAATAATGATGATATGAGTGAGCGCTTTAGAATTCTTTGCCTTACACATAAATATAATAATATTTTAATGTGGTCGTATTATTCTCAAAATCATCGGGGATACTGCTTTGGGTATTCTGCAGGCAAATTAATTGATTCTATTAAACAAATTTCTATATCTGGAATATGTATATATGGAGAACTTTATTATACATTAACAAGACCTCCTCAAAGATCTAGACGCAATCAGTTTTCTTTTTCGGATATGAAGTTTTACATAGATGCAACTTTTACTAAATATTCTGAGTGGAGTCATGAAGATGAATGTAGATTTGTGATACTTTCTGAAGAACACAATGAAGCCTATATTAATATAAATGTAAATATTGAAAGTATCTATGAAGGGTGCGAAGGAGATAATAGTTCTATTTCAAACTCTCAAGGTAGGCTGTTGGAATCGATACAACTATCAAAGGATGAAAATGAATATAGATTAAATGATTAAACTTTTTTGCTATTGAAACTATGGACACATAAAATATATCTAATCTTGTTATTAAATATATTTTGAGTGTTATGGGGAAAAAGATGCTAATTACCTATACTAAAGAAAAGAGTTTTACCCTCCAACAAGTAGCAGATTTGTTTTTATCTGTTCGTTGGGTGGTAGGTAAATATCCAGACCGTCTACACAAGGCTTTAATGAATTCATCTTGTGTGATTAGTGCTTGGGATGGTGACCGTTTAATAGGTCTTATTCGTGTCATGGACGATAGTGAGCTTGTGTGCTTTATAAATTATGTACTGGTTCATCCTGATTATCGGGGCCGAGGTATTGCAGGGCACTTGCTAGAAATGGTGAAAGATGCTTACAAATCGTATTTGTACATCAATGTTATGATTGGTGAAAGCAAGAATGCTCCATTTTATGAGAAGCATGGCTTTAAAGTAAAGGAAAATTCCTTACCGATGCAATATCGCAATGTACCTAAATATACGAAAAAGTAGAAGAAAAAGGCTACACGCAATATCTCTACGTGTAGCCTTTATGGCGTAAACCATTTATACTAAGAATGATTTATTTTAGCTGACTCATTTTAAAATGTACTCTATACAAATATATAAATACATAAGAATATAAGTACATAAGTACATAAAGAAGGACATTAATATGTTAATACGCAAAGCGACAACTACAGATTTAGATGTAGTTACATATATAGAAGCAACTTGTTTTCCGCCCACAGAGGCAGCACCTCGTGAGGCTTTTAAGGAGCGCTTAGACCATTATGCAGGTCAATTTTTAATTGCCTTTGACGGCGATACACCGATTGGTTTTATCGATGGTTTTGTAACGGACGATGAAATCTTAACGGATGAGATGTTCGCTGATGCTTCTTTGCATAACCCTAACGGCGCATGGCAGATGATATTTGGTCTAAATACGATGCCAGAGTTTCGAAATCGTGGTGTTGGTGGTCAGTTGATAGAGGCTTTCATAGAATTGGCTAGAGAGGAAAAGCGAAAGGGCGTAATTCTAACCTGTAAGGAAGAAAAGATACTTTATTATGCCAAGTTTGGTTTTGTAAATGAAGGGGCGTCAACGTCGAATCATGGCGGTGCTAAATGGTATCAAATGCGCCTTAAATTGTAGAGGAAACTCGTAACATTGCATCATCTTGATTTGGCGGCTATGTTCGCAGATGAAATCATCGTGCTTAAAGAGGGTACAGTATACGCTCAAGGGGCGCCGAAAGACATCTTTACAGAAGCCATGATGGAAGATGTATACCGTGTTAAAACGAAAATTTATATCGATGACAATGGGCTACCTCATGTTATTCCATTAGAAGCAATAAAATGATAAAAGGCTATTAGGTTAAAATAAAAGAAGCTGAAATCTTTGCGGATCAAGCATTGATTTCAGCTTCTTTTTTGTGGGAAACATTAAATAATTTCTTTTACCTGTGCTATACCTTTATCAGTAAGTACATAGTGTCCATTTGTCACATATAATAGGCCTTGTTTCTTCAATTGTGATGCGGCTTGGTGTGTATAGTCAGGTCTCCAGTTCAAATGCTCGTGAATGGTGCCAATGCCGTTTTCAATGTGCGCGATAGGCGTATTCATATGCGTATAAATATGGCACAGCATCATCGTTTCCCGATAATGGCGACGTAAGTGACGTTGACGGCGGTATGTGGCGATATAGCCTGTCTTCGGTGTTGCGATAACAGCGATAATCAGTGCGATACCGATGGTGGTTGCAATGGAACCTGCGATGGATACGTCCATGGTGAAAGCGACTTCTGTACCGATGACGGCACAGATAATACCGATGATGATACTACTAGTAAGCATGGCTTTCACAGAGTCCGTCCATAAATAAGCGATGGCTGCAGGTCCTATCATGAGGCCGATGACGAGAATGGCACCTACCGCTTGGAATGAGGCCACAACGGTGAGGGATACCATGGTCATGAGTACATAGTGGATGAGGGCTGGCATAAAGCCAAAGAGCCCCGCTAATAGCGGATCAAAGGTGGAGAGTTGCAATTCCTTGTAGAACAGCATGACTAAAATTAAATTGATGAGCGCCACGCCTAGGGAAATCCATAGCGATATAGGCCCCAAGTCTGTGCCGTTCACAATCCATCGATCAAAGGGGGCAAAGGCTATTTCGCCGAGTAATGCGGTATCTACATCGAGATGAGCGTTACCGCTGTATAGGCTGACTAGAATGATGGCGATAGAGAATAGAAGTGGGAAGATGATCCCGATAGACGCATCTTCGTTGACAAGCCCCGTATTATGTATCATTTCTGTAAGCCATACGGTGCCTACACCAACTAAGGTAGCCCCGACGAGTAGAAATGGAGAGTTTAAATCTTCCGTCATAAAGAAAGCGAGCACGATGCCGAGAAATACGGTGTGCGTAATGGCATCGGCCATCATGGACATGCGACGCAATACGAGGAAGACACCAGGAATGGCACATGCGATGGACACCGCAATGGCAATGAGCAATATCTCTGTATGAACTGTCATGGGGCACCTCCTATGCGAGGTTGTGCGTCCTCTGCTACGTAAATACTTTGCTGTGCCTTGGATTTGGGAGCTCTTGTGGTTTCTAACAATAATGCGTGCTTTGACCGTCTATTTTTGCGGAACTGCCAGAGCATACCTCTGTTAGGAGCAAAGATGAGACTCAATAATACGAGAATCGATAAAATGACGATGATAGCTGGACCTGTCGGTAATTTGGGGACCGCTGTACTCCAGATAGTACCGCCGATGGCAGATATCATGCCGAAACATCCTGCTAATATACACATGGTGTCCAGTTTATTCGTCCACTGTCTTGCCCCAACGGCGGGTGCAATGAGGAGGGAGCTAATCAAGATAGCGCCTACCGATTGAATGCCGATGATAATGGTCATGATCAATAGTGAACGATATAAAATAAGGGTGAAAGTGACGGGAATTTGTAGTGTTTTGGCGTATTCCACATCGAAGGAGATGAGCTTTAACTCCTTCCAGAATAATGCGGTTAACACGATGATGATGAGCGCCGCTGCAGATGTGATGTACACGTCGCGCGCCAATATGGTGGCTGCCTGCCCAAATATGAATTTTGAAAGCCCCGCCTGACCAGCATTGTTTAAGCTTTGTACATAGGTGAGCAATACCATACCGAGCCCAAAGAAGGCGGAGAGTATGGTGGCTAAAGCGCCATCAAATTTGATTTTGCTGTTTTCTACGGTAATGGTAATGAGCCAAGCCGCAGTAATCGATGAAAGTGCGGCACCGGCGATGAGAACCTCAATATCTTTAATGCCTGTCAGCAAGAAGGCAATGACCACACCGGGCAGTGCCGCATGCGATAGGCCGTCACCGATGAGGCTTTCCTTGCGAAGTACCGCAAATGTGCCAGCGATACCACTAGCGAGGCCTAATAACGCCGTGCCGAGCAGTACCATCTGCGTCGTATAGGATTGGAATATGGTCATACAATCCTCCCCTTGCCATAGGTGCGCTCAATAGCTTCGTCCGTAAATGTATCTGCTACAGGGCCATAGGCGACAGTTTGTTTGTTCACCATCGTTACCCAATCGAAATATTGGGGCACCGTATTTAAATCGTGGTGGACGACGATAACCGTTTTGCCGCGAGCTTTCATTTCTTGTAAAAGAGAAATAATAGCATGCTCTGTGGTTTTATCGACGCCTTTGAAGGGTTCGTCCATGAGGTAAATATCTGCCTCTTGGACGAGGGCTCTTGCGAGGAATACGCGTTGTTGTTGTCCCCCTGAAAGTTGGCGAATTTGTCGATCCACATAGTCGCTCATGCCCATTTTTTCTATCATGGAGAGGGCGAGTTCCTTATCCTTTTTGCTAGGTCGCTTGAACCAACCTAGATGACCATAACGACCCATGAGTACTACATCTAGTACGGTAGTGGGAAAGTCCCAGTCTACGCTACCACTTTGAGGGACGTAGGCGATTTTTTTGTAATCGTTTTTGTCCATCGCTAAGTGGTGATCGATATAAAATTTTACACTTCCTGAGATAACTGTTAGTAGGCCGAGCATGGCCTTTAATAATGTAGATTTACCGGCACCATTAGGGCCGACAATGGCCGCTAAGGAACCGATGGGTACCTTCATATCTACGTCCCATAATACGGGTTTTGTCGTATATGCTACGGTCATATCTTCAACTTCAACGGCCCATTCCATGGAAACCTCCTTGTATTAATGAGTGCTACTAGCTGTGAATTGCTAGTAGCACATGTACTTACAATAACAAAGTAAATTTAAGTCAATCTAAGTTAGTATAAGTAAATCTAAGTTAGTATAAGTAAATTTACTTTGTTGTATTTAATTAAGAAACTCTAATAAATGATTATTTAAGTGCCTTAGTAATCGTATCGATATTAGCTTTCACCATACCGATATATGTGCCACCTTCAGTGCCTTCAGAACCGAGGGAGTCGGAGTATAATTCACCACCAATGGAAACATTCCAGCCTTTAGCTTTAGCTGCTTCTTGAACAGCCTCGATAGTTTTATGCGGTACAGAAGATTCTACGAAGATAGCTTTGATTTTGTGGTCAACAATGAATTGAACTAGATTATTCACATCTTGTGTACCTGCTTCTGTGGCAGTACTTACACCTTGTAAACCTTTTACTTCAAAGCCGTACGCGCGAGCGAAGTATTGGAACGCATCGTGAGCTGTTACGAGTACGCGAGATTCTTTCGGAATCGATTCTGCTTGAGCTTTAACGTACGCATCAGTTTCATCTAATTTAGTAAGATATGCGTCATAGCGTTTTTTGTAATCTTCTTTATGGGCCGGATCGGCTTTAGCAAGACCTTCGTATACTGCTTTTGCTGCCAGTTTCCAGTTAGCCACGTCAAACCAAATATGAGGGTCTTTTGTTTTTACACCATCTTCTTCGTCAAAGTCGAGCAATGTAGCTGGATCAATGGCATCAGATACGCGGATGGTCGCTTTATTTTGCTTTGTTAGATTATCGAAAATGGAGCCCATTTTACCTTCCAAGTGAATGCCGTTGTATACTACAACATCCGCCTTAGACATAGCTGTTACATCGCCTGCACTAGCTTGATATAGGTGAGGGTCTACACCAGGTCCCATGAGACCTTGTACGGTTACATGGTCACCGCCGATTTCTTTTACTAAATCCGTTAACATCGTCGTTGTAGCTACGACATTAAGTTTTTTCTGACTATCTTGCGCGGTGTCTTTTCCGCAGCCTGCAAGGGCAAATACTATAAGTGCTAATGATATGACGACTAATAAAATTCGATTAAATTTCATAATAAGCCTCCTTTTTATAGATACTAAATTTAAAAACTTTAACAATCTTGTTTGAGGGAAATATTTTGCTCTAATAATGAATTAATTTGAAGAAGAATATTTCTCTGAATTTAAACGGAAAAATAGCCGCTACTAACGTAGCGGCTAGTGGCAGTTATACGGTCTTCTGCTAAGGTCAAAATAATTTAGGGAATAAGTGCTTGTAGATGGTTAGGCCCAACGAGGGCAACGATACCAAGTACCATCATGACCTTCATTTGAATACGCTTTCTACGTCTCATGATGAACCTCCTTTGTGTAGTTTTTTGTCATATCAACTTGATATGTGAGTCCGAACAGTTATCTTGAGTTTAATATATCATAAATGAGAAATTTTATCAATAAGAATTTATTCTTTTAATATTCATCTTTATTTAGTATGATATTATGCATAGGTAAAAGGTTAATAAGGAGGCTTCTTATGAATAAATTATTCCGATACGCTGCTGCAGCAGTACTCGTTGCATCTTTCGGCATGTTAAGTGATTATACAGCTGATGCGGCGAAGTTCTTAGAATCTCCAAGGGAGGTTACTATTGTAAAACCAGAGTTGCCTGAGATTCCTCAAACTGCTACGGTAGCGCCTGATATGCGCGTACGCTTCTTGATTGATAAAAAAGGTAATGTTAAAAATGTTTTCGTAGAGCGCTCTTCTGGATATGCTCCTGTTGATGAAGCAG
>ERZ773042.1297-NODE-1297-length-14921-cov-12.204224_pt1 | contig 14921 bp, 8 predicted proteins | sample MGYA00511664_ERZ773042 | MGnify/ENA primary metagenome ERZ773042 (study PRJEB29015, sample SAMEA2737984) | human oral metagenome | biome: human oral; feature: human-associated habitat; material: dental | place: China | collected 2036 ... | reverse complement strand
TCGGCGCGGGCTCGCTCGGCGGCGCGCTCCTGGCCGCTCGCCGCTCCAGAGCCCCGCGCGTGCGCACGGTGGCCGTCGCGGCCGCGCTGTGCGGCGTCACTGCGCTGGTCAACGCGGTCATGCCCACATACGCCTCCTACGCCGTCTCGCTCGTGTTCGTCGGCTTCACCGCACTTCTCCTTTTCACGAGCGCCAACACCGCCGTCCAGGTTTCCACGGCTCCAGAAATCCGCGGCCGCGTCATGTCGCTCTACCAGACGGTCATGATCGGCACGGCGCCGATAGGCTTGTTCATCGCCGGTTGGGTGTGCGAGAACGTCAGCCCGCGCTGGGGCGTGGGGATCGGCGCCGTCGCGGCCTTCGTCGTGGTCCTTGCGGCCTTCGTGTGGGGCAGGCGCCACTGGGGAGTGGAGGTCCGCTACTCATTCACGCCGCGCCCGCGCGTTGAGATCATCGGCCCCGTCGAGCGGGAGCGGCTCAGGGAGCAGGAGCTCGCGCGCGAGGTGGCCTCCGCCCAGGACCGCCACACTCCCGGGGTCGTTCTTTAAAGCTTCCGGGGCTGCTCCGCAGACGGTCCGCGTCCGCCTGGCGAGGTCTCCGCCCGGCGACAGGCCGCATCGGCCCGCAGGGGCTCGCGTCCGCTCGCGACAGCCCGCAAACGGCTCACATGCGCTCTACGACGTAGTCGACGCAGGCTGTGAGCGCTTCGACGTCGTCGGCCTCGACATTAGGGAAAGTCGCCACGCGCAGCTGATTGCGCCCGAGCGAGCGGTACGGGTCGACGTCGAGGATCCCGTTCGCGCGGAGGACCCGGCGCAGGGCGTCGGCGGGAATCGCCTCGTCGATGTCGATTGTGACGACCACGGGGGAGCGCCATTGCGGCGAAACGAAGGGCGCGGCGAAGTCGGAGCGCTCCGCCCACTCGTAGAGGATTCCCGAGGATCGGCGGCAGCGGGCGTCCATCGCCGCGAGGCCGCCGCTTTCGAGCATCCAGTCGATCTGCGAGGCGAGAATTGCGAGATTGACGATCGAAGGCGTGTTGAGCGTCTGATCGGCGCGTGAGTTCGCCGCCGCGAGATGGAGGTTGAGGATGTCGGGGACGTACCGCTCTCCGGCCAGTTTCTCGAATCGCGCGAGCGCGGCGGGGGAGGCGAGGGCCAGCCACAGCCCGCCTTCGGCCCCGAAGCATTTCTGGGGGGAGAAGTAGTAAAGATCGGTTTCGCCGACGTCGACGGCCACGCCTCCCGCGCTCGACGTCGCATCGACGAAGGTCAGCGCCTGGCCGCGGCCAAACCGGCGAACGGGGCTCAGCGCTCCGGTCGAGGTCTCGTTATGCGCGTACATATAGGCATCGGCGGCTTCCGGCCCCAACGCGTCTGCGAGGCCGTCCGCGCCTGGAAGCGAAGCGCGCGAGAGCCTCGCCGCCAAGCCTTCGGCCGCCGCGCCGCCCGCTGCGCCCGTTTCCGCGCCCTCGCCTCCACTGTCCGCCGCGCCGTCGTCGCACAAGGCGACCTCGCCCGCAGCCGCTTCGACCGTTGAGCAGTCTGTCCACGGGGCGCGCGCTGCCGCCGCGGCGGCCTTTCTTGTGAATTCGCCGAAGACGGCGGCCTGCGCTCGGCGTCGCACCCCGGTGAAGGCGATCGCGTCCCACACGAGCGAGGCGCCGCCGTTGCCGAGGAGCACTTCGTAGCCGACGGGGGCGTCGAAGAGCTCTGCGAGGCCTTCGCGGATGCGGCGGACCAGCGCCTTGACCGGCGCCTGCCGGTGCGACGTCCCGATGAGGCTTTCGGCGCCGCCGAGGGAAGCGGGCAATCCGGTTCTTGGGCGCGAAGGCCCCGAGCCGAATCTGCCTTCGCGGGGGAGCAAGCCTGACGGGATCTCGATATTCATAAGCCAATAGTGCCTTTATTCCGGGCGATATTGCAGCTTAGGTCCATTATTCTGGATGCAGACGCCAATTTTGGATGCGGGCGCCAGGCGAACCCCACCGGTTAATCGAGGAGAATCATGAGTCACTTAGTCGACACAGCTGAGATGTACCTCAAGGCCGTGTACGAGCTCGAAGAAGAGGGAATTCCTCCGCTGCGCGCCCGCCTTGTCGAACGCCTCGAGCAGTCGAAGCCGACGGTGTCCGAGACTGTCGCCCGCCTCGAACGAGACGGCCTCATGCACGTCAAGAACAACCGCGTCGTCGCGCTGACGGAAGAGGGCAAGCGGCAGGCCACCAGGGTCATGCGCAAACACCGGCTGGCGGAGCGCCTGCTCCTCGACGTCCTCGGCATGCCCTGGCCCGACGTCCACGAGGAGGCGTGCCGGTGGGAGCACGTCATGTCCGACGCCGTCGAGGAGCGCCTCGAAACGCTCCTCGAGCACACGGACGTCGATCCGTACGGAAACCCGATCCCGGGAGTCGAAGGGGTGGCGAGCAGCGCCGTGCAAAGCGACCTTCGCTCGGTGAAGGACCGCGTCGCCCAAGGCGACCTCGGGGAGGCCGTCATTGTCAGGATCGCCGAAGGCGTGCAGACCGACCCGGACTTCCTCGGCCGGCTCTCGGCTGCCGGCATCGTCCCCGGGGCCCGGGTGAGGATCGAGGACGACGGCGGACGCGTCACGATCGCCTCCTCCGGCGAGGGAGGAAAGTCCGGCGGAGAGGAGCCGGCCAAAGGCGCGCAGCACGGCCGTGAGGTCGCGCTTTCCGACTGGCAGCAGGCCCATCTGTTCGCGAGGTAGCGAAAACGGAGGCTTTGGCTCTTTCGCTGTGAGCAGGCGGCCCTGTCTGTTTGTGAGGCAGAGCGGCGCACGTTGTGAAGTAGACACGTTGCGAGGTCGAGCGGCGCACGGGCCGTTGTGGGCGGACGCTGCACGAAGAGCCCGCCGCCCCAACCCGCCCGCGCGGCGTCGTGGCCGCGTCGATCCGGGTCAAGCAGGCCCCCGAGGAACCCCCACCCGCCCGCGCGGCGTCGCGGACGCGACGCATGTCGGAGGCGGCTCTGTATTGCGAGCACTCCGGCGTTGCCGCAGTGCAGCCGCGCCGCCCGCCGGAGGCGGCGCGTTTCGCTTTGGCGCGGTGCGCGTCGGCGGCTTCGCGCGCTGGGGAACCACCCCTAGGTTCTCCTGCGGGGATGGCGTCCGAACTCCAAGGCGCAAGAATGTGGCGGAAGGCTCGTTCTGAACCTTCCGAATGGGAAATCGTTGCAACGACGCGACAAAAACGTGATCTCTTCTTGCAATCTCGCTGAAATGTGACATAGGTCCTAAAACTGGAGTAGTAGTTCCGGCAAACAGTCCGATATTGTGAATAAGTCGCGCAAATTCAAGGGTTTTGCGAGGGATGGGGAACGTTCTCCATTTCTTTGCTTCCCCGTTTGTCACGATCGCCGATAACAAAATCGAAACGTTTGCAGCACGGACTTTTCCCTTCCGCGCCAAGGAAAAGTACGGTTACGGCAAAGGAGGCGAAGGTGAGTTGCGCCTCGTTCCGTTATCTAAATGTGACAATCGGGAGACGGCCCGTTATTGTTTTACGTGGACAAACAATCCGGGGCTCCCAAGGCCTCGAATTGAATGACGAAACGTTTAGGAGAAAACCGAGATGACCGGACGCCATTCGCTCAACCGCGAGGTCGCCCTCAGCGCTCTGAATTCCCCCGCCGGCCGCAGCGTGGCAGCAGCCATGGCCGTTGGAACGATGCTTGGCGTGGCACTGCCCTCCGCCAACGCCGACGAGGGATCGGCCAACGCCGACCTCGCCCCCGTTACCGACCTCAGCGCCGACGAGACGATCACCGACACTTCGGCAGTCAAGGCCCCCGCCGACGCCAACTGGCAGCTCGAGCAGGTCCAGGTTCAGGACGCGCAGGCTTCCGACCAGCCCGCCACCGCTTTCCAGGTCAGCGTTCAGAAGAAGGCAACCCCGGTTGCCGCTCAGCCCGCTGCCGCACAGCAAGCCGGTGGGACGGCGCAGAAGGCAGCTGGCAGTCAGGAATCCGGAAACGCCCAGGGGAACATCCAGCAGACGAACGCCACCATCACTCGCGGTGCGCGCCCCGCCGCCGTCAACAACGTCAGGCAGCAGCAGGCCGCTGCTCCCGCCGCCCAGGCGGCGCCTGTCGCCCACACCGCATCCGGAAGCGGTTCGTCGGTTCTTTCGACCGCGATGTCCTACGTCGGTTCGCCGTACCGTTGGGGCGGCACCACTCCTTCCGGCTGGGATTGCATCGGCTTCGTCCGCTACGTCTACGGCAAGTTCGGAGTCTCGATCGGCGGATACACCACTTCCGTCCTTTCCGCCGGCACGAGGGTTCCCTACTCGCAGGCGCAGCCCGGCGACATCCTCTACTGGCCCGGCCACGTCGGCATCTACGCCGGAAACGGCCAGAACGTCGGCGCATGGAACCCCTCGATGGGGACCCGCGTCGGACCCAACTCCTGGGTCGGCGGCACGCCTACTGTGATTCGCGTGCTCCACTGAGCAACTGAGTGTGTCGAAGAGGCCGCCCTAAAAGGCGGCCTCTTCGCTTTGCGTCTTCACCCTCGCAACCTCGGCGCTTCTCCCCGACGCCGCCACGCTTCTTCAAGGCAGCCGTTTTTCGCGGCCGCGGCGCTTCTTCCAGCGTCGCCGCCCCAGCCCTTTGCATTCGCTGCCGTCTTTTCCTTCGCTACTGCCTCTCCATTCTCAATCTCCTCGAATTTGGCGGGCCGTGACGCTTTACCTGGCCACCGGGAACGTGGGAAACTGTAAGCACCTAAACGGAGGTGATTACGGTGGCTTATCAACACGACAACGTGGTTGTGTGCGGCGTCGATGGTTCTGACGCTTCTTTCAACGCTCTCAAGTGGGCGGCACAAGAGGCGAAGATGCGCAACGCCGTGCTGGAGATTCTTTGCTGCCATCAGGAACCGACATATCCGGGACACCGCGGCAACGCCGGCCTGACCGAGGCCGATGCGCGGGAGGTCGTTGAGAAGGCGCGGGAGAAGACGGCCGACGTCGGCGTCGACGTCCAGACCTCTCTCGAGGCGGAAGACCCGACCTCGGCGCTTCTGGCGCGTTCGAAGAAAGCGGCGCGAGTCGTCGTAGGGGCGCGGGGCGGATCTGGCGGATTCGCCGACAGGCTTTTGGGGTCGGTGGCTTCGGCCCTTTCCGCGCGCGCATTCTGCGCCGCCGTCGTCGTCCCGTCGACGGCGGCGAGGGACGTGCTTCCGGTCGAGCACATCGTGTGTGGCGTGGACGGCTCGGAAACGTCGAAGATCGCCCTGGGGCTTGCCGTGCGAGAGGCCGCGAGGTGGAAGGCCAAGCTTTCCTGCGTCTCCGCCATCAACCTCAGCGGGTCGATGTGGGTTCCGGGGCCCGGGTACCACCAAGAGGTGCTCGACGACGTCCGCGCCGGCCTCAAAGACACCGTCATGAAGGCGGCCGAGGGGTACGACATCGACGCGCACTGCCACGTGATCGAGGGCAATCCGGCCGCGCTGCTCGCCGAGTTCTCGACGGCGGTGGACATGCTTGTGGTCGGCACTCGCGGACGCGGAGGCTTTGCCGGCCTGCTGCTCGGATCGACGAGCCAGGCCATCCTCCATCACTCCGTGTGCCCGACGATCATCGTTCCGCGCCGAACCAGTGAGAACGAGGACGCCCCGTGGGGCAACGTCCCGTGGAGCCGCACCGCCAAGTAGGGGCCCGCAGGCTCGACTGCGAGCGCGCACGCCGCGGTCCGCCGGCGGCGCATCCGTCGGATGAGCAGGCGCAGTGCGGCGTCAATCGGCCGTGCCTGTCGGCGGTGACCGGAGGCGGCGTACGCCGCCCGGGCCAACGTGCTTGAACCCGCCGACGCAGGTAGACTAGGCACGTTGCCCTCGTAGCTCAGGGGAAGAGCGACCGCCTCCTAAGCGGTAGGTCGAAGGTTCGAATCCTTTCGAGGGCGCTAGATTGCCCCGGCGCGGCGACCGACAATCCGGCCTCGTCCGGGGCGCGCATGGGAACTTTGCAGGCGCTTGCATTCTGGTGCTAGACGCCGCTGTTCTTCTCGGGAGGTCGCAGGTGTTCTTTGAAGGAGGCCGTCGCTTCTCGAAAGGGCGACGTCGTGGCCCTCCCGCCGTCACTTCTCGAAGAGGCGTCGCAGATCTTCGTCCATTTGCTCTCTGTCGCGGATCTTTTCCAAATAGGGAATAAGCGGATGAATGGCGCCCAGGGTTTTGCCCGTGGTGTCCATAAGCTTGTCAAGCGCGTGCGCCAGTTCTTTGCCGCTCAATGACAACTGTTTCGTCGTCGAAAGCAAACTCGTAATGGTTTTCTGGGACAACTCGTTGTATTTCTCCGCCCGCTTTAGGCGCTCCTCGAGGTCGTTCACGCGCTTTTCAAGCCGCGCCAGCTTCGCCGTGAGGCTTTCGTCGTCCTGCTTCGACCCGCCGTTCATCTTTTCTGTCCTTTCTCCGATCTTGAGCCATCCGGTGGCAGGGCACGCTCCGTCCCCGTTCGCCTTTGGCTAGGTGTAGGCCCTCGCCGGCGCCTGCCCGTCGCCGCCGCCCGACGATCACTGGGGCGCCGCGGTGCCCCAGGCAGGGAAACCGTGGAAGCCTCGCTCCTTCGGAATAGCCCATGCTCTTGTGACGCGTTGCCGCCGTCCTCGCAGGAAGACCGACGGCGCTGAGCCGCGCCTTCCATTTCGATCTTACTATCGTCGGAACCGATTCTTAAGGGGACAATCCAGGTTCCTCTTGTCGCAGCGCGCATGATGAAATGGAGCGGCGCTGAACACGTCGACTGGAGCGGCGCCGAACACGTCGACTGGGGCGGCGGGATGCGCCGCACGAAACCGTGCCGAATGAGGCCGCACGAGGCCGCACGCGCCAAGATGAAACGGCCTCGCACGTGCCGAACGAGACAGCGACGCAGGCCCGAGTGAGACGGCAACGCAGGCCCGAACGAGGCGGCGCTTCACGTGCAGCATAGTCAGTCCTGGGCGCGGACGTGTGAGGGCGGCTTCGTTTACGGGCGATCGGCGCGGTAAGCGGAATTTCGGTTGCAGTACCGATACCGTGGATACGTGAGCCCTTTCTTCAAGCGCAGTCGCAAAAATGACAAGGCCGCGCCCGCGGCCGAGTCCGCCGCGCCGTCGCCGGAGGCCGCCGAGGCGGACGAGAATCGCCCGTCCGTTTCCGAGCGCGCAGAACGCTCCGGAAAGCGTTCCTTCATCGCGCGCAAATCCCGGGAGATGAAGGAGCCGGACTTATTCGCCGAGGCGCAGCCGGCTCCGGCCGACGACGTCGACGGACCGTCGCGCAGCGAACGGATTTCCCGCGCGTACTCGGATTGGCACAGGGAACTCGCCGTCGTCGCCGACGAAGCCGCTGTGCCCATCAGGGCAGGCGACCCGGCTGTCGTCGACCTCACCCACCCCCATCCGACCGGGGCTTCACAGCTGTACTCCGGCAAGCCGACCCTGCTGACGTCCGTCATCCGGGAGGAATCCGCCCAGCGTGAGGCACAGGCCCATTTGGCCTCGCTGCGCACGCGAATGGAGGGCCTTTCCGAGCAATACGGGTACGCGCCGGTCACGCTCGCGATCGGCCACATATCGTGGACCGAGTTGCCTGCCGCCTCCTCGCAAAGCCGCGAGAAGGGCGGTTCGCCGGGCGCTTCCTCGGGGAAGGCGTTGGGCCGCGACACCGTTGAGCAGATGGCCATCGGCGCGGCGCGGGCTGACATGCACGACGTCGCCCTGGGCGAAGAGCTGCCCGGGAGGCCGAGCGTCGGCGACGGATCGGCCGAAGATGCGAACGGAGGCGACGGATCCGGAGGCGACGGCGGCAACGGCTCAACCGTCAACGGCAAAGTCCACGCCGCGGACGCCGCCGGAGCGGGATCGCCGGGTGGAAGCGCCTCCGAGGCGCACGACGACTCACCCCGGCCGTTTGGCAGCGCGTCCGACGATCTCGCGAACATGCCGGGGAAGCTCGCAAGCGCGCCCAGCGAGCGTGGCAAGGCGCTCGAGGCCCTCGAAAGCGCGACATTTGAAAGTACTGAGGAGCTCGCCGCGACGAGGTCGGCCGACTCGGTTGAGGACGGAACCTCCGGGAGCGACGCAGCGGCCCCCAAGATCCGCGAAATGTACGAGGCCGGGCTCATGCGTTCGGCCAGGCTCGACGAGGCCGGCCCTGACGACGCCTACATCACGCTCACCGCCCGCTGCGACGTCAACCCGACGGTGCTGCGGGCTCTGCGTTCCCACGGAATGACCGCCGAGGAGGGATCGAGGCTGCGCGCCATGGCGGCCGACGTCGCCCGTCACGAGGCGGCCATCGCCTATCTGCGCGAACTCGGACGCGTGTACCTGCCCGGGTTTTCTTACGAGGACGGGGCCTTGCTCGGCAGTTTCACGCATCCGGGCCTTGTGCTCCTCGCCGACCTCGAGGCGATGAAGCCCTACATCGAAACTTCCGGGATCATGGCGGCGCTGGCGGGCGACGAAGAGACCCGTCGGCTCACGGCGTTGCCGCTGCCTCCCGCCGAGATGCGCGACCGTTCGCCGGAAGCCGAACGCGGCGCCGGCGACCGCGACCCCGCCGAGCTGGCGGTCATCGAGGCGATCGCGTCCGGGCGGTCGATCGTGGTCGACGCGCCGCCCGGATCTCAGGCGGTGGGCGCCCTCGCGGCGATAGTCGCCGACGCCGCGGCCTCCGGCAGGTCGATTCTTTACATTCCGGGGCGCGCCTCCTCGGCCAGGGCGCTCGTGGACGAGATGGGACGCCTGGGCCTGGGCGACCTCGTCCTCGACTTTTCGGACCTCGACACGGTGGCGCGCCGCATCCGCACGGGCATGCGGCTGCGCGGGGACGAGGAGGACCCGGCCGACGTTTTGGAGCTGCGGGCGCGCCTCGTGGCCGTCAGGCGCGAGCTCAGCGAGTATGTTGCTTCGCTGCACGACGTCGATCCCCAGTGGGGGCACTCGGTGCACTCGCTTCTGGAGAGGCTGGCGCGGCTGACCGAGGGCAAGGACGCCCCGCGCAGCAGGGTCCGGCTGGACTCCGACACCGTCCACGCCCTGCGGGGCGAGCTTTCGCACGTGCAGGCCCAACTCGAAGACGCCTCGGAGCTCGGGGCGTTCGTGGGCATGGCAGACTCGCCGTGGGCCGGCGCGGACATTCACACCGCCGCGGCGGGGGAGGAGGCCATGGCCCTCGCCAAAAAGCTCGCCTCCAAGACGATCCCCGCCGTCAAGGCCCAGGCCGAACGCGCGGCGGAGGAGACCGGGCTCTCGGTGGCGGAGACCTTCGAGGACTGGCGCGAGCAGATTGAGATGCTGCGCGGAATCTCCCACTCCCTCGACATTTTCCTGCCCCAGATTTTCGAGCGCTCCGTTCAGGACATGGTAATCGCGACGGCGTCGAAGGAATGGCGCGAAAGCCACGGCGAGGAGATGAAGGGCTCGGAGCGGCGCCGTCTGACGAAACAGGCGAAAGACTACGTGCGGCCGGGGGCTGTGAGCCACGACCTTCACCGAGACCTCATCACCGTGCAGCGTCAGCGCGAGGTCTGGAAGCGCTACAGCGCCGAAGCCAGTTGGCCCAAGCTTCCCGAGGGCATGACCCAGATCCGCGAAAGCGAGCGCGAGGCCGGCGGGCAGCTCGAGGAGCTGGAGGGGATCCTTCCCGGCAGGAAGCTCCGCATGATGCCGATGGGCGAGCTGTTGGACTTCCTCCTCTCGCTGTCGATGGACGAAGGCACGATGTCCCGTCTGCCCAGGGCCAACGAGCTCGTCGCCAAGCTGAAGGCGGAGGGCTTCGGCGGCGTCGTCAAGGACTTTTCCGAGCGAGGCGTGCGAACCGAACAGATCCCGGCCGAGCTCGACCTCATATATTCGGCCTCCCTTTTCGAGCAGCTCGTCGGGCGCTCCCCGGCCCTTTCTCGCACGACGCCGGCCAACCTCGCCGTCCTCGCCGCCGAGGTGCGCAGGCTCGACCGGGAGCACACCGAGACGTTGGCCGGGCCGGTTTCCCGCGCCGTCGTGCGGATCATGCGCGAAACGATCTCGAAGCGGCGTGAGGACACCCTCAAACTCGACGATCAGCTCGAACGCTACTCGACGGGCGCCCTGCGCGACGCGATCGCCACCTATCCGAGGCTCGTTCAAGCGTCCCGCCCGGTGTGGGTCATTCCGTCGATGATCACGGCCGAGTTTGTGCCTCCCATGCCCTGGGCCGACATCGTCATCATGGACGAGCAGGACGCCGGCGGCCTTTCCTCGGCCGTTTCGATGCTCATGCGCGGCCGTCAGATCGTCGTCATGGGCAATCTTCGCCGCGCGCGGGCCGAGGGCGGGGATTCGACGATCGCAGCCTTCGCGGACATTCTGCCCGTGTGCGAGCTTCCCACGCTGCGCGCCCAGCATGACGAGCTGGCCACCCAAACGCTGCGCGACCAGGGGTACGCGGACGTCCTCGAGCTCGTGCCGTCGGCCAAGCGCGGCCGCAAGCCCAGCCTTGTGCTCGTGGAGGGGCGCGGCGTGCCGAATCCGCAGTCGGGCATGGTCGAGGGGCCGCAGGTCGAAGTCGACGCGGCGGTCGACGCCGTCGTCGACCATGTGTTGACGCGGCCCGGCGAATCTCTCGCCGTCGTCTGCGTCTCCCCGGCCCACGCGGTCCGCATACGCGAAGCCCTTGCGCGGCTGGCCGCCGATTCCCCCCAGCTGGCCGAGTTCGTCTCGAAAGGCGGGGTCGAGCCTTTCGCAGTCCTCGAGCTCACGCAGACCGGCGGCCTGCGCCGCGACTCCATCATTTTGACCGTGGGCCTGGGCAAGACGGTGCACGGGCGAGTGCTGCACACCTTCGGGCCTCTCTCGACGGCCGGCGGGCTCACCGGCCTCGTCGACGCAATGGAGGCCGCGCGCTCCGAGCTCAAGATCGTCTCCTCGCTCGGCCCCGGCGAGATCGGTGCGGACAGGCTGTCCACGCCCGGCCCGCGGCTTCTGGAGAAGCTCATCGACAGGGCGGACGGCCGCGAGGTCCCGCTCGACCCCTCCAGTTCCGACGAGCCGATAGGCGCCCTTCTCACGGACCTGCGGGACAGGCTCGTGCGCGCCGGGTACGCCGTGGCCTCCGATTTCGGCTTCGACGACGGCGTGAGGATTCCGCTCGTCGCCGGCGACGTCGAGCTTCCCGGCACGTGGCGGGTCGCCGTCTTGGTCGACGACGAAGCCTATGTAAACGAGCCGTCGGTGCGGCGCAGGGACAGGTATTGGCTGGAGCGGCTGGAATCGCGCGGCTGGGCCGTGATCAGGACCTTCTCCACCTCGCTGTTCATCGATCCGGAGGGCCAGGCCTCGCTCGTTGTCAACGCGATCAAGCGGGCCCGCGCGCTCGAGCTTTCCGACAGCGTCAGGGTGCCCGTACTCGGCGACGAGTGGGCAGCGCCGGCCGACGGCCCGGGCGGCGAAGCCGTAACCGGCGGCAAAGTCGTAGCCGAAGGCGAAGTCGTCACTAGCGACGAAAATGTTGCCGGCGGCGAGACCATTCCTGGCGGTGAAACCGTCACCGGCGGGGCAGCTCTTCCGAGGGACCCGAATTGGGCCGAAAAGCTGAGGAACGAGGCGGCGGTCAAGCGCGGCCCCCGCCCGGACGTCGCGAAGGGACTCTCCCTTGCCGCGTATACGGACGATCAACTGGACGAGATGGTCACATGGATAGCCGCCGACGGCGCCGAGCGCAGCCGTCCAGAGTTCGTTGACGCTCTGCGCAAGGAGCTGGGCATTGAGGGGCGCGGCATGCAGGTCGATACGATTCTGGGCCACGTCGTGGACCGATCCGGCCTGGCGGTTGGCTTGGGTCTCGGCGATTCCGGCTCCGACGCGCTTTCCGATTCCGGCGCTTCCCCCGACGCCGTCTCCCGGCTCTCCGGCTCGAGCTCTTCTTCCGAGGCTTTTTCGGAGACGGGCTCGCTTCCCGCTCCCGGTTCCCGTTCGTCTTCGGCTACGCCCCAGCGGTCTTCCGAGGCAGCTCAGCATTCCTCCGAGTCTGCCCTGCGGTCGTCCGAGGTCTCTCAGCGGTCTCCGTACTCCGCTTCTGAAGCCTCCTCTAAAGCCGTGTCTGGAGACGCTCGTTCTCCTTCGGATTCATCCAAGGCGGCTTCCGAGGCGGGCGGTTCGGCCTCCAGCGCCTCTCAGTCCGCTCCCGGGGCCGGCCGTTCGGCTTCACGCTCCGCTTCCAGGGGCAAGAGAAAGTGAACGCGTTTCAGGCTGGCGAATCGGACTTAAACGGCGATCCGAATCGCGAGTCGCTTGCCGGTGTCGGCGGCGATTCGCCAACGTCAGATCCAGCTGACGGGGCTCCGTCGCAGAACCGATCTCTCGAATCGGCAAGGCGGGGCTCGCCTGGGAGCTTGCAGGCACCGAAGCGCAAGCGTCGCGCGGCGGTGCGTTTGTCGAGGGTCGACGCCGAGCGCCTTGCCCGCGGCGAGATCGCGAACCCCGAGGAAGCATTGCATCTCAACGACCTGCGTGAGACCCGCTCGCTTCAGCGCGAGGAGCCGGCCGTCGCCGCTCGCGACGCCAATGAGCGCCGCCTGCTCGGAGACCGACCGCCGCATTTCGGTTCGCTGTAACGGAGTTCTCATAGACCCGCTTTGATCGCCGTTATACGTGCGACGACAATGCCAGTTTCTTCAACGTTGAAAGGAAACGATATATACCACGCTAGACGAATGGGGGTGACTTGACTATTCTCAGGTTTGGATTTGACCTGAAAATCCCGTTTGAGGCACGCCTACTTTTACGAAATGGGGAACACTATGGGTGAATACAGAGACATCAAAAAGTTAGTATGCAATCTTAAGGTTGCTGCTATAGATGCCATGATGAAAGACTACGGTACTGAGTATCATTTCGAGGTAGAAGATGACAATTATTATTGTAAGGAAGTGAAGAACAGGTCTCTCTTAGCACCGGACGTTTCTGTTCGCGTGGAGAGGCCGAACTCAAAAGGGGAAGGTGGTGGAAAGGTGACGTGTGGGTCCTCACTTACAAGCTTGAGTGATATTCAAGATGAAAATGAAGTTCTTGACGACTATTCGGAAAGGTTTGCCGAGTGTCGATCGGCAATAGACGCGATCGTTTCACCTTGGATAGGTCTGCCTAACCCATATGGCGATGGGTTCGAGAATGCCATAAATAATTATAGGAAAGGGGTTGTCGCGAAGTTGTCTACAGTGCCCGTGAAAGGGTTTGATGCAAAAGGCCTAACTGGAGACGGTACCGATCAGGGTGCTGTAAACATCCTAGCGGTCAAGCCTGGCAGTATGCAGCGGTACTTTGATGGAATGATGTCCAATGCTGCTTCGCTCCAGGGGGTCACAATGAACGCTTTTCGGGAGTCTTTTTTGGGCACTATGCCGTCAATTGTACGTAATCTTTCTGTGCTTGCTCATATTCACGGTGAGACATTGGCTGCCGAACAGTTAATTTTTAAGCAGGCAAGGAAGAAAGTGGTTGAAGCTATTGAAGGGGCGACGAAGGCGTTCGCGGAGATTCCTGGGGGCGGGTCTGGTTTTGATATGCTAATAAATATACTGGTTTGGGGGTGCATGGCTTTAAGTTTGCCTTTTGGCGGCGCGGGTGCGAGTACTGCATCTATAATAGGTGGTGTAGGAAATTTGGCTTTAACTGCAGTCAAGGACGTCAAAGCCGAGATGAAGCATTATGAGGCAGATAGCTATGAGGGAATCATGAATGAACTGGAAAAATCTTTTAAGGACATAAATAGTAATCTTAAAAAAGGCGAGCAACGTATCGAGGACAACCTTGCCGCTAACCTGAAAGCGGTGCTTGGGGATCGCAATAACAATGATTTCAAGACTACCAGTTTCCATTTACTGCCGGCGCCGATTAGGGACACCGCGGGGCAAACCAAAATGGATAGAAATGCGGTTGATCAGCTAACGATAGGTGATGGGTCAACAGGAGGGTATATGTCGGGTATAGCTGCCGATCTCGAGTCGGCGGCGAAAACCTTGCGTGGCATATCTATGCAGGATCTTATTCGGCGGGATGAAGAAGTCGGTATAAGGTATGGTATTGGTCCCAGTTCGACTTTTGCCGATCTCCGTGAGGTTATATATGAACTGCTGATCGATCTCAAATGGAGGGTTGATGAAGGGAATGTAAACCTTCGAGCGGCAATGCATGACTTTGAAGAGCAAGATGCGCAATCCCAGCAACTAATGGATAGGATCACGAACAATATCGAGCAAGGGAGTGGAATGGACCCCTGGGATAGGAAGCACCCCCAAAAACTTGAAACGTTGAGGCCAAACACAGGTCAAGAAGCTGTTGGGTAGACCCGGAATGATGGCGACTCAGACTGCTGAGCCGCCATCATTCCAAGGTTGACTACTGGCGATAACCGCCACCCGTGTAGCCGCCACCCGCAGTGCCGCCGCCGTTCATGTAGCCGCCGCCGGCGAGCGCATCGCGAATCTCCGTCAGGAGCCTGACTTCGTCGCTGACCTCTGCTTCCTCAGCGTTGAGGCCCTTTCGCCTCGCCATGCGCTCATTGAGCTTATTCATTGGATAGACGAGAACGAGGTAGACGGCTGCAGCAACAAGGAGAAAGCCGATAGCAGCTGTCAAAACAGTACCGGGTCTAATTGGATCGCCGTCCCCTATATGGAACTGGCCAATCGAATTGAAGTTTGGTTTGCCAACCAGGCTCCCGAGGAGGGGGTTGATGACGCTATCCACAAGATTCTTTACGATAGGGGTGAAGGCGTCGGCGATAACAACAGCGACGGCAAGTTCGATGACGTTGCCGCGCATGATGAATTTCTTGAAACCCTGAATCATGGTGAATCCATCTCTTTCTTTTGGGTGGATGGCCCGCGCGCCCTTTTGCAACGCGGACGTGATGGTCACGCGCCATGGGGTTAACGA
>ERZ773042.1295-NODE-1295-length-14934-cov-6.627327_pt1 | contig 14934 bp, 17 predicted proteins | sample MGYA00511664_ERZ773042 | MGnify/ENA primary metagenome ERZ773042 (study PRJEB29015, sample SAMEA2737984) | human oral metagenome | biome: human oral; feature: human-associated habitat; material: dental | place: China | collected 2036 ... | reverse complement strand
CCTGGACGGTGGGAAGGCTCCCGGGGGAGAGGCCTCCACGATCATCGACTTCACCGGTGACGAGCACGGGCGGATTCTTCGGCAGGGGGCCATCGATCTCGAGGCGCTCCGCGAGGTGGTGCCGGAGCTGCAGGCTGGCTGATGCGCGAATACTTTCTCGTGCTGCTGGTCTCCACTTCCGCCACTTACCTGTTTGCGGCGGTGTGTCGTCAGCTTGCCCTGCGCTGGAACGCAGTGGCGAAGGTCAGGGCGCGCGACGTCCACACCAGTCCCAAACCCTATTTCGGTGGACTTGCGATGTTCGGTGGACTGGTCGTCTGTCTGATACTCGCCGTGAACATGCCGTTTCTGTCACGTTTTGCGACGGTCGGATACGACGCCTTGGTCGTGCTCTTGGCGAGTGGCTTGATCTGCGCCGTCGGGCTGGTTGATGACGTAGTCGAGTTGAGTCCCGTCGTGAAATTCGGTGGACAGGTTCTGGCTGCGGGGGCAGCCGTGCTGGGTGGCGTCCGCATCTACTGGATTCCTCTGCCGAACGCGGTGCTGGCTCTCGATGACGCCAGCAGCATCTTGATCACGGTCATCTTCATCGCGGTGTGTGCGAATGCCGTCAATTTCGTCGACGGGCTGGACGGGTTGGCGGCCGGGTTGGTGGCGGTCGGGGCTGGGGCGTTTTTCGCTTATTCGTACGTGCTCGCCTATGAACAGGACCTGGCCCGGGCGACGACGGCGAGCCTTCTCACCGTGGCCACTCTCGGGATTTGTCTCGGGTTTCTCGGTCACAATTTCCAACCGGCTCACATGTTCATGGGGGATGCGGGATCCATGCTGCTGGGGTTCCTGATGGCGATGAGTGCAGTATCGTTCACTGGTCAGGTGGATCCGAGTGCGCTCAGTCGGGACCACGATGACGTCCTACCCGCTCTGCTCCCGGTGCTGCTGCCGTTCGCCACGATGGCGCTGCCCTTGAGCGACCTGGTCCTGGCCTGGATTCGCAGGACCGCGCGCGGCCAACACCCGTTCAAGGCCGACAAGCATCACCTGCACCACAGGCTGGTGGCTCGGGGACACTCGCAACGCGGGGTCGTGTTCATCATGTGCGCTTGGGGTGCGGTGATAGCAGGTGGCCTGGTCTGCACGGTGCTCCTGAACCATCCCGCGACGTGGTGGGTCATCGGGGTTTTCCTCGTGCTGTTGATGTTGGTCACCGTCATGCCTGTCCGGCGGCGTTCCGGGACGGCGAAGCATGGCTGAGCGTCGGATCACGGGGGCCACCCGACGGGCCCGGCAGATGATGATCGGCGGGCTCATAGCCGGACATGCGGTGGGGATCTCGGTGTGTGGGCTGGCCTTGGTGACTGGTTCCCGGACGGCGCTCGCCGGGGCCATGCTGGGATTCGCCGCGGTGGTCATTTTCTCCTCCGTGGGGCAGGCGATCGAGGTCGTCGCCTGCGAGCTGGAGCCTGTCCAGGGCCTCGGAATGGTGCTCGCGAGCTATGCGGTTCGCGTGGTGGGGATCGGGGCTGGTTTCTGGCTCGTGACAAGCCATCCGCGGCTCGGGTCAGCCATGGATGGGAACTGGTTGGCGGGCACGGTCGTCGCAACGGTGCTCGCTTGGACAACGGGTGTGGTCGTGGTTGCTTCGCGGCAACGCGTACCCATCTATGACATCCATGATCAGGGCTGAGAACTGCGGCTCGGGGAGATGAAGGCCGGGAAGTTTTCCGCTAGGCTCACTCCCGACATGGGTACCAGACCAGAACCCGAGGAGAAGCCTTCGCAGCAACGGGGCACCGAGGATGGAATGGTCGTGCTCAGTTATATCTTGGCCGGTCTTCTCTTCTACGGAGGTCTGGGCTGGCTGGGTGACTATCTCTGGAACACATCGTGGTTGCTGCCGCTGGGCCTGATCTTGGGCCTGGTCTGCAGCACATATCTGATCGTCAAACGATATGGGAGCGGCACGTGAACCCTTGGCTTCTTCCGCTGGAGAGCGGTGGCGATGGCGGTTACACCCCGCCGGGCGTCAATGATTTCATCTTCGACACTCCCGTCATACCGGGTACTCCCAATTGGATGAACAAGCCCTTCTGGCAGGCGGTCGTAGCTGCTCTGCTGGTGCTTCTGCTGTGGTGGCTGGCCTCTCGTCGCCTCAAGGTGCAGCCATCCAAACGGCAGTTCCTCGCCGAGTACATCTACGAATTCGTCCGCAACGGTATCGCCCGCGACATCCTTCACCACGACTACAGGAGTTTTCTACCTTACCTGCTCGGCCTGTTCTCCTTCTTATTGATCAACAACTGGTTTGGCGAGACCTTCGTGTTCATGCTCCCGACCTTCAGTAATGTCGGATTTGCCTACGGCTTGGCTCTTCTCTCTTGGTGCGTCTATGTTGGGGCCGGGTTCAGGAAATTTGGCGCCGGTTTCTTGAAGCGCGCTCTTATTCCTGAAGGAGTTCCCGCGTACCTGCTTCCCCTGATAATGCCGCTGGAATTTCTGGCTACCTTCATTACCAGGCCCGTGACCCTCGCGCTGCGTCTGTTCGCAAACATGTTCGCCGGGCACCTGGTGGTTCTGGTGTTCGTGGTCGGAGGTTCTTTCCTGCTGACCTTCCAGAACAACCTCATGTACAACGTCTCCGGTGCCGTTTCGGTGATCTTTAGTTTCGCGATTCTGTTCCTGGAATTGTTCATCGGCGCATTGCAGGCCTACATCTTCACCGTCCTGACCGCCCAGTACGTGTCAACCTCAGTCTCAGAGGCCCACTGAATCGAAAAATCCGACTCCATCACCAATCCCGGTGAGGAGCCATCCGAAAGGAAAACCATGCAGACCCTCCTGGAAATCAACGGTTCGCTCAACATGATCGGCTATGCGATCGCAACCATCGCGCCGGCTCTGGGCGTCGCCTGGATCTTCGCCTCAGTCATCAACGGAACCGCTCGCCAGCCCGAGGCACGTGGCGCCATGATGAGCACGGCCTTCATCGGCTTCGCCGTCGTCGAGGCGCTCGCCATCATCGCCATCGCCCTGGCCTTCGTCCTCAAGTGAGGATTGACGTGGTCCCCCTGAATGGGGTGCTGCTCGAGTCCGGGATTGACCTCGGACCGCTTCTGCCCCATCACCTGTCCGAGGTCGTGGTCGGCATCATCTTGATGCTGTTGGTGTTCCTCGTCATGTGGAAGGCCGTCGTCCCTGCCTTCGAAAAGCTGTACGAGGAGCGTTACCAACGCATCGAGGGCGGAATCCGGCGGGCCGAGCAGGCCGAGGCAAAAGCGGAGGCTGCGCTATCGGAGTACAATGACCAACTCAACTCCGCACGTGAGGAGGCCGCGAGGATCCGCGAGGAGGCGAAGAACACCGGGGCGCAGATGCTGGCGGAGGCCCGGGAACGGGCCAGCAAGGAATCGGACCGCATTCTCGCCGCGGGCAGGGCTCAGTTGGAGGCCGAGCGTGCGCAGCTCCTGGCCGAGCTTCGTGGGGATATTGGTGGCCTGGCCACCACCCTCGCTGGCCGAATCGTCGGTGAGGCACTCACCGACGACGAGCGTGCCAACCGGACCATTGACCGCTTCCTGCAAGAACTGGAAACGGCAGGCACCCTCCGATGAAATCCCGCGACGTCGCCCTCAGCGCCTTCGACCCTGTGGTGGACGCCGTCCGGGTGGACGAGGCCATGGCCGAGGAGTTGTTCGCGGTTGTCGATCTGCTCGAAGGCCAGCCCCCGCTGAGGCGTTCGCTGTCCGATCCTTCCGCGAGCGCGGGGGACCGGCAGGCGCTGGCTCGCAGGCTCTTCGAGGGCAGGCTGGGGGCCGCCACCCTTTCCGTGGTGACCGAGGTGGCAGCCCATCCCTGGCCCAGCGGGCGAACCATGATCGATGCCATCGAGCGGCAGGGCGTGCGCGGCCTGCTGCGTGTTGCCAACGAGCGTGGGGAACTGAAACGCGTCCAGGAGGAGCTGCACCGGTTCGCCCTGGTCATCGATGGTTCCCCGGAGCTCTCGGACGCGCTGCGCAACCGAAGGAGGGCTCTCGCGGATCGGCGTACCCTGATCGCCCGGCTGCTGGCGGGCCGGGCGGCTCCCGTCACAAAGCGGCTCGCGTCGCGCGCGGCCGCGGCTCGTGCCCGTACGGTCCCCCTCACCCTCGCCAGCTATCTGGCACTGGCCGCGGACCTGGCGGGGGAGCGGATAGCGTGGGTGACCGTGGCCCACCCCCTCGATGAGGGGCGCACCGAACGGCTTCGCAGGGCCCTGGAGGCTCAGGTTGGCGGTCCCGTCCTCCTCCAGATCACGGTGGACGCGAGCGTGATCGGCGGCATGAGCGTCGATCTCGGGGCGCACGTATTCGAATCAACTGTGGCCGGGCGGCTCGACGAGGCCCGCCGGCTCCTGAACTGACATCAAGCGATAAGCGAAAGTAGGACGCAATGGCTGAACTCACCATCAGTCCCGACGAGATCCGCAGCGCGCTGGACGAGTTCGTCTCGTCCTACCAACCCGCCGCTGCCAGCATGACGGAGGTCGGCATTGTCGTGACCTCCGGCGACGGCATTGCGCGCGTCGAGGGTCTGCCCTCGGCGATGGCGAACGAGCTGCTGCGTTTCGAGAACGGCACCATGGGCATCGCCCTCAACCTCGACGAGCGGGAGATTGGCGTGGTCGTGCTCGGCGACTCCGAGGGCATCGACGAGGGATCCACCGTGCACGGCACGGGCGAAGTGCTCTCCGTTCCCGTCGGCGACGGCTATCTGGGGCGCGTCGTCGACGCGATGGGCAATCCCATCGACGGGCTCGGTGAGATCAGCAACATCGAGGGCAGGCGCGCCTTGGAACTCCAGGCGGCCGGTGTCATGGACCGCCAGGAGGTCCGCGAACCCCTGCAGACCGGCATCAAGGCCATCGACGCGATGACCCCGATCGGCCGGGGACAGCGTCAGCTGATCATCGGCGACCGCAAGACCGGGAAGACCGCGATCGCGATCGACACGATCATCAACCAGAAATCCAACTGGGAGACCGGGGATCCGAAGCAGCAGGTCCGCTGCATCTACGTGGCGATCGGTCAGAAGGGCTCCACAGTCGCGGAGGTGCGCAGCACCCTCGAGTCGGCCGGGGCGCTGGAGTACACCACCATCGTGCACGCCCCGGCCTCCGACCCCGCGGGCTACAAGTACATCGCCCCCTACGCGGGGTCGGCCATCGGCCAGCATTGGATGTACCAGGGAAAGCACGTGCTGATCATCTTCGACGACCTGACCAAGCAGGCCGAGGCCTACCGCGCCATGTCCCTGCTGCTGCGTCGGCCCCCGGGACGCGAGGCCTACCCGGGTGACGTTTTCTACCTGCACTCGCGCCTGCTGGAGCGTTGCGCCAAACTGTCGGACCGGCTGGGCGGCGGGTCGATGACGGGACTGCCCATCATCGAGACCAAGGCCAACGACGTCTCGGCGTACATTCCTACGAACGTGATTTCCATCACCGACGGTCAGATCTTTCTCCAATCGGACCTGTTCAACGCCAACCAGCGCCCGGCCATCGACGTCGGCATCTCGGTTTCCCGGGTTGGCGGCGCTGCCCAGGTCAAGGCGATGAAGTCCGTGGCCGGATCCTTGAAGATCAACCTCGCCCAGTACCGTGACATGCAGGCCTTCGCCATGTTCGCCTCCGACCTGGACGCCGCGTCCCGCCAGCAGCTCGAGCGCGGCGCGCGGCTCGTCGAGTTGTTGCGCCAGGGCCAGTACGCCCCCTACCCGGTGGAGGAGCAGGTCATCTCGGTGTGGGCCGGGGTCCAGGGGCATTTCGACGACGTCCCCGTGAACGACGTGCTCCGTTTCGAGCAGGAGTTCCTGGAGCATCTGCGGCACAACACCCAGGTGCTCCAGACGATCGCGGAGACCAAGCTGTTCGGCGACGACCTCAGAGAGGCCACGGAACAGGCCTTGGGCGAATTCAAGCAGCTGTTCCGCACCTTCGAGGGAGCCCTGCTGGTCGAGGAGGAGCACACCCCGATCCCGGGCGAGGCGATCACCCAGGAGACGATCGTCCGCAAGAAGCGGGGTTGATGCCCGATGGCCAGCAGCCTGCGGGAACTCAGGCAGCGACGCAATTCCGTCGCCACCACCAAGAAGATCACCCGCGCCATGGAACTGATCGCGGCCTCCCGCATCGTGAAGGCACAGCAGGCGGTTCGCGCCGCCATGCCGTACGCCGATGCCCTGGTGCACGCGGTCTCCGCCCTGGCCACCTACTCTCACGTCCTGGAGCATCCGCTGCTGCGTGATATTGAGCCGCCACGCCGGTCGGCGGTGCTCGTCATAACGGGCGACCGGGGCTTGGCGGGCGCCTACTCCGCGAACGTGATCCGGGTGGCGGAACAGCTGCGGGCGAAGCTGCTGGAGGAGGGGCAGGAGTGCTTGGTGTATGTGACCGGCAACAAGGGCGTCTCCTACTATGACTTCCGGCATCGCCCGGTGGAGCAGAGCTGGACGGGGTTTTCCATCGCACCGCAGTACTCGCATGCCAAAGAAATCTCTGATGTCCTGATTGAGCGGTTCCTGCGTCCCTACGAGGACGGGGGCGTCGATCAGCTTCACGTCGTCGCGACTCGGTTCATGACGATGCTCACTCAGGAAGCAATCACCTTGCGACTGCTTCCCCTCGCAGTTGAGGAATCGGATGAGCCCGCGAGCAGCGGTGATGCCGTGCTGCCCCACTACGCCTTCGAACCGACCCCCGAAGCGGTGCTGGACCGGGTGCTCCCAATGTACGTGGCCAACCGCATCCATTCGATGCTGCTCCAGTCGAGTGCCTCGGAACTGGCCAGCAGACAGCGTGCCATGAAATCGGCGACGGACAACGCCCAGCAGCTGATCGAACGCCTGACCCGCGAGGCCAACCAGGCCCGTCAGGCGGAGATCACCCAGGAAATCTCTGAAATCGTCGGTGGCGCCGCGGCGCTCGCCGAGTCAGCCGGAAACGAGTGAGGTAAGACATGACTGCCACTGCACATTCGACCACCGCGGCAGGCATCGGCCGCGTCGCCCGGGTCATCGGCCCGGTCGTGGACGTCGAGTTCGCGGCTGACCAGATCCCCGAGATCGGCAACGCCCTGCTCGTCGAGACCGAGGTTCTGGGTGAAAAACGGACCATGACGATGGAGACCGCCCTTCATGTCGGCGACAACCTGATCCGGGCCATCGCCCTGAAACCCACCGACGGCATGCGCCGCGGCGCGGAGGTCCGTGACACGGGGGCCCCGATCTCGGTTCCCGTGGGGGAGATCACCAAGGGACATGTCTGGAACGTGACGGGGGATGTGCTGAACGTCGATCCCGCGTCGATCCATGTCACGGAACGCTGGCCGATTCACCGCCCGGCCCCCGAGTTCGATGCCCTGGAGCCCCGCACCGAGATGCTGGAGACTGGCATCAAGGTCCTCGACCTGCTCACCCCGTATGTCAAGGGCGGCAAGATCGGCCTGTTCGGTGGCGCGGGGGTGGGCAAAACCGTGCTCATCCAGGAGATGATCTACCGCATCGCCCACAACTTCGGCGGCACCTCCGTGTTCGCGGGTGTGGGGGAGCGTACCCGCGAGGGCAACGACCTCATCAACGAGATGGAGGAGGCCGGTGTCCTGAAGGACACGGCCCTGGTGTTCGGTCAGATGGACGAACCCCCGGGGACCCGGCTCCGTGTCGCTCTGACGGCATTGACCATGGCGGAGTACTTCCGTGACGTCCAGAACCAGGACGTGCTGCTGTTCATCGACAACATCTTCCGGTTCACCCAGGCCGGTTCCGAGGTCTCGACGCTGCTGGGCCGCATGCCATCGGCCGTCGGTTACCAGCCAAACCTGGCCGACGAGATGGGACAGCTCCAGGAACGGATCACCTCTACCAGGGGGCATTCCATCACCTCGATGCAGGCCATCTACGTGCCCGCCGACGACTACACCGACCCGGCCCCGGCGACGACTTTCGCCCACCTGGACGCGACGACGGAACTGAGCCGCGAGATCGCGTCCCGTGGCCTGTACCCGGCCGTGGATCCGCTGAGCTCTTCGTCGCGGATCCTCGATCCGCAGTACATTGGCCAGGAACACTACGACACGGCCGTGCGCGTCAAGCAGATCCTGCAGCGCAACAAGGAGCTCCAGGACATCATCGCCATTCTCGGCATCGACGAGCTGTCCGAGGAGGACAAGATCACGGTCAACCGGGCGCGCCGGATTCAGCAGTTCCTCAGCCAGAACACCTACATGGCGGAGAAGTTCACGAACATACCGGGCTCCACCGTGCCGGTGGCGGACACCATCGAGGGCTTCTCGATGATCTGCCGTGGCGATGTCGATCACATCGCCGAGCAGGCCTTCTTCAACGTCGGTGGCATGGAGGACGTCTTCGCGAACTGGGACAAGATGCAGAAGGACCTGTGAGCGTGGAGTATCAGCCGCTGAAGCTGGAGGTCGTCTCCGCGGACAAGATGGTCATGCAATGCGATGCCGTCAACGTCATCGCCCGCACGGACGAGGGTGACATCGGCATCCTGCCGGGACACGAGCCACTCATGGCCGCTCTGGTGCCTTGCATGGTGGAGATCGTCGTGGCGGAGGGCCGGACGGAGATCCTCGCCATTGACGGCGGGTTGCTGGCCGTGGCCCAGGGGCACGTCCGGATCCTCAGCCACGAGGTCAAACTCGCCGAGGAGATCTTCCTGGAAGAGGCCCGCCTGGAAGCCCACGACCTGCGGCATCTCCGCAGCGAGGGCGGTGCGACGGATGAACAGGTGCACCGCCTGCACATCCTGAACGCTCAGATCCGGGCGGGGAAGAAATACCAGTCCAGTCACTGACGGTCATTCGCGGCAGGCCGGGGCATTTCGCACACGTCTTGCGAGTGTCCCGGCTCGTCGTGCACAGGTGTTGGCGCTATGTTTTTGTGCATGGGGCTGACAGTGGTCGTGACAATCGTGGCGGTCACCTGCGTCTGTATTCTCCCTTTTGTCCTTCTCTACGCGCGTCGCCGCTGGCTCACCCGTCAAGGTGGTCTTTTTGACTGCGCCCATCGGATGCGCGACGGTGGACCCGGCGTCGGTTGGGTACTGGGTTTCGCCCGCTACCGCGGGGACAGGCTTGACTGGTATCGCGCCTTCTCGCTTGCGCTGCGGCCGAGTTGTTCCTTTTCCAGGGTAGGAACTAGCTGGCAGCGGCGCCGCGTCGCCACGGCCTTGGAGGAGGTCGTTCTATTCGACAATTCCTGGATCGTCACGATCAAGGATCGCTTTGCCGGGCACGAACACAACCTGGCCATGGACCTGGACAACGTTATGGGGTTGATGGCTTGGTTGGAGTCGGCTCCACCCGGAAGCCATTACCTGCCGGGTAGCGCCGACTCACCTTTGTGAGGGACTCTCATTCTTTTGTGCGTCCGCGGGATTTCTCGGGGGCTTGGCGATCCGTTCCCGGGACCCACAAGACGTCCCCCTCAGGGCCTGCCGCGGTCCGGCACATGTTGAACAGCAGATCGCTCAGCCGGTTCAGGTAGGTGATCGCCAGCAGGTTCACACCACCCTCACCGCGCTCCGCAGAGGGCTCGGTTCCGTGGGTCTGGGCGGCCCGCCAAGCAACCCGTTCAGCGCGTCGACACACCGTGCGTGCGACGTGCAGCTGGGCCGCGGCGGGGCTGCCACCGGCCAGGATGAACGAACGCAGGGCCGGCAGCTCTGCACCTAGCTCGTCGCACCACTCTTCCAGTCGGTCGATGGAGGGCTGCTCGATACGAAGCGGCGGATACTGGGGGCTGGGGTGCAGGGGAGTGCTGAGGTCTGCTCCGACATCGAAGAGTTCGTTGCGGATCAGGGCGAGCATCTCCACCACCCGCTCCGGTAGCCCACCGTGGGCCACCGCGAGCGCCAGGTTCGAGTTGGTCTCGTCGACCGCCCCGTAGGCCTCGACTCGCAGATCGGTCTTTGGCACCGCGGCATTGTCCGAGAGACGGGTGTTTCCGGCGTCGCCGGTGCGGGTGTATATGCGTGTCAGGTTCACCATGGGGCAACTTTATCTACAATGTCTGGGGTGGCATTCAAGGCTCTTGTTCCCTTGGTCGTTTCCGCTCTCGCCCTAACCGGGTGCAGTGATGCAAACCAGTCGAGCCCGGCTGACGAGGCCGGGCGGGCGGTCAGTTGCTCCTACCCGCCGGGTGGGGAACCGGCCAAGCCCGTGGATCCACCCAGTGGCGAGGACGTTTTGAACGCGGGAGAAACCAAGGCAACCTTTCACCTGACGGCGGGTGATGTGGAGATCACGATGGACCGCTCGGCCACCCCGTGCACCATCAACTCTTTCATGTCCCTGGCACAACAGGGCTGGTTCGACGAGACCAGGTGCCACCGGCTCACCGACTACGGTATCTTCGTGCTCCAGTGCGGTGACCCGACCGGAACCGGGACGGGCGGGCCCGGGTACACGATCCCTGATGAGTTGAGCCCCCGGACCACGGGGCTGGAGAAGGAGGGAGCCGTCGCCACCTACCCGAAGGGAACTGTCGCGATGGCGAACACCGGTAAACCCAACACCGCGGGGTCGCAGTTCTTCATTGTCTGGGAGGACAGCCAGCTCAGCCCCGACTACGCCGTTTTCGGCACCATCGATGAGGGTGGGCTGGCCGTCGTGCAGGGGATTGCCGCGCAGGGGGTCGACGAAACAGATGGGACGAGCCCCATAGCGGAAGCCGTCATCAGCTCGGTCACGTTGAGCTGATGACGGCGGGTGAGCCCAGGAACTCGGTGCAGATCGAGGTGAAGGCCTCAGGCTCGTCGGCGTGCACCCAGTGGCCCGCGCGTTTGAGGGTCAGGGTGACGACCCGGGGAAACAACCGGCGCATTGGTTCGGCGTGCTCCGGGAGGACGTAGGGGGATCGTCCCCCGGCCACCCACCAGACGGGACCTTCATAGACCGTTTCCATTCTCGGCCAGCCGCCGATTACCCGGAGGGAATCACCGAGCAGATCAAGGTTGGCTTTCCAGGCCCAGTCCCCACCGAGCCGACGCAGGTTCTGAAGTAGGAAACCACGGACCTGCGGGTCGGGGATCGCATCGGCGAGCCGTCGGCTGGCCTCGGTACGGCTGGCCAAGTGCTCCAGGTCCAGGCCACGCATGGCCGCCACCAGAGGTGCGAATCCGGTCGGGCTATCGCTCGGGACGGGGGAGATGTCCGCAACCAGAAGGCGATCTACCAGGTCGGGATGGGTAAGAGCCAACCGCATCGCCAGTTTCCCACCCAGCGAGTGCCCCACCAAGGCTACGGGTTCGTCGAAGTTCTCCCGCAACCAGTGGGCTATGTGCTCGGACTGACCATCCAGGGTGAAACCTACTGTCCAGGACGAGGCGCCGTGATTGGGCAGGTCGAGCAGATGGCAGGTCGCTACCTCGGTCAGGGCGGTCGCTATTCGGGTGAAATTCTTGCCCTGACCGAACAGGCCGTGCAGGAACACCACCTGCGCCGGGCCCGATCCTACGGTGATTCCGTGGATCATCGGTTCAGCCTCCAACAGTGCGAATGCCAGTGGCGGCGTTGTTCCACCCCGGAGTCGAAACCGAATCCGGGTTCCTCGGGCCACGCCACCAGATGAGCCATTCCTACGGGGATCGGATTGTTGCATCCCGGACAGGTGTATCGCTTCAGAGCTCGGTCCTCGGGTACTTCCCGTACCAAGAAGGAACCTGCTGATGTGACCCGTCTGGACGTGTGGCGTGACGTGTCGAGGGGGCGTGGGGGCCGTAGGTGCTTCGAGGGTCGCCTTGCCATCAGAACAGCCGATCCTCGGAATTGTCCATCCCGCGCAGCGCGTCGTAGTCCAGCAACTGGCACGTGATGCCCCGGTCCGCGGCCAGGGTGGCGGCTTGGGGTTTGATCTGTTGAGCGGCGAAGATTCCCTTCACGGGGGCCAGCTGCGGGTCGCGGTTCATCAGGTCCAGGTACCGGGTCAGCTGCTCAACTCCGTCGATCTCGCCCCGCCTTTTCACCTCCACCGCGAAGTGCATCCCGTTCGTGTCGCGCAACAGAAGATCAACCGGGCCGATCGGGGTGTAGAACTCGCGTTTGACCACCTGCCAGCCCTCCCCGAAGGTGGTGGGATGCTCGGCCAGCAGAGCCTGCAGGTGTGCCTCGACTCCGTCCTTCTGAAGTCCTGGATCAACACCGAACCCGTGATTCACGTCCAGGAACACCTCGCCCAGGGCGATCCGAAGGGTGTCGCCGGATCCGGAACGGACCAGCCACAAGGAGTTCGCCCCGATCTTCTGAGCCGTTTCATCAGGTTCAGTGACGGTGAGGGTGCAGGGCGCGCTCATCCAGTTCAGGGGTTTGTACGCGCGGTCATCCGCGTGTACCGAGACAGATCCGTCGGCTTTCAACATGATCAATCGTTTGGCCATGGGAAGATGAGCGGTCAACCGACCCGTGTAGTCGACCTGGCACTGGGCAATGACGAGGCGCACGGGACAAATCCTAACTGGCGTCCAGGTGTGGCTGGAGCACCTCGCGGTAGAGCAGTAGCAGGGCGGCTGTCGTCGGGATGGCTATCAGGGCGCCGATCACTCCCAACAGGATGCCCCCGATCAGTGCGGATAGCACGACGAGCGCCCCGGGTACCTTCACCGTGCGTTTCATGACCGTGGGGTAGAGGATGTAGGCGTCGAACTGCTGGTAGATCAGGAAATAAATGATGGTGGCTATACCCGTGGTCGGTGAGGTGGCGAAACCCACCAGGGCAACCGCGAGCATGGCCAAGGAGGAACCCACCAAGGGAATGAAACAGAACAGGGCGACGATGAACGACAACGCCAGCGAGTACGCGCCGAGCCCGATGATGTTCATGAATATGAAGCTGCATCCCGAGGCCACCGTGACGATCATGAACATTCCGGTGATGTATCCGGAGACCCCGCGGAAGATCTCATCGGCCAGGTAGCGGGAACGTGCACGCCGGCTTGCCGGGGCCAGTTTGTAGATGACCTCCTTGATCGCTGGCAGTGAGGCCAGGAAATAGATGGTGAGCACCAGCGTCATGATCACTGAAAAGATCAGGTTGGCCACAAGTACACCGGCTCCCCAGATACCGCCGAACAGGTTCTGCACCAACCCGCCCGAGGCGAGATAGCGCTGGGCCGTTTCGAGCAGGTTGTACTGAGCATCCCAGCTGGCCACCTGCTCGTTCGTGGCCAGCATCGCTATCCAGTAAGGCACCCTGAAGGCGAGGGACTGCACCTGGCTCGTCATCAACGGAACCAGCGCGGTGACACCCAGCACGATGATTCCCAGGAGGGTTACCGTCACGAAGAACACCGCCAGCGGGCGGGGCACCCGGCGCCTGGTGAAGAACTCAACAGCGGGGTTGAGTCCCAGGGCCAGGAACAGAGAGAGCACCACCAGGATGAGGATGTTCTGCACCTGTGCCACGGCGATCATGAGGCTGATCGCGACCAGTACCCCGAGGGCACCGAAGAAGCCGATGGAGAACGGGGAGTGGTTCAGCAGCTTAGTCTCGTTCTGCACCACCACCGGCGGCACGGGAAGCACTGGCTCCTCAGGGGTGGGGGTCAGGAGCTGTTTCGCCCCCTTGCGGGCGTTGCCGAACAGGCTTCTGAAGAACTTCCTGAAACCACCCGACAGCACGGTACCCCTGAAAGGTCCAGATTTCTTTCCCTGCCTGGAATCCGTCATGGGAATGATGGATGTTGATTCGGGTACCGGTTGTTCGGATTGCGGTGTGGGGGAGGATGGCTCCCCCACACCGATCTCGGGGACTGGTCCCGTGTCCTCGGGGATCGGGAGGTTGTCCTCCGCCCCGGGAGCGGGGGACGTCACTTCGCCTGCTTGCGTTCCCGTGGCTGCGGGGCCGTCACCTCGCCACCGCTGATGATCTCGGTGAGCTCCATGTCGGGCACGGCCTCCTCGGCCATGGCGCGCAGGTTCTGCATGGATGCGACGATGGAGGTTCGGCGTGCCATCAGGGCGGCTACTTCGCGTTCGAGCTGCTCCTTGCGCCAAGCCACCTGTTCCTCGAGCTCCTCCTGTTTCTGACGCACTTCCTCCCGCATCGCCGACAACGTCGCCTCTGCTTCGCGGGTTGCGGTGGTGCGAATCTGCTCGGCCTCCTCCACAGCGGACTCGCGGATCTTGATGGCCTCTGCGCGGGCCTCCTCGATTTGCTTGGTCGCGGCCTCGGACCGGGTTCTCGCCTCGGCCAGCTGGGAGCTGACGTTCTCCTCTGTCCGTCTGACCGTCTCCGCCTGTTTGGCCAGGGCGGTGGCGGTGGACTTCTCGGTGGCCAAGCGCGCAGCAGTGGCGTCTCGCTCGGCTTCTTGACGCATCCGGGCGGCATCGATCCGGGCGGCCTCCAGCTGAGCGTTGATGCGCTGTGAGGTTTCCTCCAGCAACGACTTCGACTGGGCCTCCGCGTCGGCACGGACCAGGTTCGCATCGCGCCGAGCGGCCTCCAGCACGGCCTGCCCTGCCTCGGCCTGCTCCTGCCGAAGTTTGCGCAGGCTGGCAAGCCCGGACAGGCGCACGTCGTCGGCTTCCTGCTGGGCGGCTTCCCTGGCCGCGGTTGCGGCCAGACGCGCCTCTTGCCGGAGACGATCGGATTCGGCTTCCGCCAGGCGGACCAGTTCGGCCGCCTGCGCTTCCGCGGCCTCCAGCAGGCCACGGGCATGAGCGCCTAGTTTGGCGAAGTCCGTGGTCCCGACCTGCGCTCGCACGAAGCTCGTCTCCCGACGTTGCTCCCGCAGCTGCACCTTCATCTCGAGCAGGCGTTGTTCGAGATCCTGGATGTAGGAATCCACCGCCTGCTTGTCATAGCCGAGCATGGCGTGGGGGAAACCCCCGACGGCGCTGGCCTTGTCCTCGAAGAGGTTGAGGCCGGTCTCCTCCTCGA
>ERZ773042.1294-NODE-1294-length-14939-cov-3.426565_pt1 | contig 14939 bp, 16 predicted proteins | sample MGYA00511664_ERZ773042 | MGnify/ENA primary metagenome ERZ773042 (study PRJEB29015, sample SAMEA2737984) | human oral metagenome | biome: human oral; feature: human-associated habitat; material: dental | place: China | collected 2036 ... | reverse complement strand
TTTTGACGAAGATGAATGACCCGACTGAACTGTAATAACATTAGGTTACAGTTTACATTTGCTATAAAATATAGCCTTTTGAATTAAAAAATAAACTCGCCGCTCTTTAAGTAAGAAGCAAAGCAAGCGAGTTTACGACCTGTATAAATTCACCTATACTTTTTAAAAGAAACAGTAAGCAAAACCTGAACTTAGTAAGCGTTTTCCACTTCTTAAGTACACTGTTTAAACTTCCCACACATTAAAGTATATCTTAACTTATAATGACTTTATCATATTCACAAGCTCTACAGCATGTGCCAAGCCTTTTTCCTTAATTTGCATCAAGATATCCGGATCCTGTCTTGCCATATATGATACTCCTCCGGTATAGAGGAAGCCTGCATACTCCATTTGACACATGGTAACACTTGAAATCAAAGGCTGTATAAATTCCTTGATCTCGTGCCCTACTGCACCGTAACTGTGATAAAACTCCTCAGGCGCACCGCTTGTTAAAGATATAATCACCTTCTTATCCTTTAACTTATCTCCCGTACTGCCATAAGACCAACCATGTAAAAAGGTCTGCTCTAACCATCTGTGCAGTATGGAAGGTGCGGAATACCAAAACAGCGGGAATTGTAAAACAACTATATCCGCTTTTTCAAGCTTTGCCTGCTCCGCCTTTACATCAATCTTAAAATCCGGATAAAGCTCGTCCAAACGATCTATTTCAGCCTCAGGTATAAGCTTTTTAACTTCTTCTAAAACCAATTTATTTACTACTGAATCATTAAGATCCGTATGACCTGAAACAACTAATACATTTTTCATATTCTCTCCTTTAACACAAAAAGCCTTCGGGTTACAACTAATTTATAGTCCAAATTATGAATTATGTAAATAGTTTTACGCTTTTTTATAAAATTTATATATCTGCTATAGGTATCAGTATACTGACGCTTGCTCCTACATCAATATTATTTTCAAGCCTTAATTCGCCTCCAAAGGAGCTTACTATATCATCAGCTATGCTAAGTCCCAGTCCGGAATGTTCAGTATTTGTTCTGCTCTTATCTCCCCTGTAAAATTGTTCTTTTGCTTTTTTTAGTTCCTCCTTATTAAAGCCCTTACCTTTATCTATACATTTTATTAAAAACTTACCATCTTCAATACTAAAATTCACCTCTATATCCGTATCTTCTTTACTATAGTTTATAGCATTTGATACTATATTCATTACGGCACGATTTAATAAGTCAATATCGACATTTATGTATATATTTGCGTAAAGTTTATTTATAATATTAATATTCCTTCTTTTTGCGATAGCCAAGGCTTTGATTTCCTCACTTATCTGTGTAATAAACTTATCTGTAGCCAGTACTTCATGTAAATCTCTATCAATATTTTTTCCCTTATTAAGCTCCGAAAGATTTTTAAGCAAAAGCTCCACCCTGTCAATATTATTAAGACTGTAGTTCACAAAATCTTTTTGCCTGTCTGTAAGCTCAGTTAACGATAAAAGCTCGGTATTGCCTCTTATTACGGTTAAAGGTGTCTTTATATCATGTGCCAGTGCCGCAATCTGCTCACGCTTTGTCTGCTCCATATTCCAGTTTTTGATCAAACTTTCTTTAAGTGCCTCTTTCATACTGTCTATAGAATCTATTACATCATTAAGCTCTGTTATATCGGTCCTTTTTGCCTGAAAATCAAGATCCTGTTCCTTTATTTTTTCGGTAAGCTCTATTATGGAAGACAGTCTTTTCTTTAATTTTCTTGAAAATAATAAGGTAAGCAGTACAAATTCCGCTATACAGGTAATAGCTAACAAAAGCAAGATCAACACTTCAAAATCCGGTAAAAATTTCTCCATCCACGGAATCGTATATCTTATTTTCGGCTCATAAAGCAATATGCATATGTCTTCTTTTCTCTCTATCACATTATAAAATATAGGTATCTCTTCACCGCTGAGTTTACTGAAATAAATATAAAGAGCTTCTTTTTGCTCTTTTTTTGTCATATTACTTTCAAAGATCTCATCATTTTTAATCAAAGCATATAAGGCTTCACTCGGAAGTTTTGAAAAATCAAAATCGGCATTTTTTTCAATTTCACTTTTTAATAATTCTTCGTTTTTTTCAAGGACATAGGGGTCTTGAACTACTCCGAGCTTTATTATAACATTGCCGAATAATATAAATATGAATAAAGCCGATATAAAAGAGGAAATCACAAATATAAAATATTTTACAAATACATATTTGAGTGAGTGTTTTCGTTTTCTTTTTATTTTCATTTCCACTTGTAACCTATGCCCCATACAGTTTCAATAGGTGTAAGTTCGTATTTTTTAAACTTTGCCCTTATATTTTTTATATGCTCCCTTATTGCCGTAGGCGTTCCCCTATCTTCAAAACCGTATAAATAATCATAGATCTGCTCCATAGTAAACACCTGCCCCTTATTTTTTGCCAGGTATTCGCAAATCTCATATTCCGACTTTGTAAGGTCAATATTTTCCTCTTTGCAGGCTATTATTTTTTCAGACAAATCAAAACGCAGCCCCTTGCTTACAAGCACTATATGTCTTTCTCTGTTTTCTCTTCTAAGATGTGCAGCAATTCTTGCTATAAAGCTTCTTATACCGAAGGGCTTACAGATATAATCATCAGCCCCGTATCCAAGACCCGATATTATGTCCGTTTCCTCAGTTTTTGCAGTCAGAAAAACAATGGGGCAATCCGTCAGTGAGCGTATCTTTTTACAAAATTCAAATCCGTCTGTTCCCGGCAGCATAACATCAAGAAGTATCAAATCATATCCGCCTATCTTGTCCATATCTACATTCTCTACAGCTAGGGCTGTATCAACTCTATAGCCTTGTGAAGTCAGTGTATTGTTAATAAGCTCAACTATATCCTTATCATCATCTACCGCTAAAATTTTCTCCACCGCAGCTCCCTCCTTATAATATTTTTTGCCAATTTTTTATCTATGTATTATAAACACTAAGTATGGTTCATTCCACAAATTTTTAATCCACCATAACATAACTGATTGCATTAGCCATTAAGTCTAAGGCTAGCATTTTATCTAATTTTGATTTACTGTAGTATAAATGATTTGGAAGTACAAACTCTATAATATAACTAATTTCTAATTTTTTTATAAGGGCAGTATTATTATTTAGTATAGTTGATTATCCTACATACCCTCCTGCAAGACAGCATTTACCCAGGGGGGATGCTTTTTTTACTCCTCCACTGCCATAACAAGAAAGGACTTCCACATTAGGGCTGTAGTACTACTTAACGACCAAAGATAGCTCGAAACTGATACATATATCATATAACAAAAAGAACTGCTACATTAATGCAACAGTCCTACTTAATAAACAAATATAGCTCGAAACTGATACGTATATTATATAAAAAAGGACTGCTACATTAATGTAGCAATCCTCTATATACGTATAATATCAGATTTATTTACCCAATCTTGCCTTTCCCAAAGTATCTGTAGCTATAATGGCACAGTAAAGTTCTTCAGGTGTCACATCTCCTGCCAGGTTATGTATGGTCTCCCCCTCAACACAGGCATTTTTTGCCATAGTATGAATTTCTTCATCAGTAAATGTTCCAAGCTCTGAAAGAGTAACCGGAAGTCCCACTTCCATACAAAAATCCTGTACTTCTTCAAATTCTTCCTTTGGCGCACCCTCAAGTGTCAGTTGAACCAAGGTTCCGAAAGCTACACAATTGCCATGATAAGCCTCATGACCACCTAAAGAAGTAAGCCCGTTATAAAATGAATGTGCCGCAGCACAGTTTACATTATCCGCTCCCACTCCTGAAAGATATACAGCCGCCTCAATAACTGCATCTAAAGCCGGAGTTACAACTTTATTTTCACAGGCTGCTATGGCTGCCTTACCGTAATTTCTTAAGGTATCATAGCAAAGCCTTGCAATAGCCATACCCGCTCTTGTAATTCCTCCGCCCTCGAGGCTTGGAGACTCGGTACGCAAAGACGCACGACCTTCAAAATAAGTAGCAAGGGCATCACCCATGCCCGCAACCAGGAACTTCACCGGAGCAGCTGCTATAACTGCACTGTCTACTAAAACCGCATCCGGATTTTGAGGATAGAACAAGTATGTGTTAAAACTTCCATCATCATTATAAATAACTGAGAGTCCGGTACATGGTGCATCTGTAGCTGCTACTGTAGGTATTATAACTATCTTTCTTCTTGAATAATATGCACTTGCCTTGGCTGTGTCCACTGCCGAACCTCCACCTACCGCAACTACTACATCAATATTGTCGGACTCTACGATCTTCTGCATCTTCTTAACTTCATTAACACTGGAGATTCCACCGAATACTTCATATCTACGATAATCTTGCGTACCTTCAAAACTCTTTTCCAAACCTTCATGGCAACTTTTGTATCCGCTGTTGGAACATACAAAAAGCCACCTCTTGCCCATATAGCCCATTTCCTTATGGAAATGAAGCAAGGCTCCTTTTCCCTGAACATACTTTAGCGGTGCACGCATCATTCTTAAACGCTGCATATAAACCTCCATCAAATTATATTATTAAAGTAATGTGAAAAACTTATCATTACTTTTCGAGGTTTATTGTAGCATAGTTCGGTAGAAAATACTAGTGCATCTTTAAGAAAGTCGGGTTCATATACAATAAAGGTGTATAAGAAAGTTTTTATCTTTATTTGTTAAAGTTAAAGCAATCTATGTATTTAATTATATTCCCCTTTTATTTCCTCGCATTTCTTTCCCAGAATACTCCGTCCTCATAACCTTGTATCCTCTTATCGGCATCTGCCATTTCAAGTCTTTTCTCAGCCCACACACAGTACTGCTCATTTTGCTCTATACCTACATAATGTCTTCCAAGTTTTTTAGCACATACCGAGGTAGAGCCCGAGCCTAAAAACGGATCAAATACTATATCTTTTTCATTGGAGCTTGCCAGTATCAGCTTAGCTAAAAGTTTTTCAGGCTTTTGTGTAGGATGTGCGGTATTTTCCGGCATAGACCAATAGGGTATGGATATATCATCCCAAAAATTGGACGGATAGGTATTCCTAAAGTTGCCCTCATCGGTTTCTTCCCAGTCTTTGGGCTTTCCGTCAATCTTATAGGGAGCTACAACTCTTCTCCTTGTCTTTACAGCATCTACATTAAAGGTATACTCTTTGGACACAGTTCCAAACCATATATCTTCCATGCCGTTTTTCCAATTATATAATGCCCCTCTGCCCTTTTCTCTTTGCCATGTGATCCTGTTTTGAATAATAAAATACCTTTTTAATACATTTGCTATAACTATACTCGACTTCCAATCACAACAGACATATACGGAGGCGGTATTTTTAAGCAAGGGCAGCACCCTCTCTATCCATGCCTTTGTGTATTCCTCGTATATACCGTCCGCACTTTTTTTGAATTTATTTCCGTGAAAGTCCTTATCTATATTGTAAGGAGGGTCAACGATCAATAAATCTATAAATTTCTCCGGCATTAATGAAAGTATTTCAAATGTATCACCAAGCAGGGTCTTATCAAGTATGCCGCCTACATCAATCCTTGAATTTACTTTTATGCACCTGTCAAGATACACTTTTCCTTCTTCTATAGTTAAATCTATAGTCTTATTTAACTTAGACTTCATATACATATCTTCCTTTTGTTATAATATCATACATAAAGTACCCAATGTAATTAATACCGCTCCTATAACTGACTTTATATTTATCTGTTCTCTAAGTATTATAAAAGCCAGTACTATTGTAATTACCACACTGAATTTATCTATTGCTACAACTTTTGAAGCCGCTCCAAGTTGTAAAGCCTTATAATAACAAAGCCACGATGCACCTGTTGCCAGTCCCGAAAGTATAAGGAAAATGAGACTTTTCCTGCTTATTTGTGTAATACCGGTCTGTGCTCCTGCCATAAATACCATGATCCATGCCATCAAAAGCACAACTGTTGTCCTTATAGCTGTTGCAAGATTTGAATTCACAGCACTTATTCCTATCTTTGACAATATTGCGGTTAATGCCGCAAATATTGCCGAAAAAATTGCAAATACTATATCCATTAATTATCCTTTCCGACTTAACAATAATAAATAAGGCTGTCGCATAAAAAGAAAATAATACCTTATACAGTGATTTTTGCTTTACTCACTACTATATCTTGTATATTAGATTCTTAATACGACAGCCCCGTTTTATTTTTTATAAATTTACTTTGCCTTACCCTGATTAGCTACTGCATTCATCTTTGCATTGAGTTCTTCTTCATTTGCAAGATAATAATGCTTTAGTGCCTTAAAATTATCATCAAACTCATATACCAAAGGTACAGCTGTAGGAATATTAACCCCCATTATCTCATCTTCACTCAGGTTATCAAAATACTTTACCAAAGCACGAAGTGAATTTCCGTGAGCTGCAATAACTATTCTTTTTCCTGCCTGCATCTGAGGCTTTATCTCACTTTCAAAGTAAGGTACTACCCTTGCTACAGTTTCCTTAAGGCTTTCGGTAAGAGGAAGTTCGTTCTTATCTTCTACCTCACGGTACTGCTCTTGTGTACGAGGATTTCTCTCATCACCTTCTTTAAGTGCAGGAGGCATAACCGCATAGGAGCGTCTCCAGATCTTAACCTGCTCTTCACCGTACTTAGCTGCGGTCTCAGACTTATTAAGCCCCTGTAATGCACCGTAATGTCTTTCGTTAAGCTTCCATGATTTCTTTACAGGAAGCCACTCTCTGTCCAAGCCGAGCAATACCTCATTTAATGTATGAATCGCTCTTTTCAAATAGCTTGTGTAGCAAAGATCAAAGTCAAATCCGGCTTCCTTAAGCTGGCGAGAAGCCTCCTTAGCCTCTTCAACACCCTTTTCACTAAGCTCTACATCTGTCCAGCCTGTAAATAAATTCAATTTATTCCATTCGCTTTCACCATGACGAATTAAAACTAGCTTCATATTCCTAACTCCTTTGATATAGAATATAGTATTGTAACGGTTTATGCAAATTCTTTATCTTAATCAAAATATTATAAAACCTGTAAATTTGATTTATAAATTTGACTGCTTACCTAAACCGTTAGCCCCAATTACTTTTGCAAAACAATTATAACATAACTTACCGTTATTACCTATCTGCAAATTGACTTAAACTTAACAGTTAATTCCTATCCTTTTTGTTTACCTGTCATACTTTCTACCGTTAGTTTCATAACCGTAGTTCTTGAAACCGCAGCCGGATTAAACTCAAAATGCACCTCATGGTAGCTGTCCGTAAGTATGGTAAGAGCCTTGATTTTCTCATCCACATCCTCTACGATTTCTACCTTACCTCTGCCCATTACACTGCTGTAATTCATGGTGCAGTAACCTCTTTCTTTATCTGAATAAAGCTCATGGTCACAGTCCATCTCAAAAGATACATGATTGTTCTTTTCCAGCAAAGAATACTTATATCCTTCCGTAGCCCCATGAAAATAAAGATATAATTTGTCATCTTCCACGCTCATACCGAAGTTAAGCGGAAGTATGTAAGGAACTTCCTCATCATTGATCCCGAGTCTGCATACATCACATCTTTTTATTATATCTATAAGTTCGTTAAACTCACTTACCAGCCTGTCTTTTCTTCGCATAAGTATCTCCTTCCAATACATTATTAGCCACACAAAATTATTCTAACAAAGACAGGGGGCATTTTCAATAATTAATAAAAAGACTTCACATCAAATACATACTTAAGCCTAAGCTTAAATACATCTTTATGTGAAGTCTTTATTAACAAAATTTACTTTTTAAGCAGGTCTCTTATTTCTTCCAAAAGTGCTATATCAGCAGCCTTCTCTACAGGTTTTTCCTCTTCTTTAGCCTCTTCTTTTCTCTTAAAAGAGTTCATAGCCTTAACCATCAAAAATATACTGAAGGCTATGATCAGGAAATTAATTATATTTTGAATAAAACTTCCGTACATTATAGCTGACTCGGGTATATCCCCCTGCGCTTGTTTAATTACAATCTTAAGGTTCTCGAAATTAATACCGCCTATAAGTATACCGAGTATAGGCATAAGCATATCTTCTACCAAAGAAGTAACTATCTTGCCGAACGCAGCACCTATAATAACACCGACTGCCAAATCAACCACATTCCCCTTAAGGGCAAACTCCTTAAATTCCTTTAACATAAATCTCTCCTTAATTTTGGTAAGAAGATTATACCTAATAAATGTTTACTTTTGCAATATTAACTATAACTTATTTATCCTGTATACAGTATATTATTTTGTATACTTGTTACAGTTGAGGTAGATTAGATATATATATGTAATATACCAAATAAAAAACTTGCTTTCAGGCATATATTATACATTTACATCTATCAGACTTCAGCCTAAATTCATCTTCATCAAAAAACAAATTAATCTTTATGCAACACTCTGCTTAAAAACTGTCTGGTTCTGAGTTCTTTCGGATTGTTAAGCACTTCCTTAGGCATTCCCTCTTCTATTACCCTTCCATCATCTATAAACATCACTTTATTGGCAACCTCCCTTGCAAAATCAATTTCATGACTTACCACTACCATGGTCACACCGTCATCTGCAAGTTTTTTCATAACTTTTAACACCTCTCCCACAAGCTCTGTATCAAGGGCGGAGGTGGGTTCGTCAAAAAGTATAAGCTTGGGGCTTGCAGCTATGGCTCTTGCTATGCCTACTCTTTGCTGCTGCCCTCCTGAAAGCTTTGAAGGGTAATAATCATATCTGTCTGAAAGACCTACCCTGTCAAGTGCCGACTTTGCTATCTCTATAGCCTTTGCTTTTTCTATCTTTCTTGCAACTATAAGCCCTTCTGTAACATTTTCAAGGGCGGTTTTATTTTGAAACAGGTTATAGTTTTGAAATACAAAACCTATTTGCTTCCTTATCTCATATACCGACTTTTTTAGAGGGTGCCTACAGTCTACCTGTATGCCGTCAAGGTCTATGCTGCCCTCGTCAGCCTTCTCCAAAAAATTAATACACTTAAGAAGTGTGGTTTTCCCCGAGCCGCTCGGTCCCAGTATGACAATTATATCCGACTTTTCTACATTTAGGTCTATCCCCTTTAATACTTCATGCTTTCCGAAACTTTTATGTATATTCTTTACCTTAAGCATTTTATCTCCTTTTATGTATTTGCACCTCTATATACTTAAACACAAGCTGTACCATGGTGCAAAGGATAATATATAATATAAATATGATCGAGTAAGCCTCTATGTAATTATAGGCATAAGCCGCCTTTAATTTTGCAATGGCGGTTATATCCTGTACCGTCATAAAAAACGCCAATGAACTGCTTTTTAAAAGTCCCACCGTTACATTGCAAATATTGGGCAGTGCTACCACAAGTGCCTGTGGAATTATTATCCTGATGTAGGTAAGAACCTTGCTAAGTCCTACAGATAATCCCGCCTCAAGCTGCCCCTTATCCACTGTAAGAAGTGCGGAGCGAAATACCTCCGAAAGTATTGCAGTTGTATTTAATGAAAATACCGCATAGGCATAATAAATAGCAGGTATCTTAAATATATTAAAATCTATCTTTAGTACCTGTTTTATAAAAAAGTTTAAGAAACTGGGTAATAAACTGTATAACAAAAGTATTTGTAATACCATGGGAGTCGATCTTACAATTGATACATAGGTATTTATCAAAAAGCTTAAAGGACCCTTTGAATTTATCTTTTTAATAGCCATCATTAAAGCCAAAGGCATTGATATCATTAAACTTACTACAGTTATACCAAGTGTAACCGGTATACCCGAAAGCGAAGCCTTAAATGCTTCAATCATAAACTCGGTGTTTAGTTTCATCTTCCTGTCTTTCTAAATTTTGTCATGGGTAGTTCTTTGTCTTGAAAGTCTCATTTCCAAATGCATAAAAGTTTTTTCTATGATTATGGTCATAGCCCAATATATAAGGCTTAATGCTATATAGGTCTCAAGGTTATATGCTCCTTGATTGTTGTATATTATTAAGTCGCCCTTTCCCATAAGGTCTATGAGTCCTATTGTATAGGCTAAGGCTCCTTCCTTCATAAGGTTTACCAAAGCGTTGGTAAAGTTTGGAAGTGCAACTACAAGGGCTTGAGGAAAAACTATTCTTATAAAAGCCTGTAACGGAGTTAAGCCTATGGAAAGAGCCGCTTCTGTCTGCCCCTTATCTATGGCTATGTAAGCGGTTCTGAAAACCTCCGCCATAGAGGCTGCAAAAAGAAGGCTGAATGTAAGTATTACAAAAAATGCCCTGTCATAGTTATTAATGTCTATATTAAAAACAAGTAAGAACTTAGGCAGTCCGTAGTACACCATAAATAACATCACTATAGACGGTATACATCTGATTATGTATATATAACCCTGTGCTATCTTTGCAGATACTCTTCCTTTGAGCTTGCAAAAAGCAAGTATAAAGCCGAGTATGCCGCCAAAAAATACCGTAGCAAGCATGATTGCCAGTGTAACCGATAAAAAAGGCAAAAGCTGAGGTATAAATTCGGGTATTTTCATCGGATTAAAAGGACGCATAACTCTCCCTTCATTACAATAATTGTTTCTTAGATTATATACCAGACTGCCTAGGTCTTACAAGACTATAATAAAAACCCCCGATAACAGATTTAAGCTTTATGTTGCAGTTCAGGTAGGCTGGATATATATGAATAATATGCCAAATGAAAGCTTGCTTTCAGGCACATATTATACATATATATCTAACACCAATATTCATCTTCGTCTAATTTATAAATAAGATTAAACATTTTCAGGTTGCTTTAACGAATTATGAATGAGCTACCTGAATTTAACATATATTGTAATATAGGATGTTTGAGAACGAGACAACCGTATATATTGTCCATCTTTCCGTGTCATATTTCGTGTCATACTTTTATGAAAAATAGCACTGTTTACAGTAAAACATTACAGAACACTGTAAAATAAAAACCCTTGCTAGTGCCTATCTGCAAGGGCTTGATCTACAATATCCTATTTTACTTGTTTTATAAAATCATGCGGGTGACAGGACTTGAACCCCTACGAAAAACCTATAAATACCTTATTATAAGGGAGTTTTTGCTATTCGTGTTGTATTTCGTGTTGCATAGTTTCAAAATAGCTATTTATTTTATTATTAATTTCTTTGTTTTTCCCTCTCATGGTATGTTGATAAACTGTCTTTAGTGTCGAACTTGTCGACCATCCGCCACGCTCCATAATATATTTATCAGGTATACCCATAGCATGAAGAATTGAAGCAGAGTAATGTCTTAAATCGTGAAACCTGAAGTGTTTAAGACCGGCTTTTTTTAAAAGATTTGCAAAGCGATCCGTTATCATATTTGGGTGAAGATTTGTTATATTACCTTCTTTCGGAAGTAATTCTATAACAAAATCAGGGAATTCTATATATCTGTCACTGCTATATGTTTTAGGTGATTTTATAACCCAAGAACCGTCCGGAGCTTTTACCATAGCGTTTTTTACATGTACTATATTACCGTTTACATCATCTGCTTTTAATGCACATATCTCACCTCTACGCATAGGACCGAAAGCGGCAAGCAGTATAGGTACTTCCAATTCTGACCCCTTTGCATAAGATATAAGCTGTCTAACTTCACCATCTGAAGGTATATGTATGTCCGGTTGAACTTTCTTAGGTAAATCCGTTTTAAGTGAAAAATTAGGTCTGTAAGTCCTAATAACTGCATTAAGTAACCCGTGAACATTACGGATCGTTTTAGGAGATATAGTGCCGGCAATTGAGTTAATAAATACTTGTACTTGTTCCTGAGTAATACTGTCAATCTTTAACTTAGCTATCTTGCTGATCTGATTAGCGGCTATGCCTTTATATGTTCTTACTGTAGTAGGTGAAAGGATAGCTAATCGGTTGTTAATGTATTGCTCTGTGGCTTTTCCTATGGTTAGGTTATTGTTTGAGGTGGATTCTTCAAGCTTATATGCAGTTGCAAGATATTCCGCTTCTTTCTTAGTTGATGCCGTAAAAGATTTATAATGTCTTTTACCTTTTTCATCAGTATAGTCATAGATCTGACATCTATAACTGCCGGATGGTAGCTTTCTTGCTGTAGCCATGTGGTACCTCCTTAAAAATATCAAAATGGGGTATAAAAATAACAGCCATTGCCAAACAGCTGCTACGGTGGTACAATATAGCTTGTGAGGCGTATACTGTAAGCGTAACAGCTATACAATGTATATGTAGGCCACTTGGTATCAGCGTACCGGGTGGCTTTTTTTATTGTGAACTGCCGAGGATTTCTCGGTAGTTGAATGTTTTCGTTTTTTGAAATAGTTGAACTTGTTCCAAAATAGAACCAGTTTATACTTGTTTAAAATTTCATATAAAAATAGATTCAGTCAAGGTTTAAACAAGGTTCATGTAAGCTTTAAAGAGTAAACTTCATTTGCCTCATAAAGTAAAATAATTTTTCACACTTTATTCCAAAATGTTTCGCTACATCTGGGAGCTTTGCATTTTTTGATGGATTTTTTTTTGAAAGTGTGGAGCCAACCGGAGTTTCCTCAGTGATTATAGTAGCATTTAGTTCCATTGCAACTGCAATAAGCCATGGATCAGCAATGTCTTTTTGTGCCCAATTTCTAAGAGCGTCATCTTTATATAAACCACAGTTTTGTAAGTAGCTAAGGACTTTTCCGTAATTTGTAAGAATAGATAATGTTTTTGTTGATAGAGGGTTGAGATTACTCTGATTTTTTATCCAATCGGATAATTCGTCTTCGTATTTTGTGACCTCTTGGAAAACAACATCAAGAACTTTTACATTATCAAGCTGAAAAGTAGCCACTAATTGCTGCCAGTATTTTGGAGCAAAATCAAATGGGTAATAGTTTCTATAAGGTGTGATAAAGACATTTGAATCTAGTAAGAAGATGTCGGCCATCAAACAATCCCCACCTTTCTAACAAGTTCATGAAAAGTTTTTCCGGTAGTATTTGTAAGACGGTACACATCTCTATATTGGTTTCTTCCGCTTTGCACACCGGAATACATTGCTTGAATAACCTTTCTATCCCATTTAGTGGCAAGTGTTCTATAAAAATCGCCACCTCCGGATATCTTCTCTTGTTTCTGATTTTGCATTGTTTCAAATTGTTTTTTAAATAAATTTAACAACCCATTAAATTCGGCTTTTTCTATTCTACCAGTATTAAATGCTTTTATAAGCAGTGTAAAGCGACTACATACAAATTTTTTCTTGAGATCGTAAATAATCATCTCATTACTTCCTGTTTTTGTAGACCACTCAGCTATAAAAACAGAATCAGGAACTAAAATTTCAGCTGCAACGGCATTGCAAAATTGTTCCTCTTTACTAACCTTCTGAGATATCCCATGTGTGTCATTATAAAAATTATCTTTACCTATCCAAATATGTACTAATTCGTGCAATAAAGAGAATACTTTACCGTTATCAGTATCTTTGGAGTTTATAAAAATTAGCGGTGCGTATGGATCGATTAAAGTAAATGCTCTAAATTCAGATACATTAAGAGTGCGGTGCGTATTGTTACCAACGATACCGTTCATCATAACAATAACACCAAGGTCTGCAATAGTATTACGCAGGCTATTAAATGCCTCTTTTGCGTTTCTAAAATCTGCAAACCAATTTAGGTCCAATTTTAGTTCTTCCCTAATAGTATTAGCCACAGGTATCACACCATCAGTTATTTTTGTGCTCCCAACAAATGCATACTCAGATGCTCCATTGTCCTTATTGTACTCTGACATCCATTCTTGCACACTAGACATCAAATCAACAGTGTCTATTAAATCCCTACTTGGATTTTGAATACTTATACTGTCGACTGTACGGAAATCAACTATCTTACACTCCTCTACAGGAGGATTTTCTAAAAAGAAATACCCGAAAGGGATGCTTGTTTTCTTACTTACAGTCTCAATTTGGCTAAAAGTAGGTTCCTTTTCTCCTGATATCCATTTTTTGATTAAATCTATCACAGAACTACCAACATTGCCTTGCTGAGCTTTTTGCATCAACCAGTTTAATATTGTTGGATTTACTTTTACGGAAACGCTTGGCATTAAAACACCCCCTTTCACAGTTTTAATTGAGTCTTGTATAAAATATTAGGAATGCCCTAAGTGACATGCCTAATTGCACCTCATTGGATAGGGTAATCTATTTGAATGAGATTATATCCTTAACGAATAATGATTATAGTGTGTTCATTATAACATGAAATAGGTCAAATCCAAATATTTTAGGCTTGCAAAAACATTAAATTTTGACATGTTAGAGCACTTATAGTAGAATATGTAAAAAGATAACTTGGGGAAGGAGAAACGCTGGGTCCCAGAATGGGGTAGCTGATTCATATCAGTGAGCATTCCTATGCGCCTGGGGTTATCTTTTTTGTTTATTCTCAAGCTTTTTCTGTTGTCTTGTTTTTATTGCAAAATAGGTTTGGCCAAGAGCAATGACTTCTTTTCTGCTATCACCATTCATAACAATAAGATAGCAAGCGTATCTGGACAACACAACATCTTGTATAGTTCTTTCTGCAACCCCTATATATACCATTTTCCCGACATCGGCAAAATGGTCATCAACGTTATTTCCTGAGTTTTTGCATGTATCCTTAGCCTTATCTAAAACATTTTTAAAATTATCCCACTTACCGTATTCAAGTGCAGTTTGCAACTCCCTTGCATACCAAAACTCTTGTTCATATTCATTTATATGCTTAATACTTTCAAATACTTCTTCTGTATAGTTATTATTCATTTATCCCACCCTATTATAAGTAAAAATTCAAACCTTCCC
>ERZ773042.1293-NODE-1293-length-14942-cov-12.098206_pt1 | contig 14942 bp, 8 predicted proteins | sample MGYA00511664_ERZ773042 | MGnify/ENA primary metagenome ERZ773042 (study PRJEB29015, sample SAMEA2737984) | human oral metagenome | biome: human oral; feature: human-associated habitat; material: dental | place: China | collected 2036 ... | reverse complement strand
CGGGGCCCCTCCGCGTCAGCGGACGCCGCCGGGTCCCGGCCGGTCTGCTCCTGGGGACGCGCCCGCTCGGCCTCCTCCCGCCTGCGCTGGGCGCGGGCCAGGGCGGGGGAGACCAGGACCGTCTGCCCGGTGACCTGCGGGGTCTCGTCCTCCAGGGGGATGCGCAGGTCCGTGAAGTCGCCGCGCTCAGGGTCGTACCCGCCGGCCAGGGCGAACCCGAGCCCGGTGGTCTCCCAGCCTATGTCGTCCATGACGCTCGACACCGCGGCGAGGAAGACCCTCTCGTCACGCAGGCGGGGCATGTAGGGGTAGCGGGTGAAGATGCTCCACAGCTCGGCGGCGGTGATCCTCCCCTCGTTCCACCTCGCCCGCAGGTTGGGGCCGTTGAGCTGGAGGGCGACGGTCGTGGCCGTGGCCGAGGTGAGGACGACGTCCTCCTTGCCGAGCCTGGTCCCGGCGCGCACGGCCGCACGCGGCTCGGAGCCGTCCACGCGCGTCCCCTCAATAGTGAAGGGGCGGGAGCCGTCGGGCTGGACGGGGTAGAGGGCCCAGAGCCAGGCGGCGGAGACGGCCCGCTCCGCGGCGGCACGCGCCTCGTCCGCCTTGCCGCGGGCCTGCGCCGCCTGGCTCTGGGTGAGGTCGTGCGCGCGCACGGAGTCGGGGCCGGCCATCTCCGACCACGCCAGGTAGAGGCGCAGGGCGTGGTCGGCGTCGTTCCAGCGCTCCTTGTCCGGGGCGAGCAGGACGAGGGCGTTCGTGTTCACCCTGGGGGCGGAGGCGCGCTGGCTGAGGAGCTCGCGGGCGAACTCCGTGCCGGGGCCGGTCAGGGCAGTCGCCCTCCCGCCGACCGTGTGCCGCGGGTGGAGGAGGACGAGCCTGGTGCTGGGCGAGTCGGGCACGTCCCCGGTGGAGGTGGGGGCGACGTCCACGGCGCTGAACTCCGGGGCGGTCCCGGCCAGGCCCCGGAGCACCTCGACCCCGGCCTGGGCGACGTCCTCCGCCTCGAGGGCGTCGGCGCGGTCAATGACCATGCGGTTGATCGACGGCTGCCGGTCGTACCAGCTGCGGCTCCCCTCGGTGTAGACGTAGGTCGCCCGGTCGGTGAGGAGCTGGAGCGAGGAGCCGAAGTTCCCCAGCGTGTCACCCGGCATGGCCACGCCGAGGAAGAGCTGCTCCCGCTCGATCCCCTTGTGGGCGGAGTCGAGCGTGGCCGCCGAGCCGAGGAACAGCGCCCGGGCGATACGGCGGGTCAGGGCCCGCCTGCCGAAGAGCGGGCGGTCGCGGTCGATCTGCAGCGGCGTGGCCCTCTCCCCGTCGACGTCCTTCTCGATAATGGTGCGCCAGGCGTCGTCCAGGTAGCTGGCGATCTCGTCGCGGACCGCGGCGTCGTCGAGGGGCACGGAGCCGGGCATAATGAGCGGGGAGTCGTCGCCGGCCCGGACCAGGGAGTGGACGACGGCGCTCATGAGACGCAGGACGCCGCGAGTGCGCTGGAAGCGCTCCAGGGAGGACCAGTCCCCGTAGAGCCTGTCGAAGAGCTCGGGGTGGATCGGGTAGGCGGCGCGCAGGCGCCTCTCGTAGTCGATCTCGAAGGTCTCCCGGGGCAGCTCGCCGCGCTGGTGCCTGTAGTAGGTCATAAAGTGCTTGACGGTGGCGTCGCGCCTGCGGGTGGCCTCGGCGTCGAGGTCCGAGAAGAGCCGGCGGCGGACGATCTCGAAGCTCTCCCCGGAGGTGGCCGGGCTCCAGTTGTGGGCGACGCGGGCGACGACGTGCTGGAGGCGCTGGAGCGCCTCGCGCCCGCCCTCCCCGCCGATCTCCAGCTCGGAGGCCCGGGTCATGCTGCCGTCGGCGCGGACGTCGGAGGCGGGTATGGACACCAGCAGGAGGGCCCCGGGCGTCCCCTGGACGGCGGCGGTGAGCTCCTGGGCGAAGGTGAACTGGGTGTCGAAGCTCCCCCCGACGAGGTCGTCACGCCGGTACAGGCCCCGCGCGTAGGCGACCCACTCGTCAATGAGGACGAGGACGGGGGCGTAGCGGGCCAGGAGGGTCCGCAGGGCGCGACCCGGGTTGGTGCCGGTGCGGTCGGCCTGGGCGAGGGTCTCGTACGCCTCGGCGCCGCCGAGCTGCCAGGCGAGCTCGCCCCACAGGGTGCTGACGACCGTCCCGTCGGGCTTGGTGGAGGGCTGACCGGGGGAGATCTCGCTGCCGACCACGGCGACCCGGTTGACGTGGTCGGGCAGTGGGTGGTCCTTAAGGAGGTCCTGCACCTCCTGTGGGAGCTCCCTCAGCGGTGTGCCGCCCGCCAGGTGCCAGGCGGCGAGCATGGAGTGGGTCTTGCCGCCCCCGAAGGTCGTCTGCAGGTTAATGACCGCCTGGGCGTTGCGGTCCCCGCCCAGGCGCCTGGCGCTCATCCGCAGGAGGGTCTTGAGGCCCTCGGTGAGGTAGGTGCGCTCGTAGAAGCGGGTCGGGGACACGTACTCCTCAGCGCCCTCGCCCTGGGCGACCTGGTGGAGGTCGGCGGCGAACTCGGCCTGCCCGAAGTCCCCGGACACGATGTCGCTGTGGGGGCGGACCACCTCGCGCCAGGGGGCGAGCCCGTCCTCCCCGAGGCCGGGCATGGCGACGGCGGCGGCGCGCGTGTCACGGCGCGCGGCCGCCTCGTAGGTGCTGCGCTGGACGTCGAGGCGCAGCTGGCGGACGCGGGCGGCGGCCTGCGGGGCGCTGACGGCCTTGAGGAGCCGCTCGGCGGTGTCCAGGGCGCGGTAGGCGTCGTCGGCGCTGAACTGGGTGGAGTGCGCCCAGGTGTTGCGGACCTCGCGCAGCTCCCCGGCCAGGTTCTGCTCGCCGCGGGAGAGGATCCCGCTGAAGAGGAAGCCGAGGCCGCCGACGCGCTCGGTAATGATCCGCAGCTGGCACTGCAGGTCACCCGCGCTGTACCGCCTGCCGGAGGGGTAGCCGTCCTTGGCCTCCAGGAGCTCCGGCCACGTCGTGTTCGCCGGGATCCGGCCCTGGAGGACCTGGGTGATCCAGGGGCCGAGCACCTTGGCCAGGATCACAATGGCCTCGCCGACGCGGGCGTGGTTGGAGGGCGCGGGCATGTCAGTACTCCTCGAGGGCGCCGAGGTCGATGGCGGTCTGGCCGCCGGGGGCTGTCGTGGTGGGGCGGGCGGCCGCCTCGATCTCCGGCCAGGAGCTGCCGAGCGCGTTGAACAGGACGCCGGACTCCGTCCTGCCTCCCTGCTCCGCCAGGGAGTAGAGGCGGTAGGCCAGTGAGCGCAGCACCTCACCGTCCAGGCCGCGCTCGCGGGCCGCCGCGAGCAGCCGCCCGGCCCCGTCGAGGCCGGTGGCCTCCAGGGCCCGGGCGAGGTGGAGGACGACCTCCCAGCAGGAGACGCGGTCGTCGGTCCGGGGGTCGTAGTCGTCGGGCAGGTCGGGGGGCGCGATGAGCGAGACCCTGCCCCCGCCGGCGTTGAGGACGCCGGAGCGGCGCAGGGCGTCGATGGAGGCGTTGCGGGCGGAGGCGAGGGTCTCGGCGTCGCCGTAGGGGCCCTCGTCGAAGCCGCGGGTCTCGTACCAGCTGAGGCACCAGCGGGTGTCGGGGTCGAGGTCGTCGTCCTGGTCGGTGAGGACCTCGTCGAGGACGGCGTTGATCTGGGCGAGGGCGTCGTCGACGCTCATGTCGGTCCCGTCCGGGCTGATGACGCGCGTGTACCCGGAGAAGACCCTCATGCCGGGGCCGATGGCCGCCTGGGCGAGGTCCACGGGGGCGACGCCCCCGGAGCGCAGCGTCTCCACGGCCCCGGGGAGGGTGGAGCGCAGCTCGCGCACCAGGGCGCGCCGGTCGGTGGCCGGGGCGTCCTCGGGGCGGGGCCGCAGGACGAGGACTATGGAGGAGGCCAGGGCGTTGGTGCCAGACGCCACCATCCGGTTACCCATCTCGGAGCGCATGGGCCAGGTGGCGGTAATGGTCCACCCGGAGCGGATAATGGCGCTGAGGATGGTGGCCCAGCCGGTGGAGGTTCGGCCCGCCTTCGAGGTCTCGGACTGCTTGAAGGCGTAGTAGACGGTGACGGGGTAGTCCGGGTTCGCACCCTGGCGCGCACGGGCGAAGACGTCCTCGAAGCCGTGCTCGAAGAACTCGCGGGCGCCCTCCTTGCCGCCGTGGCGGTAGGGGTTGGCGACGAGCTCCTCCTCCTTGGGCACCAGGACCGTGGACAGGAGGCGCGGATGAATGCTCTTGAGGGAGCGGCGCAGCCACACGTAGAAGAAGTCGGACAGGTCGGAGTACCCGATATTGTCGTAGTAGGGGGGATCAGTCGAGATCGTGAAACCGCTGTATGTGCGCGACGCGGCATCAACTTGAATGGCACTTCCACATCCTTTAGCAGGCAGTGAGTGCGTCGTGTCGGCAATGCGTCCGATCTCCTTCAAAAAATCCCCACTTGAACCAGCAAAAGGGTTAGATTCGGCGAAATCCCATGCCATAGGCAGTGCCTGTCTTGCAAATACGCTGCGAATCGCCTCCATCTTGCTGCTGCAATCCCATGAACAGATCGACGACATTTTATTAGTCATTCTGCTAACCGAGAATGATAAGAGAGTGGCGACGGCGTCGGCGTACGCCGACGCCCCGGAGCCACCCTCCTCGAGCCGCTCCCCCTCGGCCGCGCCCGTCGAGAGCGCATCGCGCAGCACCCGCTCGCGCGCCTCGCCCACGAGATCAGAGAAGGTGGTGAGCGCCACGAGCTGCCGATTCGTGAAGAGTCGATCAAAAGTATCGAGACCGTACATGGGAGAGGAGAACCAGCGGGGGTTGTCTGCAATGCGTCCATTAGGAGTCCCCGTGGGTTTCTCTATTTTTGAAGCCTCAATCTGATTATTTGTAGGCTTCAAATAGATACGGCCCCTGCAGTCATTGCAAGACAGGGCGAGGAGTTGCGCTCCAATCGATCCGCACTTTCCTGTATTTCGCACATAGTCTACGGAAATAGAATCACCGCAGGCGAGACATGTGGCACCGCGGCGCCCGGAGATCGTACCGTCGTTCTCCTTCGTCGGCGCCTCCTTGGGGTCGTGCCCTATGGAGTACTCAATGTGGTCGCCCACGACCGTCGGAACAATGTAGGCCTCCTTACCCTTCTTCTTCCCCAGCCACCAGGAGCGCACGAGCGGCATCTCAATAGCGCAGGCCGGGTTCGGGCAGGTCACCGTTCGGGCCCAGATCCACGCGATAACGGTCGCCTCGCTGCCGTCGGGAAGCTGGGCCCTGGGGTAGAGGTGTCCAATGCGACGGTAGGCCTCCTGGCGCATCCACTCCCCGTAGCGGCGCACGTCCTCGGCCAGGCCGTGGGCGCCCGGCCAGGGGCGGGTGCCGTCGTCGGCGCCGGGGAACACGGGCGGGCGCCCGGCGAAGCGCGGCGGGATCTCAATGAGCGCCTTGTTAATGAGGACGGCCACGGGGTTGAGGTCCGAGGCCCGGGCCTCGAGGCCGAGGCGCTGCGCCTCCAGGGGGATCGAGCCGCCTCCCGCAAAGGGGTCGAGGATCGCCGGGGGCTCGCCGTCCGTCGAACGGAGGATCTCCTCCCGGGCCTCCCGCAGCAGGTGCTCGTCCCCGATGCTGTCCCAGTTCACCAGGCGGGTGATGAGGGTGAACAGCCGCTGCCGCTCGGAGAGCACCGTGCTCCGGGCCGCCTCGTCCGGGTCGGTCTCGCCGCGGGCGGCCGCCGCCTCGCGGAACTCCTCGTAGCGCTCCGAGGGGTCGTCCACCAGCTGGGAGAAGAGGACCGCCCGCGCCGTGGCCAGGGGTCGCCTCGCCCACCACAGGTGGAGTGTTGACGGGTGGCCCTTGCGGATCGACTTCTCGCGGGCGGACTGCGCGTTAATGGCGTCGAGGGGGAGCGCGACCTCGATGAGCTTCCTCTTCGACACGGGCGTCCTTCCGAGCAGGGTGCGAGCTGGCGGGCCGGGCGTCGGCGCCGTCGTGGTCGGCAGTCTACTCACCGCTGCGTGCCCGACGCACGAGCTCCGCCGCCTGGCGCACCCCCGCTCAGCTCCCGCGGCACCCCCGGCTCGGTCCCGGCCGCGGTCCCCAATGCCCTCCGCCCAGGGAGCTGCCCGGCTCGTCAACCCACGCCACCACGTGGCGACCACATGCCCTCCACCAGGGGAGCCGCCAGGGGCCACCGTCCTTGTGCACCGTCCCCGCCGTCCCCACCACCTTCCGTCCGGGGAGCCACCTCCCTCCTTGCGCCCCGCGGCGTCCATGGCCCTGCACCCTCCGTCCGGGAAGCTGCCGCCTGGGAGACTCTTCTCCCACCGGATCCTGTCTCCTGTCGGCGGTGCCAGCTAATCTAGGGGCATGAGTAGCCAGCCCATCCGCGTCCTCGACCTCTTCGCCGGGGCCGGTGGGCTGACTGCGGGCTTTCACCAGGCGTCCGACCGCTTCCGCAGCGTCGCCGCGGTCGAGATAGACCCCCAGGCCGCCGCCTCCTACGCCGAGACCTTCGCGGAGGCGGACGTCTTTGCGGGTCCCATCCAGGAGTGGATCGAGTGTGCGGAGATGCCCACCGACATCGATATTGTCGTCGGCGGGCCGCCGTGCCAGGGCTTCAGCAACCTGGGCAAGCGCGACGCGGAGGATAAACGCAATCTCCTGTGGAGACAGTACGCCGAGGTGCTCAGACGGGTTCAACCCAGGTACTTTGTGGTCGAGAACGTCCCTGCGTTCGGCAAGTCGAAGCAGTACCAAGATTTCCTCGCGGAAACCCAGACGGGGAGGGCCCTTGAGCAGTACATCTTCACGCATCAGGTCCTCAACTCTGCCGACTACGGGGCGGCCCAGGCGCGCAAGCGCACCGTCATTATCGGGCACCACCGGGACCTAGAGGCTCCAGGCTTTCCCGAGGTGACGCACGGGCCGGAGGAATCCGGCAGCCTGCTCCCGTACAGGACCGTCCGCGAGGCGCTGCTGGGCGTCCCTCTCAAGCCCGACATGGACGAACGCTTTAACGAGGTCCGCACGCTGGTCGGGAACCGTGCGGTGCCGGGCGCCTTCTGCATCCGGGAGCTCCACTGGAGTAGAAACTACAGAAGGATATCAGTGGAGCGCTTCAAGAATATCCCCGCGGGCGGCAACCGAACCAATCTTCCCGACGACCTCAAGGCGCCCTGCTGGCTCAAACACACGACCGGATCCATGGACGTCATGGGGCGTCTTTACTGGGACCGCCCGTCCGTGACCATCCGCACCGAGTTCTTCAAGCCGGAGAAGGGCCGCTACCTGCACCCGAGCGAGAATCGGGCCATCACCCACTACGAGGCCGCCCTGCTCCAGGGCTTCTCCGAGGACCACCGCTTCGTCGGCTCCCGTACCGCGATTGCCAGGCAGATCGGCAACGCCGTCCCCATCCCACTGGCCAGAGCAGTCGCCAAGCAGCTACTGACAGCTTTCTGACGGTGGTGACAGAAATCTTAGGCTCAAGCAAACGTACCTACGTTAAGGATTAAGGTCAATGACTCGCAAACCGCTTACCCTTAAGTTCGACCCTCAAACGGTTGACCACCTCGGTTCCCGCATGTACGCCCGCCTACCCAACGCCGTCGCCGAACTCATTGCCAACGCCTATGACGCAGATGCGCACCACGTTCGCATCGAAATAGGAGAGGACTCCTCTGTAAAAGTTATCGACGACGGTCACGGCATGTCTCGCGCAGATGTTGGAGAGAAGTATCTCCACATCGGCAGAAATCGTCGATTCGAGGAGAACTCTGCGCAAACCGAAAGCGGCAAGCGCCGAGTGTCCGGGAAGAAAGGTCTTGGCAAACTTGCGCTCTTCGGCATCGGTAGAGACGTCACACTGTGGACGACCCGCAAGGGTGACTCGACGTCGACGCAGATTCATATGTCGTACGACAAGCTCATGGAAGCTCACGGCGAGTACGCTCCGCACGAGGAAGAGATTCCCTGCGATGCCGAGGAGCACGGCACTACTGTAACCTCGACCAATCTCAAGCGTAAAACCAAAATTGCCTGCAATGAATTGGCGACAAGTCTCGCACGTCTCTTCAATTACATGGACTCGGATTTCGAGGTGAGCGTCATCGCATCGAACGGCAAGGAATACCAGATTAACTCAGACCTGCGTCTCGCATCCATCAACGAGGAGTTCATTTGGGCATTTCCGGACAACTTCATTGACAGCGACAGATTCCTCCTTGAGCACGGCGTGTCCGGAAAAATCGTCTCCGCCGAGAAACCGCTGACCGGTGCTCTTCGAGGCATTACTCTCTACGCTAATGGACGTCTTGTCAACGAGGCGGGATTCTTCGGGGGCTCCGAGTCCAGCCACGCATACTCCTATCTCACCGGCTACCTGAATGTCGACTTCGTAGATGAACTCGGCGAGGATGTCATAACGACGGACCGGCGCGCGATCATCTGGGAAGACGAGACCACCGAGAAATTGCAGAAGACCCTCGTCGATCTTATGACTCGTATCGGCAAGGAGTGGAGACGTCGGCGCTCGGACAAGAAGAAAGAAGAAAGGAATAGGAACCTCGGGCGACCGCTTGACGCGTGGGTCGAATCTATTCGATCAGACGAGGACCGCAAGGCCCTACGCGCGGTTCTCGACCGTATCACCTCGGAAGAACTCGATCTTCCTACCGAGCAGGAGAATCTTCTTCTTAAAGACATCGACCGTCTGGCTCCTCCCCACGCCGAGTATGTCTGGCGTCGCCTCCACCCCGAGATCAAGGACGCTGCCCGCTCATTCTACGAGAACAGGGATTACTTCCACGCCATCGACGAAGCAATGAAACGATACATACGCATCACGGCCGAAAAGGCAAAAATCTCCAGAAACGACCCGCACAAACTCTTGGCTGAGAGTTTCGGTGCCGAAAAAGGCCGCCTTTCAGTGTTCGCGAAATACCAAAGGACGGGAGCATTCAGCGAACAAACTGCAAAAAATGTAGAGCGCGGCCACCAGCAGTTATCGCTCGGACTCCTAGCGGTTTTTCGCAATCCAGTAGATCACGAGGAGGGTGCAGAACTTCAGCGCACCGGAGCACTCACCTACGAGGACTGCCTCGACGCGCTAAGCCTTCTCTCTCATCTCATGCGCAGACTATCTGAGGCAGAAGTTCGCACGACAGATGAATGAACATTGTCAGCATTATTACAGCCTTACAGAAACCAAAATTTCCATCCAACAACACGTGGATCACATATCGATTCACGCCTCATAACATCAACTTCTTTTAGAAGGTGTTCGAGCTGATTCGCATGTCAATGATTGCTGCCATGTTCAGAAGAGACACGTCCGACTCACGCAAGAGCGCACCCAGGAGCCCTCAAGCGAACAGGAGCAAGCCGAAACACGAGAGCGCAGCTGCCGACCGTGACCCATACCTGCTGTCACAGGTGCGAGAGGCCTTCGGGCGCGTGGTCTACAGCCACAAGGTTCATGAGAAACAGGCGGATATCTGCTTTGTCAAGTACCGGTGGCAGCAGGGCACGCTCATAGCCCTTACAGCAATCAGTTCTGGCACCTTTCTTGCCACTGCTGTCGATATGCTCGACAGTAAAACACTGACCAGCCTCGCAACACCGTCGATCGCGCTTTTAGTGACGTGGATGAGCCTTGGTGTGAAGGCATTCAAGTTCTCAGAGGAGTCCGACGCCCACAGAACCACCGCCTCTCAACTGTGGGATATTCGCGAGTCCTACATATCGCTCATTGCTGACATAATGTCAGGCAACATCTCCGATGCCGATGCTAGAGTCCTTCGCGACGAGCTCCAAAATGCAGCCTACAAAGCCTATGCCGCTGCTCCTAGGACGACCAGCAAAGCATACAAACGAGCCCGGAAAAGACTGAAAGACAATGAGGAGCTGACGTTCACGACGCGTGAGATCGACCTGTTTCTTCCTGCGACGCTCCGTATCGACGATAGTGAGGTATGACCGTGAAAACATCAGAGATCTTTGACACACTGCTGGCGAACCTTAAAGTGGGCGATACTGCGACGTCGATTGCCTCGCGTCGTGACGAGATCGCTAAGGCGCTCAACAAGGACTTCCGCGAGACGGAAAGCTGCACTGCCTACAAACTCATGGTGGGCTCATTCGGTCGACACACCGCTATCAAAGGCGTATCCGACCTCGACATGATCTTCATTCTTCCACCGGATATTCGCTCAGAGTACAACAACGAGACGGGACCTCGTCGGATACTCGAGCGAGTCCGTGACGTCCTCAGTGCACGGTACCCGAGGACGGAAGTCCGTGTCGACCAGTGCGTCGTTCGTGTAAAGTTCGTCAGCAACTCCTTCAAGTTTGAGATCCAGCCAGCATTCGAGAACAGTGACGGCAGTTTCAGCTACCCAGACACGAGAGCAAAGAACTGGAAGATCACCAAACCTCGCAAGGAGATCACGGAGACTAAGGCTTGTAACGAACGCACCTCGATGAATATGCGGCGTCTTGCACGAATGGTGCGAGCCTGGAAGAACGCAAACGGCGTGAACATGGGTGGCCTGCTCATCGACACACTCGTATACAAATTCTTTGAGCAGACCAAAGACTATGACGCGGCGGGCACCAGCTCGTTCGACCTCATGGTCCGTGACTTCTTCAAGTTCCTCAAGGAGCAGACGGAGCAAAACTACTACCTAGCATTGGGCAGTCAGCAACAAGTCTATATTAAGGAGAAGTTCCAGCCAAAGGCTAAGAGGACCTACAATCGTTGCCTGGAGGCGATCAAGTGCGAAGGAAAACTATTGGCTAATAAGAAGTGGCGCGAGGTTTTCGGTACCATGGTACCGCTGGCCACAACCGTTAACGAAGCTTCACGTAAGTTCCGGGACACTGAGGAGTTCATCGAGGACAAGTATCCGGTCGACATCTCCGAGACAGTGTTCATTGACTGCAAGGTGACACAATCAGGATGGCGTCCGACCTGGCTCAGAAAAATGCTCAGAGACGGGGCTCCGCTCAAGGCTGGCAGGATCCTGGAGTTTCTCGTCACGAGCTGCTCGGCCACTAATCCCTACATACTGATGTGGAAGGTACTCAACCGTGGTCCAGAAGCTGAGCGGCGGGACATGATTCGCGGCCAGATCATCAGCTCGGACGAGTCAGGAACTTGCCTCGAGCACTCGGACTTCAAGGGTGATCACGTCGTTGAGTGCTACGTCATCAAGGACGAGGTTGTCGTCGCTCGAGATCGGATCAGCGTGCCAATTAGCAACACAAGCACTGAAACTACCTGAACGACACCCCTCGGTCCTTACATGAACACAAAGGCACGTATCTCAGAAAAGGTCTCAACGAACAAGACCACGAGTAGCGGCCAGCAACTCCTTCAGCCTCGCTTGAGGAACACCCGACCCTCACCTCTCAAGGGATACGGGTACTGCACTCGTAATGGCCTGAGGCCGGGCAGCCCGGCCTCACCCAGGCCTCACCGCGACGTCACCCTGACATCACCCCGGCCTCACCACCGCTCTAGCGGGCGTGGACGGCCACGAAGTTGCGCAGGACCGCCCAGGAGGAGCTCACGTCCTGGGTCAGCGCCCAGGCCTGGAGGCGCGCCAGCTCGTCGTCGGCGAAGTAGCCGTGCCCAGTGTAGAAGCTCAGGCGGTGCCCCAGGGAGGCGCCGTCGAGCTCGGGGTGGAACTGGGTGGCGTACAGGTTGGTGCGCACGCGCAGCATCTGCACCGGGCAGCTGCTGCTCGTGGCGAGGACGACGACGCCGTCCGGGACGACGCTCATCGCCTCCTTGTGCGCCACGAAGGCGCGGAAGGGGTTGGCCATCCCGGCGCACACGGGGTCGGACCGGCCCGCGTCGGTCAGGGTGATCTCCGGGGCGCTGACCGGCTCGGCGTAGCGTGCGTCAATGACCGCGCCCTGGTGGCGGCCGAGCGCGCCCACCCCGTAGCAGGCGCCCATGAAGGGGAAGTCGGCCTCCACCAGGCGGTCGAGCAGGGCGCGGACCTCAGCCTCGACGCGGTGCTGGACCGCCGACTTGGCGTGCTCGGGCGTGATCATGTTGAACGGGGAGCCGCCCACCATAATCCCGGACCAGTCCTCGAGGCGGATCTCGGGGAGGGGCTCCGCCTCGAGACGGTGGCGGACGAGCTCGCGCTCGGCCAGGCCGGTACAGGTGAGGAAGGACTCGTACTCGGCGTCGGCGGGTCCGTCGTCAGCACGGGTGGCCAGGAGCAGGAAGGGTCTCACAAGCGCGAGCCTAGAGGATCGGCCCCGCTGGCGGTGCGGACCAGGGAGTGCGGTCCAGGACATTCGACTGGCACTCCGCAGGGCGTTCAGGCGGGCACGGCCCGGTGCTACCAGGTGGGCGACGCGCCCCACACTCAAGAACGCCCCGCGTCCGGGGCACCGAGCACATACGGTGGCCGCGGGACGGGAGGGGTGCAACAGCATCCCCGCGCCCGGGGCACCGAGCAGGCCAGCGGTGACGGTATGCCGCCGCACTCAAGGGGCACCCGCGGCACGGGCTACCGCACCGCCTGCCGCGCTCCGCCCACGGGACCACACTCGGGCAGGACCGCCAGCGGGCGGCGCGCGCCACGGACTGTACCAATCCGCCGGTGGCAGCATCCACCGAGCTACTGCCCCCGCCCACGGGACCGCACCACGGGTCTGCGTACCATTCCCGGTATGGGTACCAGCAGCGCAGGGCAGGCCCCCGAGCCCGAGCGGGTGGCGCCGTCGGACGCGGCGGTGAGCCAGCGCTACGCGCGCCTGCCACGCCAGGACACGGGCCCGGAGGTGGCCCTGCGGCGCCGCCTGTTCGCGGCGGGGGTGCGCTACCGGGTGCAGTACAAGGTCCCCGGGCTGCCGCGGCGTCGGGTTGACATCGCCTTCACGCGCTGGAGGGTGGCGGTGGAGGTCGACGGCTGCTTCTGGCACGGCTGCCCGCAGCACGGTAGCCTCCCCAACCGCAACGGCGAGTGGTGGCGCTGGAAGATCGAGCGCAACCGGGCCCGCGACGCCGACACCGACGCGCGCCTGGCCGAGCTGGGCTGGAGCGTCGTGCGCGTCTGGGAGCACGAGGATCCCGCCGACGCCGCCGCCCGGGTCCTGGCTGAGCTCAGCCGACGCCGCGGGGCCGCTTCCTGAGCGACCACGCCGCCTCCCTATAGGCACCATCCCAGTCTGCGCGCCCTACCCGGTGCCAGACCCAACCGGTGCCGCGGTCAACGGCGGAGCGGAAGAGACGCGCCAACACCCGGCACCGCACGAGGTGGACGGACTCCCCCAATGTCCACGCAGGTCAGAGGCCTGGGCCTCGGCGTGATCAGGGGTGCCCTCCGCCTTGATCCTCAGATTGCGACACACACAGCAAACAGGACAGCAGACGCACGGCAGACTACGCATAGCACCACATAATCACCCATAATTGCGCCAGAAACCTCACGCATCCTGATTAGCCTCTGGCCTCACGGCCAGCAACCCCTGGACCGTACCCCGCAAGAGGCCCCATCACCCACGGTCAGCAACCTCCGGCCCGACTGGAGGGCCAAGGCCCGCAGAAGCGGTCCGCCCCCAGAACCCGCAGGCGCCAGAAGGGCATCAGGACAGGGCATCCCGTCTCACGGCAAACAAGTACCGTTCTCGCGACGAACAAGTACCGTTCTCACGAGCAATAAGTACCGTTCTCGCGGAGGAGACGGGCGACAGGAGCCAACACTCAGGACTCGACCAGGACGGCTGCGGTCCGGCCGGGCACCCTCACCGAGCCTGTCCCCATGTCGAAGGCGGTGGCCCGCACCAGGGGGTCGGCCCCGGCCGCCTGGACCGGGTGCAGGCGGAAGCTGCGCCCCACCAGGGCCTCCGCACCGACCTCCACCATGCGCGGCGTCGGGTTGAAGACCACCAGGACCCCGTCGAGCCGCGGGTCGATGTCCCCCGAGCCCGCCCCGTCGTCCACGAGCATGACAATGACCCCGGGCGGGCAGCCTGGCTGCCCTCCCGTGCGGGCGGGGAAGGAGACCCGCTCCTTAATGAGGTCGGCCGACCCCAGGGTGAGCAGCGGCGTCGAGCGGCGGATCCTCAGCAGGTCCAGGGCCATCTTCCGGGCCAGGGTAATGTGCTCGGGCCCGGGCCGTAGGTCCTCGCGTATGAGCAGGCCGGACTGCACCATCCACAAGTCCCGGTTGCAGGCCGCGGGCGGCAGACCCCGACCCCAGCCGTTGTCCCGGCCCGACCAGTCAATGGCGTTGAAGTGGTCCCCGGAGTCGTAGGAGTTGCGGTCCATGGACTTGGAGCGCAGGAGCTCGGTCCCCGCCAGCCACAGCACGGGCGACTGCCCCAGGGTCACGGCGGCCAGGCACAGGGTGCTCATGCGCGCCCGGTCGGCCAGACTGACCCCCTCGGGCAGCTTGGCCGCCAGGACGTCGTAGAGGGTCTCGTTGTCGTGGGACTCCACGTAGTTGACGCTCTCCACGGGCTCGACGCCGTAGGCGGCCGGGACCTGGCCGTAGACGATCTCGTCACCGCGCCGCCACACCCCGTCCTCCTCGGGCAGGACGAGGTCGCGCAGGTTGCCGCCCAGGGCCAGGCGCACAATGTCCGTACGCCAGGCCAGGTCCTCCTGCTGGCGGACCACGTCCAGGGCCTCGTACCGGTTGGGCTCCAGGTACTCCCCGGTGCCCAGCCCCTGGTGCGCCCGGGGATCCAGGTCGGCCACGCCCCCGCCGCGCAGGGCGTCACGCACCCTGTCGTTGAAGGTGCCGATCCCGGTCCCGGCGAGCTGGCCCTGGGTGGCCTGGATGAACAGCGCGTTGTCCTTGACCTCCCCGAAGTTCCAGCCCTCCCCGTACAGGAAGGCGCGCTGCCGGGGACGGGACGCGGGCCCCAGGGTCGCGGCGACGGCGTCGGTCCCGGGCGGGGCGGGGCGGGTGCGTGCGCCCTGCCC
>ERZ773042.1285-NODE-1285-length-15008-cov-46.428409_pt1 | contig 15008 bp, 14 predicted proteins | sample MGYA00511664_ERZ773042 | MGnify/ENA primary metagenome ERZ773042 (study PRJEB29015, sample SAMEA2737984) | human oral metagenome | biome: human oral; feature: human-associated habitat; material: dental | place: China | collected 2036 ... | reverse complement strand
CTCGTAGTCACTGAGCCCGTCGAAGTCCGTGTCCCTCGCGTGCGGGTCCGTCCTGCGTCTCGTCGCCTCGTCCAGGTCGGCCAACCCGTCCCCGTCGCTGCCGCGCGCCGCGTCGTATCCGTTGGGCGTGAGCGGGTCGGTCCCGAGGAGAAGCTCCTCGTAGTCACTGAGCCCGTCACCGTCGGTGTCGGGCCTCAGCGGGTCGGTCCCGAGCGAGGCCTCATCCGCGTCAATGATGCCGTCCCCGTCGCTGTCCACGGGACGCTCGTCCGCCTTGGGCCTCACGACGACGCGGAACTCCCTCGTCACGGTCTGGGCTATGGGATCACGTTCCCCCAGCACCCTCCCGATGATGGTGAGGGCCCACTCCCAGAGCCTGCCGCCGATGCCGGGCATCGCGATGGTCGCCCCGATCGTCGCGCGGCCCTCGCCCACGCCCGTCACGACGCCCCCCTCGGTCACCGTCGCGACCCTCGGGTCACCGGACTCGAAGGTCGCCCTCCCGCCCGGGGACGGCAGCGCCACCGTCTCCCCCACCCCGATCTCATAGGCGGCGGCGTCCCCGGGCCGCGCGGTGTCGGCGCGCGCCGTCGCCGCGGGAAAACAGCCCTGGGGGGCCGTCGCAACCGTCGGGATGGCGACCAGAGGCGTCCTCGCGCCGAAGCGGGTCTCTCTCGACATGCCGCTGCCCATAGCCACCTCATCTAAGGGGATGCTTTGGTCAACCATAACACGGAGACCCTGTGGAGACAAGTGAGGCCTGCCTCAAACGACCTTAGGTTGGGAACGTCTCCCGCAGCCCCCGCGCCGCCAGGCGCCCCTCGGGGGCCTCCCGAAGCGGCCGTGCCTGGGGTTACGACGGGACCGATGGTCTGCTCCGCGCTCCCCCTGTGGCCACGCGGCAGGGTGGTGCGCGGCGCTTGGGGACACAGCGACCCTCGCGCATCGCTTGCCGCACGGGGCGTGGTATGATGGGAGACAGTAACCCCGCGACGGCGGGGAATCGTCATCGGGAGGGAGTGGGTCCCATATGTCTGACCAAGAGAGGCAGCCCGAGCGCGACTTGCAGGCGGGTGCGGCCGCCAGCGCGTGGCGAAGGTACCTGCAGCCGCTCATCGGGGGGGCGCTCGTGTCCCTCGTGGTGCTGGTCGTGAGCGCCGCCATGCACACCTTCGTTGCGTGGACGCTCGATATCCACCACGAGATATCGCTCGGACCCGTCCGTGCCTCCGTGGCGTCCGCCGTAGCCTCCGTGAGCGCACTCGTCGCGGGCATGTGCGCCGTGCTCGTGGAGGACAGGGTCCTCGACGAGCGTGCCAGCGCGCCCATGTGGCTGGCGGGCTGCGTCCTGTCGGGTATCTTCTACCTGGTGTTGGGCATCCTCCTCCTGGACATACTCGGCTCTTGGTGGTTTCTGGTGGGTGGCGCGGGCTAGGACGACCGGCCCCGAGAGCCCCAAGCGGCGACTTGGGCTACCATACTCTTGGGTTACCTGCAAAGGGCTGAATCGAGTTGGGTCAGCATCGACGTCGGCGACGGTGCTCAACGCCCGAGCCAGCGAGGCCAAGCACCAGGGTCCCAACCCATTTTCCGCAGCCGATGCGCCTAGATAGGGCCGCTTATCTACGCAGACGATCAACGTAGCTTGATTACTTTTGTAGAGCGTCGAACCAGAAGGTCAGCATCAACGCCGATTGGTTTGGTCGTGGCCATCTACGGGGGACTTCACAGCCGCGTCGGCTGCGGCACTAGGGTCTTTCCAATCCCGCACGCAAAGGCCAAGCGCTTGTGCCTCTGTGCGGCATCGTCTGGGGTGAGCTTGAGCCATGGCGCTCCCTCATCGAGGCTCCCCCTCGCCCGCCGCCTGCGTCGCAACCCCCATCAACCTGGACGCCAGCTTGTAAACCTGCTTCGCGGCTCTGGAGCTCGGGTTCCATGTGGCAAGCTCCGCCCTAACCAGATCGGGGTACTTCTTGCTGACGTCCCTCAACGCGTTGCCGACGGACTTCCTAACATACTCGCTCGGGTCATCCCTGAGCGCGGAGAGCCTGCGTATCGCCTCTTTCGGATGGTCCTTGAAGTACTCCCTCGCCGTCCATATCCTCAGCCCCTCCGTCACTGCCCTCCTCACGTTTGGCTTGTCGGAACGCAACCACTCATCAATCACAGGAAGAGACCGTTTGTAACCTGTGTCACGACAATAGCGATCGAACGACTTGGCCAGAATCTCCTGCACCCTCCAGTCATCGTCCCTTGAGACGTCCTTCTTGAGGATGTGCAGTGCTTCTCCGCTGTTTGCGGACAGATACCCAAGTAGAAAGACCCCATACATTCTCAGCTGCACGATGTCCGACCCGCTCGCCTTCCTCGCCAGCTCAGCGACAGAGTCTGTATCGTATGATGCGAAGTCCTTCTCAGCACATTTTTCAATTTTCTTAAATCCATGCTCGATCTTCGAGAGGCTGACTCCAAGCTCTTCGACTCTTGTGGCCATTCGACTCCCCTTCTCAGACTAGCTTCTCACCCGCACAGAGCTCTGCGACCAAACTCCCCCAAAGCCCAGTCTATCCCGAGAAGCCCGAGAGGTCGATCGGATCGAGCCTGACGCCCTTGAACGCGTCAGAGTCCGTCACTGGCGTCGATGCCTCGGCGGCAACCAGACCAACCATATAGAGCGGCAGGTAGTGCACTGTCTTTCCCGCTCTCCTACCCTGCAAGACGTTAGCCTCCGAGAGCACGACCGCCTCCTCGATCCCGTATTCATCTGTTCCCAGCAGGCTGTTGAGGACGGTGTGAAGCTTGTAGTCCTTTCCTGACTTGACTTCGATGGGCAAGACCGCGCCCTTGCGCGTCTCGATCAGAAAGTCCACCTCCCCCTTACGGCTATGGTGGTAATAGCGCAACGGGGACCGCAGCGCGGCCAGCTCCTGCGCCATGACGTTCTCGTACACCGAACCAAAGTTGATCGACCTCTCACCCGATATCGCCGCCATGGCAACCTCTGCGGGGTAGCTGGCAAGGAGCATTCCGACATCACTAAGGTACAACTTGAACCGCCCCTGTTCCTCTGTGCGGGCAAGCATGGGTTTGGGCTCTGTCACATTGACCGTCCTCAGCACAGAGCGCGCGGCGACGAGCCAGGCGAAGTCGTTGGCATATCGCTCGAAACGGGCACCGTCTTTCAGCGTCTTCAGTTGAAAGCGCTTGTTCTCCTTGTCAAGCTGTGTTGGTATGGCGTCATAGATCGCCTTGACCTGAAGGGAGCGATTGCCCGCGTATTGTGCGATGTCCTCACGATACAGGCTCAGGAGATCCGCCTGCACCTGCCGCACCGCGCCAAGGTCATTGCGCGTATTCAGGCTCTTCTGCACCACCTCCGGCATGCCGCCGATGACAAGATACTGCCTAAAGAGGTCGATGAGAAGCCCATGCAGGGAGTCATCAAGCGGGGTCTTCTTCTCATAGCCCTCTCTCACCTGGTCGAGAATCGATTGGGGAACCCCCCTCGCCCAGCAGAACTCCTCGAAGGTGAGGGGAACCATGTCTATGGTATGCAGATAGCCTACAGGCCATGACCTTACCCCTCCCAGCTCGACTCCAAGCATCGACCCAGACATCGCAAGGTCAAACCTTCCGTCGATTACCAGATACTTCGAGAAGGTGACGAGATTCTGCGCCCTCTGGACCTCATCGAAGAAGACGAGGGTCTCCCCGGGAACCAGCTCGTGTCCCGCGATGAGGGAAACCAGCTCGATGACCCTGGCGGCGCTTTGGGCAGATCCGAACCGCCTCCTAGCGTCCTCGTCAACGAGAAAGTCGATCTTCACGAGGTCCCGGTACTCCCTCCTCCCAAACTCCTCGAGGAGAAACGTCTTTCCGACCTGGCGCGGACCATCGACCATGAGGGCCTTCTGATGGTTGTTGGCCTTCCAGTTGAGCAGGACATCATAGAGAGACCGCTTGAGCACGAAAGCACCCCCTCAATTCGTATCTGTCTCTAAATCAGAATAAATATAGGGACAATATGGCACTAACGCAGATTGTATCAGACTCACGCCCCGATCGAATCGGGTCCGGTCGTGTCATCGCGATGTGAGTGATTCACTCACATCATGTTCCTGAAGTGAGTGATTCACTCACTTCGATATTCTATTCAGTAAGTCTTTTACCTGCGCATACGCAAATTTGACCCTATGGACCACGTTGCCTGAGAGCCGAAAAACCACTCACTTCGCGAAGACGATGTGAGTGATTCACTCACATCGCGCAGTCACACGCCATTGCAGTATCACGCCGTTGTGATCGCGCTGCCACAGCCGTCCGCGAGCGTCACCGATACTGCGCGATCGCCTCCAAGACCTCGGTGTCGCCGTCGGACATCTTGATGATCCTCCCGTAGCTGTTCTTGGCCTCGAGCACACCTGCGAGCACGGCGGCCACGTTTGCGATGGAGTTGGGAGAGGACTTCTCCGTGACGTGCAGGTTCACCCTGCCGCTACCCGGCCCTTCGATCAGGCTGCCTGGCTGCACGATGGTGTACACGAGGTGGGTGTTGTTCATGAGCCACTGGTCGGCAAAAAACTTCGCGATGTTGTAGTCGGTGATCTTGGCCAACGCCGGGTCACCCCACTTCTCGGGCTCGTCGGCAAAGACGGAGCTCAGCATCACGAAGCGTCTCACGCCCGTCGCCTCGCATGCCTGCATGAGCTTCACGGCACCGAACGCGTCGGTCTGCAGGAGGTCCTTGCCGCGCGAGCCCGCCACAAAGTACACGGCGTCGACATCCGCGACCAGGGCCTTAAGCTCCTTTGCGTCGGCATGCAGGTCAAGCACGGTGGACTGTACCTCCCGGTCGGCCACGTTCTCTGGCTTCCTGGCTCCGGCGACCACTTGGTGACCGGCAGCCTTCAAGTTGGCGATGAGCTCTGTCGCCACACGACCGGTGGCACCCGCTACGAACACTCTCATGGCTATTCTCCTCGTCGTCCCTATGGACCCGTGCGCCAGTACCCCACACCCTGACAACAGTCCCTCAAAGACCCCGGCACGTGGGCCCGTCCTGCGACAGGTAGAGCCATGGGGCCTATCGAGGTCGATGGTACCCCCACCCCCACGGATGTCCATCCCTTGGCCTGCACGCATTTATGGGACCATAAGCTCTTTCCATGGCCTACAGTGAAGGGAAGCCACACTGACGAAGGGATCACACCATGAAGACCTCGTTCGACTTGCTCAACGACCCGTTCCTTAACAAGGGGACAGCCTTCGACGCCAAGGAGCGCAGGCGCCTCGGTCTGATGGGGCTGCTTCCTCCCCAGGTGCAGACGCTCGAGGAGCAGGCGTGCCAGGCCTACGACAACTACCAGTCCAAGGACAGCGACATCGCCAAGCGCCGCTTCCTCATGAGGATCTTCTCGCAGAATAGGACGCTCTTCTACAAGCTCTTCTCCGAGCACGTCGAGGAGTTCATGCCCATCGTCTATGACCCCACCATCGCCCAGGACATCGAGGAGTACAGCGAGCGCTACGTGGACTCCCAGTACGCCTGCTACCTCTCTGTGGACGAGCCCGACTGCGTGGAGTGGGCGCTTGCCAACGCCTCGGGGGGCCGCGACATCGACCTTATCGTGGTCTCCGACGCGGAGGCCATCCTCGGCATCGGGGACTGGGGCACCAACGGCGTGGAGATAGCGGTCGGCAAGCTCATGGTCTACACGGCGGCGGCCGGCCTCGACCCCACGCGTGTGCTGCCCGTTGTCATCGATGCCGGCACGAATCGCCAGTCGCTGCTCGATGATCCGCTCTACCTGGGCAACCGGCACAAGCGCGTGGATGACGAGACCTACTACGCCTACGTGGACGACTTCGTGCAAACGGCCGAGAGGCTCTTTCCCCACCTATACCTGCACTTCGAGGACTTTGGGCGAGGGCATGCCGCCACGCTCCTGAACAAGTACGCAAAGACCTACCCCGTCTTCAACGACGACATCGAGGGCACAGGCATCGTCACGCTCGCGGGCATCCTCGGTGGCCTCAACATCACGGGAGAGAGCCTGCTCAACCAGACCTACCTGTGCTTTGGCGCCGGAACCGCCGGCTGCGGCATCGCCGAGCGCGTACTCCAGGAGTTCGTCGACCAAGGCATGGACCGCGAGGAGGCGCGAAGGCGCTTCTACCTCGTCGACAGGCAGGGACTCCTCTTCGACGACATGGACGATCTCACCCCCGAGCAGCGTCCCTTCGCACGCAAGCGGTCGGAGTTTGCCGACGCGTCCAAGCTCACTTGCCTGGAGGCCGTCGTGGCCGCAGTACATCCCACCATCATGGTGGGTACCTCGACGGTCCATGGGGCCTTCACGGAGAGGGTCATACGCCAGATGGCTGCCCACGCGAGGCGACCGATGATCTTTCCCCTCTCCAACCCCACCAAGCTTGCCGAGGCGAGCGCGACGGACCTCATTGCGTGGACGGATGGGCGGGCGCTCGTGGCGACGGGTGTGCCCTCCGCGCCTGTCGAGCATGCGGGAGTAAGCTACGACATCGGCCAGGCCAACAACGCGCTCATCTATCCCGGGCTCGGCTTGGGTGCGATCGCGGCCCACGCCAGCCTCGTCACCGACCAGATGATCTCGCGAGCGGCTCACTCGCTCGGCGGCATCGTGGACGTCACGAGGCCTGGGGCGGCTGTGCTCCCACCCGTGTCGAGACTGACCGAGTTCACCGAGAGAATCGCCATCGCCGTCGCCCACGAAGTCGTCGACAAGGGACTCAACCAAGTTCCTATCGAGGACGTGGAGGCAACCGTCAGGGCGACGAAGTGGGTGCCCGAGTACGCGGACGCCCTCTAGCGTAGGGGACTCAGAGACGGGCTAAGACCACCCGACGCCAACGGCGGGTCGGGTGAGTCCCTCCTCGTCCGACACGGAGCCAAAAACACAAGGAACACCGACGACAGCGCTTCAAAGGAGCGGTGATGGTTATCTTTAGCGCACTTGAGAGCATGCTCCCCATAATCCTCCTCATCATCCTTGGCTACGTGCTGAGAAAGGCGGGGTGGCTTGGGGACACGTTCGCCCCCTCCGCGTCGAGGCTCATCATGAACGTGGCGCTCCCGGCCTCCATCTTCACGTCGGTCCTCAAGAACCTGACGCTCAAGACGCTGCTCTCGCTCGACAGCGGCCTCGTGGTGTGCTTCGCAAGCGTCGCCATCTGCTACCTCGTTGCGCTGGCGACGGTCGTCCTCCTCAAGGTTAGCCCTGGCAGGAGGGGCGTCATGGTGAACACCTTCGCCAATGCGAACACCATCTTCATAGGTATGCCGCTCAACGTGGCCCTCTTCGGTGAGGGCGCCGTCGGGTTCTTTCTTGTGTACTACATCACCAACACGGTCTCGACCTGGGCAGTCGGTACCTTCCTCATCGACGCGGATCCTATGGTCAAGGCTGAGGGATCCGAGCCGTCCGCCCAAAGGAGGCGAGGCATCGACATCAAGAGGCTGCTCCCACCGCCCCTTATAGGGTTTCTCGTGGCCCTCGTCTTTTTGCTACTGCAGCTACCCGTTCCCTCCTTCGTCGAATCGACGCTCACCTACACGGGCAACCTGGTGACGCCGCTCTCCCTCATCTACATCGGCATCGTGCTAAAGGAGAGTGGCTTGACGAGCGTGAGGATGGATCGCGACACGGTGGTGGCCCTTGTGGGTAAGTTCGTCATCGCCCCCCTGTCCATGGTCGGTGTCCTTGCCGCCTATGCCGCCCTGTTTGGAGCGCTGCCTGCCACGGAGGCGCACACCTTCATCATCCAGGCCGCAGTGCCCGCGCTCACCGTGCTCCCGATCCTTGCCAACGAGGGGAAGGGCGACGTACGCTTCGCAACGAACGTCGTCGTCACGAGCACCCTCCTGTGCGCCGTGGTGGTCCCTATCGTCTACGCGCTGCTTGGGTGAGGGTAGGACACCCTGTCTCCTTCGCGGCCACCCGAAGAGGGGTCCGCCTGGCGGAAGGGGACGTGCCCGGTGACAGCCGAGCGATGTGGGTGCGTTCCCGCAAAGACGTGAGCTGACCGACCCACGAGGAGGCCCAGCCCCTGGCACCATGCGCGGGAGACGCAGGTCAGCGCGATCGACGGGCATCAGGCGTAGGTTTACGAGAGGCGGCTCGGCCAAAGTGCGCCTTTCCCGTGAGACGTCCAGCGCAGAGTGCGCCTTTCGGTGATGCTCAACAGACAGAGTGCGCCTTTTCGTGAGGTCAAACTCCAGGCCGGGTTTGCGGACCCTGGTGCGGTCCGCCCCGCAGCCTGGCGGGGGGTTCCTCGAGCGCATTTGCCCAGTTGGACCATTTTTCACGGTACCCCGCAGTCTGGCGGGGGGGTTGGCCCCACACCTCCTGTGGGCGGTAACGTGACGCAAAGGCGCAGTGTGCGCGATCTGGGGTCACAGGGTGCGCGATCTGGGGGTCGCAGGGTGCGCCCTTCCGTGAGGCGTGGGGGACAGACTGCGCTTTTCGGTGACGCTCAACAGACAGAGTGCGCCTTTCGGTAAAATGCACCTTTCCTGACCTGCGCAAACGTCGCGCCGTCTCACGGAAAGGCGCATTCCGTGGCTGCGACCTCATGGAAAGGCGCACTCTGCGTGTGTCCGGGTTGCGGAGAAGCTCTTGAAAGTTTAGCCTCATCGCACGTCCCTTCGGATGCTCTGTCTGCAGTGGGTGGGGCGGAGCCGTCACTCCCCCGGCGTGGGCTGGTCGCCCCTGCGAGCCCCTAAGATCGGGCGATAGGGCGGGACGGTCACGCCCCAGGTGCGTGCCAGCTGCGCCTGCGGGTCCCAGCCCTCGGGGGGCCTCCTACAGCCCGTCAACTTCCACACGCAGCCACCGGCGACCCAGCGCTCGCGCCACTCGGATATGAGCCTCTCCCTGCCCTCGTAGGGGAAATCGTCGAGGCCGAACTGGAAGGCGCAGCACGGGCAGAGCTCGTCCGAGCCGATGCCCCTCTCGTTGAAGGGAGGGGCGAACAGTCCGTCATAGCCGCAGACCGGGCATATGTTCTCTCCCATGTTCATGTCTCCTCTCGTGCGTGCGTCACGGCATGGCCCATTCCTGATTGTCGAAGTAGGCCTGGCCTCCGGTAGGCGCGAAGTAGGACTTTGTCGTCCCGTTGGGGTTGTATGCCCCGAACAGGTTGCGTGCGGCGTCATACACTCGTGTGATCCCCTCTTTATCGACTTTTACCTGGTACTGTCCCTTGTTGAGGTAGAACTCGTGGGCCATCCTGGTGTACTCCTCCTCCGAGGTGGCGCCCACGCCCTTGCCATGTTGCGCATAGTGATCTGCGAGGGTTTCGGGCTTTTCCCAATAGTTGTTCGCCGCCCGCGCCGGCGCACGACTCCCCGCGACAGCCCTCGCAGGCACTATACCTCGCGCCTGGCCCGCGCCGCCTGAAAGAGCACCCGCTTGATGGAGCAGACGAGTTCGGCCTCGGGCCTGACGGAGCGTGCGACGTCATCGAAGACGAAGACATTGAAGCTCAGGGGTCGTTTTCCCACGAGGGGAAGCAGACACAGATCCTTTTGCGTCTTCTCGAACGCGATACTTGTGGCAACCCCCACGCCCATCCCCGCCACGACGAGCCGGCGCATCATCTCGGGCTGATCAGTCTCTGCGGCTACGCCCAGCTCATGTCCGTCGTGGCCGAGGAGGAGTGCCAACGCCTCGCGCTGGACGAAGTCCCCCGTGAACGAGAGGATGGGAAGCCCCAGCGCCTCGAGCTCGTCGATGCCGACGGACCCCCTGTCCGCGAGGCGCGACGCCTTGGGAAGCGCGACGAGAAACGGAAAGGATCCCACCTTCCACCCTCTGACCCTTGGCAGGCCGAGGGATACCTCCACAGAGGCGATCATCCCCACATCGATGCCGTGGCGCTCGAGCTCCGTGTGCATGCGCTCCGAGCCATAGGAGAGTATCTCGACCGGATGGGTACCGCATGCGTTTGCGAGCGAGTCCAGGCCGCCGGGAAAGTAGTGGTGGGTGATGATGGGAGGCAGGCCTATGCGGACTGGCCTTCTGCCCTCCATGGCGGTTATGGCGTCGGTCGCCTCGTCCATCTCGGCTATGGCCCGGCTTGTGTGGGCAGCTAGGACCTCTCCGGTCCTCGTAACGAAGCCCTGCCTTTTGCCTGAGCTCTGTCGGTCGAACAGGGTGGTCCCCAGCTGCCGCTCCAGCCGCGCTATGGCAAGCGACACCGCCGGCTGGGTCATGCCCAAGCTGCGAGCCGCGCCAGAGAAGCTCCCCTCCCGCACCGCGCTCTGGAAGATCTCGAGGTCGCGAAAGCTCTCTGTCGGTACCATCACACACTCCTTGCCTCTGCCGCTTCTTCCGGGATGGGAGGCACGACCGCTACGACCTAGCGACTCTTCGGGTACGGGACAAGCTCCAGCTCATCCTTGAGAAACTCCCCGAGGAAGATGTCTCGCACGCCCTTGTAGCCTTGCTCCTCCACCTTCTTGGCGACCCATGCTTCGTCTCGACCGATGAGCTCGAGGGCCTCGCGGTTGATACGGCCGTTGCTGATGACGAGGAGCTCCACGTCATCATCGCCCGCACACACGGTGGTCAGGCGTCCGTTTTGCTCCATGACGGTCGCCTTCACGTCCCTGATGCTGTGCACGCCCTCCTCGCGCAGGTGTCGGCTCAACTGGTCGGCCGTCAGCCCCACTCGAGCGCACTGGGCCACATCGACCTCGCCATCGCGCACCAGCACCCTCGGCCTGCCAGCGACGACGGACCGGAAGAAGCCACTTGCCTCTATGAGCACCTTCACGATTATGACAACGAGGGACCAGACCAAAAGCACTATGCAGAAATGCAGCACCGTGATCGAGGGGTTGTAGATGACGCCCCCTATGATTCCACCTAGGACGTAGTTCTGTATCTGGTTCAGGGGCGTGTTGATAGAGAACTCGTACTTTCCCAACAGGTTGATCTGCAGGATCATGACCAGCATCCCGATGAGGAACTTACCGGCAACAACAGCGTATGCATCCACGGTGTTATCCCTCCTGGTTCACGTAGACGTTATGGTCGATGATGTGGGTACGCTCAAGGGAGAACGAGTTGTTGTCATCATTGAGGTGCACGAGGTAGTCCTCGCCCTTGAAGCGGACGATCATCCCATCTGCCAGGGAGGTCGAGTTGACCAGAACCTCATCCGTAGAGACGCCCTGGTCGGTCGCCACCCCCTCTATGAACTTGACCAGCATCTGCGACTGGGAGCTTCTCAGACTCACCTGCGAGTAGTTCTCCACCTGCACGCCCAAAAGGATGAGGGTGAGAACCAGCATGCCTATGCCCACGTCACGCCAGCGGGTCTTGATCCTGTTACGCACATAGACCGAGCTGAACGCCACGGCTAAGATCAGGAAGAAGATGATGAAGGCAGCCCTCAGCCTCAGGTCGAAGGACTGGTGGCTAAGGATATACTCAAGGTTGTAGAATCGCATGCACTCACCTTCCACGCATAGATCAGACAGGGTCCCGTGAGCTAGGACGACTGATAATAGCACGACTCAGTCGTATCGCCCAAAAACCTCGCCTTAGGCGGACAGCGTTGCCGCCGGTATCACGTACACGCCATCCTTGCGTCGGTACGCAAGGTTGCCCTTCCCCACGATGACGGCAAGAAACGCCGGCTCCGCTGTGCGAGCGACCGGGTTTTTCAGCACCTTGTCCCGAAGTCGCAAAAGACTTCCTGCCCCCTCCCCAACCTTCGCGTCGCTCAACTTGATCTCTATACCAGCCCAGCGGGAGGCATGCTCCACTATCACGTCAACCTCAAGCCCCGTATCGTCCCGGTAATAGGACAGCGTGTTGCCCATGCCCGGGTAGGAGGACAAGAAGACCCTCAGATCGCGCAAGACGAGGTTCTCGAAGAGCATCCCAAGTGTCTGTATGTCGCGAGACAAACGCTCAGGGGTGGCATTCAGGAGCGCAACCGCAAGCGAGGGGTCGACGAAGTACCGTTTGGGCTTGACCCTCACGCGAGCCTTCGCGCGCATCGGGGGTTCCCAGCCACACAGGTCCTCGGTAAGATACAGGCGATGGAAGAGCTCAAGATACGACGCGATGGTCTCGTCGCTCGTCCTGCCACTCGCACGGCCCATGTCACGAGAGAGCGTCTTGTATGTGACTGCCTGGCTCTCGTTTACGGCAAGCGCCCGCATCAGACCAAACGCCAGCTCGGGCGAGCGGCCCTCATCGATGACGTTCACGTCCAGAATGGCCTGTATGTATTGCCCCGCAGTCTCCATGGCGGCGTCGTCCTCAAGCCCCAGGTTTGCCGGCCACCCACCACGGCAACACCACCGTGCCACGTCTCGGAGCCCCGTCTCCCTCCTGAAGGAAACGTGAGCATCCCCCCCGAAGAGGCTGCGTAGGCTGACCTCGGCTGTGGAATCTCCTGTCTCGGCAAGCGTCATGGGATGCATGGTGAGGCGCGCGATACGTCCTGCACCAGAATGGCGCAGCCTGTCGCGCTCGTCCTTGCGCAGACTCGTTGAGCCCGTGAGTAGGAGCAGCCCGCGGCGATTTCCAGAATCATCGACAAACCTGCGGGCAGCGTCCCAGACCTCAGGGACCTCCTGCCATTCGTCGACAAGGTGAGGGGTGTCACCGAGCAGGGCCAGGGAGGGATCCACCTGAACAGCCTCGCGCTCCGGCCTGACATCGAGCTTAGAGACGCTTACGCAACGTGACAGGGCCGTCCATGTCTTGCCACACCATTTAGGACCCGTTATCTCGACACAACCGAAGCCGCGCATGAGGACATCGAGGCGCTCCTCGATCAGTCGCGGACGGTATCCGACGGGCGTGAGCTGTTGTCTCTCCTGTTGCATTATAGGTCCTTGCCGCGAAGTGAGCGAATCACTCACTTCCATCTAAAGTTCAGTAAGCCTCTGAGCTGCTCCTATGAGATTTGCCCTCTTGGCTACACGCTGATTTGGGCAAGAAAGCCACTCACTTCGTGATGATGTCGCGAGCGAGTCACCCACATCGTACGGGCGGGCAATGTGGGTACACGAGGCGGCCGTGCCACCTTCAAGCGAGAGCACGACAGCACCTGCTCAGCCTGACCGCAGGTCCATGACCCTCGGGGGCACGAGGCGTGACAGGGAGTCCGACCGACACACCAAGCGCAGCCACGGCCAGGCGTACCTTGGCGCAGAGAGACGACGTGCGGCCGCAGCGCCTTTCGCGAGGCCCTCGCCACCACCCGTGGTTCCGCCGCCGTCACGGTGCCCGGCAGGGTCCGTGCCGACCATGAGCCACTCGAAGCCAGGCTCGTCGATCAGGACCTCAAGCAGCTGCTCCCAGACGCCCCTGTCCCTCAACCTGCAGAAGCGTCGATGCGTGTTCTTCCAGCCGCCAAAGTCGGGCGACAGGTCGCGCCACGGGGAGCCGGTCCGAAGGATCCAGAGGACGGCATTGACAAAGCGCCTGTCGTCCTCGACGATGCCTCCCCACTCTCCGACCCTGCCGGGCAGGCGAGGTTCCAGCCGCGCCCACACCCGATCGTCCAGATCGTCGCGGTGGTGGTCTGCCCCTGTCACCGAAGCCCCCTCACGTCGGCACGCATGACGTCGCCGGACCCGTTCTTGCCGCCACGCTCGCGACCACGCCGCCCCTATCCATCAAGCAGGCTAAAGTCCACGTGGCAGTAGCCCCCGGGATTCTTCTTGAGGTAGTCCTGGTGGTAGCTCTCGGCCGCGTAGAAGTTCTGGAGCGCCATGAGCTCGACCACGATGGGCCGCTCGTACTTCTCCTGTTCCCCCGCAAACACCGCCCGCAAGGTCGGGAGGTCCGCCTCGTCCGTGTAGTAGACCCCGGTGCGGTACTGGACGCCATGGTCGCCTCCTTGGCGGTTTAAGGACGTCGGATCTATCACGCGGAAGAGCTGACGAACGAGCTCGGCGAGGCTCACGCGCGCCGGGTCATACTCCACACGCACGCACTCCACATGCCCCGATCCAAGGCACACCTCCTCGTAGCTGGGATTTTTTGTGGCACCGTTCGCATAGCCACTCGTGGTCGCGACGACGCCAGGCACGCGCGAGAAGTACTCGTCAATGCCCCAGAAACAGCCGCCTGCCAGGTATATCTCCTTGGTACGTCCCATCTTTACCCTTCTCTTTATCGCGCTCGCTGACTCGCCACCTTTTGTGTGACGACCGTCCGTGCGCTTCCTGCCTCATATATAGAGTATGCGTACAAGCCTAGCACGCAAGGTGACTGCGCGAATTGCGCCGCCCGCACTCGTGTAAGGAATGTGCGCAGGAGCAACGGGAGACGAACGGGAGACGGCATTTCCAGGGTGCCCATTGACTTAGACCATGGCATAGGGTCAACAATGTCCCTCATATGACCCGAACACTGTCAATAGGCAATGACCGGCTTCTTGAAAGTTCCTTGTCAACCTTCGATGGCAGATCCGCACCTGCGTCCCAAAGGACTGCTGCGAGACCGACGTGCCGGCGCGCAGTCCCATGTCCGCGGATACCGCAGCTCGTGCGGCCCGCACCTCGCCTCTTCCGGCGCGGCGGCCGCCAGCGCGTCCCTGCCGACGCGAAGCGGCATGCGCGCCATCTCGGCGGCCGTGGCGGTGTTGGCCTCGCGGGGTACCGGGCCTCGGGAGACCAGCTCCCTGCGACGTCCGAGGAGCCTTCCCGAGCAGGCCCGCGCGTGCCCTGAGATCGCGAGGGACACCGGCGTTCCGCCCTCCTTGCGGCACGCCGGGTTGTCCCGCGCGAGGACCCAGGCACCCTCGATGAGAGGCTTGCGCACGAGCGCGCAGCCGTTCCCCGGGATGCGGCCCAGCCCCCGGCTCTCGGCGCCCGGGCCCCCCCGAGGGCGTGAGACCGAGGTGGGACGCGGCCCCTCGCGCGCACGGGCGTGTCAACGGGCGGCCCCGGGTCGGAGGCCCTGGCGACCCCCTCGGCCTTGGCCCCCGGCCCGTCGCAG
>ERZ773042.1275-NODE-1275-length-15088-cov-43.258698_pt1 | contig 15088 bp, 18 predicted proteins | sample MGYA00511664_ERZ773042 | MGnify/ENA primary metagenome ERZ773042 (study PRJEB29015, sample SAMEA2737984) | human oral metagenome | biome: human oral; feature: human-associated habitat; material: dental | place: China | collected 2036 ... | reverse complement strand
CCTGTACCGACAACTGCCATCTTCATTTCAATGCTCTCCTTCATTTGCGGAATCTCGATTCTATACACAGCCGCCTCTGTCATCCATTTATTATAACAGGGTCATTCCATAAAGAAAAGGGTCTGCCGCAGAAGCAACTCCTTCCGCAGCAGACCCCTTTACAGCAATGTGAGAGAATGTGTTTCCCTTATTTCATCATTTTAAGGTGATCCGCATCCGCATCTTTTTTCCCCTGCAGAGCGTCCCACGCATCATTCGCGCGCTCTACAAATGCAGCTCGAATATTCTTGTTCTCGCCGAGACCGTGCAGATAGGTATTCACCTTAAAGCCCTTGCTCTCAAGAATACTCTTGTGCGAATCCGAATCTTTGCCCGCCATATCGTTGTGTGCATGATCGCCCGCAACCATCATAATCGGCATGAGCGTCACTGTCTTGACATTCGCATTGTTGAGCTTCGGAACGACATCTTCGAGACTCGGCCACCCCTCAACCGTGTAGACGTAGACATTCTTATATCCGAGCGCATCAAGCTTCGCCTGAATCACGGAATAGTAAGCATTGGAAACGTGCGGTGTGCCGTGTGCCATGAGGAGAAGGGCCTCATCCTTGCCAAGCTTCGGGAACTGGCTGGAGACGGCCTTGATGAACTCCACAACGTCATCCGACTGCTCTTCCTGCCCCTGCCAGTACATAAGAGATGTCCCGCAGGTCATCGTCTTGAACTGTTCTTTATACTCATTGAACACAGCCTTGACATAGGAGTACTCCATTCCCGGAATGACGTCCAGCGAGACCAGTGCAATGCGCGAGTAGCCGTCTGCCTTGAGTTGTGTCAGCGCCTCCTCGGGGGTCGGATACTTCTTGCCCTCATTCTTTTCGATGCGGTCGATGATGATGTGGGAGGTAAATGCCGTCACAACCTTCACACCCGGATGGGCCGCCTGAATGTCACGCACGGTCGCCTCAATCGTCTTTTCGCGCGTCTCCTTGAACGTCGTGCCGAAGCTCGCCACGACGATGGCATCCTTGTTCGCGAGATTCTGAAGCTGCGGATTCTCATACTTCAGCACACCGATCTCCGAAGCCTCCAAGAGGGCCGGCGTTGCTGTCTTGACTTCGGGATTGAGCTCATATGACGCCTCTGCCGGGCTGTATGAGAGTCCCAGGACCGCCGAGCATGCAAGTGATGCAGCCAGCATTTTCTTCCAATTCTTCATCCGAATTCCTCCCAAATAGATAAATAAAAGCTTTCCTGCCACAGCAAGAAAGCTCATAGTGTCCGTAAGATCTATGCATCGCCTTCCTGTCGCTCGCAGGTATGTGATGACAGGCAGCCAAACGGCGCCCAAACACACGGCAATCATTAAACAGGCAGTTCTCCTGGCTCGGTTCATCGCTCTCCTGCGCCTTCCCAAAAGGCCTATCCTCTCAGTGGCTTCCTGCAGGTTTGCTCCCCTCACAGTGGCGGGACCGCGCCGGCTTATCCGGCTTCTCTTTTAAGCACGCACAAATGTGCTGCACCTGTTTTTCATTAATTTAATTATATATAATATGCTACGCTTATTAGAATACATCATTATTCTTAAGTTGTCAATCATTTGATGCACTTATTTCGACGTATCTTCTTCCACATGCGCTCTCCATTTAGCGGGTATAGTGCCGCCGCCCTCTGCCGTCTCTTCAACATAGGTGTTGACGGCATCGTAGTTTGCGCGGACCCCTGATTTTGTGTTTCGGTACGTCACAGCGTTCGCCTTCTTCACTCCGATCGCTCCCGCTTCTTCGGCAGCATCGATATTAGCGCCGAGATAGATAAAATCCCACCCGTCCTGTTCCTGTTTATCGGAGATCATCTCCTTCACCTTCTGCTTGGTGAATTTCGTGCTCGCATTCTCAAGGCCGTCCGTGATGATGACAAAGATCACCTTCGTCTTGCCGCACTCCGTCGCTTTCGACCGCTCCATCTTCAGAATCGTGCCGCCCACTGCATCGAGCAATGCTGTTGTGCCGCCCGTCTCGTACTCCCGCTCCGTCAGCGGCCGGACATTTTGAATATACCTTCGCGCATAGAGAAGATCCGTTTTGTCGTTAAAAAGTACTGCCGTCACGCGCACATTGATGCCGAGCTTCTTCTGCTTTTCGATCATGGAGTTAAATCCGCCGATCGTATCCTTTTCAAGCCCCTGCATTGACCCGCTCTTGTCGATCACGAGCACGAGCTCTATGCGCTTCGGCTGCTCCATCGCCTTCGGCGCATCATCGGTGCCCTTGGCAGCAGCAGCGGCGGCAGATGCCATGCACATAAGACAGGCGAGCACAGCGCATTGAATCCTCTTCCACATGATAAAATCTCCTCTGCACGGCAGCGGTCGTCTACTCTTCCGGCGTGCGGGTGCCGCGATTGATGGTTGTGAGGCCGCGATAGACCGTGCTGATATCGAGATCATCCCCCCGTGATTCCATATATTTCTCCAGCTTGCGCTTGACCCGCTGCAGTGCATTGTCGATGGATTTCACCTGGCGGTGCAGATCGACCGCAATCTCCTGATAGGACTTGCCGTCGAGATAACTCATGAGCACACGCCATTCGAGATCGCTGAGGATCTCCTCCATCTTCTGCTCAATATCGACGAATTCCTCGCGGCTGATCACAAGCTCCTCGGGATCGCTGATGCGTGCGCCGGAGAGCACGTCGAGCAGTGTGCGGTCGGAGTCCTCATCGTAGATGGGTTTGTTGAGCGACACATAGGAATTGAGCGGGATATGCTTCTGCCGCGTCGCTGTCTTGATCGCAGTGATGATTTGCCGCGTCACGCAGAGTTCGGCAAACGCGCGGAAGGATGAGAGCTTGTCCTCGCGAAAATCACGAATTGCCTTAAAGAAGCCGATCATACCCTCCTGCACGATATCCTCGCGATCTGCGCCTATGAGAAAGTAGGAACGCGCTTTGGAGCGCACGAAATTACGATACTTATTGATGAGATAGTCCAGCGCATCATCGCCCTGGCAGGCGCGAATGCGCGCAAGCAGATCCTCATCCGTGTACCCGTCATAGATGCTGCTCTCTGCAGATGTCTCGTCACATTCGTCCCCGTCCGAATCGAGGTCGTCTGTATCGATTGCATCCGGCACAGTTTGTTCCTCATCGAGCATGGATTTTTGCTTTTCACCGTAAAAAATCATACGATTGCTCCGTCTTTCAAAGGATTGCTTTGGAGAATCCGCCGAACAAATCAGCCGTTCCCGTACAAATGTCCCAGTTTTATTATACCTCTATTGCAAAACCTCCGTCAAGAGACAAAAGAGGACTGCAGGCGGCTCAATCCCGCTGCAGTCCTCTTTGCTTATATTGCATTACGCGCGTTCCCGAATAATGACCTTCTCTTCCCCATCCGTATCTCTGAGCAGCACAGAGACGTCCTCATGCGCTGCAGTGGGAACATTCTTGCCGACATAGTCGGCGCGAATAGGAAGTTCTCTGTGCCCGCGGTCAATGAGCACGGCGAGCTGGATCATACGCGGCCGCCCGATATCAAGAAGCGCATTTATTCCCGCGCGAACCGTTCTTCCGGTATAGAGTACGTCATCGACGAGCACAATCGTCTTTCCCGTGATATCAATCGGCATTTCTGTCGGATGTACAATGGGCTGATAGGAAAGCTCGTTGAGATCATCGCGATAGAGTGTGATATCGAGTATGCCGCGCGGGAGTTCACGGCCTTCGATCCGTTCGATCTCCGCTGCAATCCGTGCCGCAATGGTCACACCGCGTGTGCGGATGCCGACCAGGACAAGATTCTCCATGCCCTTGTTTTTCTCGACGACCTCATGCGAAATGCGCATAAGCGCGCGCCGAATCCCGTCATCATCCATGAGGACGGCCTTTTCCCTGAACTGTGTCATGCGATCAGCTCCTTATCTGCCGCTGCGCAGTGCGTACAGAATCTCCTCCATGTCCGCGGGCAGCGGCGCCGTAAACGCCATCTCCTCGCCGCTGCGCGGATGCGCAAGAGTAAGTGTCAGCGAGTGAAGCGCCTGTCCCGCAATTGCAAAGGGATTTTTCTTGGACGTGTACTTTACATCCCCGACGAGCGGATGTCCGATGCTTGTCATATGGACGCGAATCTGATGCGTACGCCCCGTCTCCAAGCGACATGCAACAAAAGTATATCCGCCGAAACGCTCCAGCACCTCAAAGTGTGTAGTCGCGTGTTTTCCATTTTCCCGGACAATTGCCATCCTCTTGCGGTCGGTCGGATGACGGCCGATATCGCCTGTGATAATGCCCGCATGCTCCGCAATATTGCCGTATACAATCGCACGATACTCGCGGCGCGCTTCTTTTTTCTGTATCTGCTCTGCAAGAGAGCGGTGCGCCGCATCATTCTTGGCCGCCGCCATAACGCCTGAAGTATCCTTGTCAAGACGATGTACAATACCGGGACGCAGTGCACCGTTGATGCCTGAAAGGTCCCGGCAGTGATAGAGAAGTGCATTGACGAGAGTTCCTCCGGAGATGCCTGCGGCAGGATGGACAACCATGCCGCGCGGCTTATTGACGACAATGATATCAGCGTCCTCATAGAGAATATCAAGGGGGATGTTCTCCGCACGAACGGAGACCTCCTCCGCAGGGGGGAGATCGCACGCGACGCACTCTCCTCCGCGCAGCTTATAGTTCGCCTTGCGCGGCGTTCCATCTACAGTAACCCGCTTCTCTTCGATCAGCCGCTGTGCATAGCTGCGCGACAGATCGGGCATCTTGCGCACGAGGAAAACGTCCAGCCGTTCGCCCGCGCAGTCCGCACTGAATATCCCGCTCATCGGGGGAGCTCTTTCTTCTGCACGAAAAATGCCCAGAGAACGGCTGCTGTCCCAAGGACAATGGCGATGTCTGCGACATTAAAGACGGGCCAGATGCGAAAGTCGAAAAAGTCGACGACATGCCCCGTACGCACACGGTCAATCATATTGCTCACGGCCCCTGCCGCAAGGGCAACCGCTCCATAGTGGATGAGCGTCCCGCTGCGGCGCAGGCGCTCATAGAATGCAAGGAAGGCCGCACAGAATGCTGCGGCCGTAACGAGAAAGAGCCATTGCTGGTACTCAAAGATACCGAACGCCGCTCCGGGATTGAGAACAAACGTAATATGAAAAAACGGCGGGACAATCGGAATACTCTCACCCGGCAGCATGGTCAGCTCCACACAATATTTGACGAGCTGATCAAGAAGTACCGTGCCGAAAAAGAAAAATGCCGCTTTCACGCGTCCGCTCATCACTTCCAAATATCCTTCCTGTTCCGTCCATTCCACTGCCCGCTGCAAAGTTCTCCGGCAGCTTCTAAAAGAAGCGCTTCAATACGACAACTGTGCGGCCCTTCTTTGTCTGTCCCCGCACCTCGGTTACCTCAACCCGCCCGCGTCCGCGCATCGAGAGAACATCCCCCTCCTTGATCGTCTTGGACGCACTGCCCGCACTCTGCCAGTTAAGCTTCACCTTATCCGCGGCAATATCATCCGCCGCACGGCTGCGCGAGACGCCGAACCCTGCCGCAGCGACGGCGTCAAGGCGAAGGGAAGCAACCGTTGCACGAATCTCTTTCGTCCGTTCCTCACGCGGCGCAATCTCCGCCGTATCCTCCACCGTTGCTTTGACGCCGGCAGCACCGATCATGGTCAGATTATTCACGATGAAGTCCGAGATCTTTGCATCGCAGAGAATCTTTGCCGCATCCGCCCCCGGCAGAATATCTCCGATTGATTCACGCTCAATCCCAAGACCCATGAGCGCGCCGAGTACATCCCGATGCGAAAGACGTGCAAACTGCCCGTTCCATGCAGCCGCCACGCAGACGATCCCAAATCCGTCAGGCGTTCCTGCAAAATCCGCATGGCGCAGCATCGCACGCTGACGCTCTGCTCCTGCATATCCGCCGTCGAAATCAAGCTGTATGCCTTCATAGTTGGCACAAATAGTCTCCGCAATTTCCTGGCCATAGGGATCGAGAAAAGGGCTGATGCGAAACTTGCGCGTCTTTATAACACTCTCAGTGAGATCGAGCAGACGGATCGCCGTCTCCTCTCCCTCGCTCCCCCGATAAAAGCGGAGAATCCGCTCCCTCTGTTCCGATGCCATTATCTTCTCCTTAGGGTAGGCCCGACCTTTTCTGTGCGTCAGTTCTTTCCAAGTTCTCTTGAACGTTCCGCCGCTGCAAGCACAGCCTCTATCAGCGCTGAGCGCACGCCCTCTCGTTCGAGTATACGCAGCCCTGCCGCAGTGGTTCCCGCAGGGCTTGTCACCGCCGCGCGCAGATCGGCAGGCGAGCTCTTCGCAGCGAGCGCCATCTGTGCTGCGCCAAGCATCGTCTGCGCCGCGAGCATCGTTGCCGTCTCTTGCCCGAGTCCCGCGGCGACACCGCCCTCAGCAAGTGCCTCGATCATAAGGAACACATAGGCAGGGCCGCTTCCGGAAAGCCCTGTTACGGCATCAAGATCATGCTCGCGCACCTCAACAATGCGTCCCGACGCTCCGAGTATACGCGCTGCGTACGCACGCTCTTCCGCTCCCGCATGCATGCCGCACGCAAATGCAGACATGCCCGCGCCGACGGCAAGCGGCGTATTCGGCATCGCGCGGATAACCGGATGTCCCGGATATGCGGCCTCAATCTGCGCAATGGGAAGTCCCGCCACAATCGAAAGAACGAGCGCCCCCTCATGCAGAAGAGGCGCCGTCTCCTGCATCGCCTCCGCAGCTGCGGAGGGTTTTACCGCAAGGATGAGCACAGCAATATGGGGCAGAAAATCATCTGCCCCGACCTGTGCATGCACACCATAGGCCGCTATCAGCACATCGCATCGCGCCGCCTTGTGTTCCGATACGTGAATATGCGGCGAAGGAATCGTTTCCTGCGCCGTCAGCCCGGCGATCATCGCCTCAGCCATCGCTCCGCCGCCGATGACGCCGATTTGCATTGCGTCACTCATTTCAGCCACGACATATCATCTCCGAGGCGATGCTCCTCCTCGGAGTAGCTGACGTTGACATTGCTCGGCGCACAGAGGATGACATTGTTGCTGATCTTTTTGATATCGCCGTTGAGCGCATACGTCGTTCCGCTGATGAAGTCGATGATGCGGTTCGCAACGCTCTTCTCCGTCTTTTCAAAGTTGAGCACAACCGGCTTTTTCTTCTGCAGATTGACAGCCACCTGCTGCGCATCGTCAAATGTCTGCGGCTCGATCACTACGACATTCATGCGATATGCTGCGACGACATTGTCGATTGGCGTACCGCCTGCGGCTCCCGCAGGCACCGAAAACTCCGGAAATGCCGAGAGATTCGCACCTGTCTCGCGCGGGCGCGATGCACGTGCGCCGATCTCAGCAACAGGAGCACCCTTCTGCTCCTCGTTCTCCTCTGTCTCATCCTCCGGCGTAATGCCAATGAACTTCGTTGATATTTTCTTAAAAATACTCACTGATCCCTCACACTCCTAGGGTATATTGACGTGCACCAAAAATCGCAGTACCAACGCGCACCAGATTCGCCCCCTCCTCGACGGCGATCCCATAATCGTGGGTCATGCCCATCGAGAGGTAGCGGATGTCTGCCGTGCGCGGCCCCGCAGCCTTCATCTGACGAAACAGCTCATACATTTCCCGAAAGAGCGGACGACACTGTTCCACATTCTCATAATTCGGCGCAATACACATAAAACCCTGCAAGCGAACCGAACACAGTTCATCGATTGCCGCAAGCAGTTCATCTAAATCTTCCCGATAAACCCCGGATTTGCTCTCCTCGCGCGCAAGATTGACCTGCACAAGAACATTCTGCACCTTGCCGAATCTCTCCGCCGCTTTGTCAATCTCCTGTGCAAGGCGAACGGAATCCACCGAGTGGATGAGATCAAACTGCCGTACCGCCTGCTTTGCTTTATTCGTCTGCAAATGCCCGATGAGATGCCATTTGACCGCGCGTGCCAGCGTTCCCGCCTTGCTCAGCGCCTCCTGCACGCGATTCTCACCGATGTTCATAACACCCGCGTCAATGGCTTTCTGCATTGCCTCTACCGGATGGTTCTTCGTCACGGCAATCAGTTCCACGGGCGCCTCTGCCGATACGCGCGTACGCCGTGCACGCGCTGCAGCGATCTCGGCACGCACGGACTGCAGCCGCTCATATATCATCGCGTCATTACTCATCTCAGCTCCATCACCGCCGCCAGCCGTCCTGTCCTGCCGCCCGCGGCACGATAGGAATAAAAAAAAGTACGATCGCACGATGTGCAGACATTTGCACTGTCGATATTGTTCTCCGCCAGCCCCGCCTCCACCAGCTGGATGCGGTTTGCCGCCCAAAGATCAAGATGGATCGCACCGTCCCGCTTCGTCAGGATCTCATTTGCATGCGCGGGAAATTTCGTGTAGAAACGATCCGCGACCTCCGGTCCGACGACATAGCAGTCCGCCGAGATGGAGGGTCCGATGCCGGCGCATACGTCGGAAGGCTTTGTCCCAAATTCCTCGCCCATACGCGCAATCGTTTTTGCCGCAATCCGCTGTACCGTCCCCTTCCATCCTGCATGGACAAGCCCCGCAGCATTGTGCACAGGATCATAAAGGAGCACCGGAACACAGTCCGCATAACAGAGCAGGAGCGCAACGCCGCTGTCATTCGTGATCATCGCGTCCGCATCTGCGCATGCATCGTCATAGTCGCGAGCGCCCCGCCCCGCATCACGCCGCAGAACACGCACAATCTCCGTGCCGTGCACCTGACGAATGGTACAGATACGCGCGGCATCCGATCCGATCGTACGCAGATAGCGCGTACGGTTCTCCCATACATGGGCAGGATCGTCTCCAACATGCAGCGCCATGTTGAGCGTATCGAACGGCACAGGACTCACGCCGCCGTGGCGCGCAGAGAATCCATGGATAAGGCGATCTTCGGGAAAAATATCGAGCTGTCCGCTCCAGAGATTATTCCCCATATGCCGCAATACAAAACTCATCCATTTATCCTTTCCGTACTGCGGCAAACGCCGCACCGCTCGCATCCGTTAAAGCATGCAGGCGTCGCCTTCAGCGCCTGTGCCCGCATATATTCCTGCCAAAGATAACGCTTTGTAAAGCCCATATCGAGATGCTCCCATGGGAGATAATCATCCCGCGCCCACGCCCGCATCAGATAATCCTCCGGCGCAAGCCCGTCTGCCTTCATCTCCGGCACAAGATCCTTAGCTCCTCTTCCTGCCGCCGCTCGGATAAGCGGCTCCGCCAGCCGACGATCACCGCGCGCAAGAATTGCCTGCACCAGCGCCTCCTTCGGAGATTCAAAGTGAACGATAATCCTCTTGCGGCGGCGGAGCGCCTGTACAATACGCTTAATAACGGCATCAAGGTGCTTCTTGTCCGCCATCGGCATCCATTGGAATGGTGTGAAGGGCTTAGGGACGAACGGATTGATGCTGAGTGTGAGTGTTCCGCGGCTCCCCTTTTCATCCATATAGTCCCGCAGTCTCTCCGTGAGATCGATGATCGCGTCGATGTCCGCGTCCTCCTCAAACGGCAGTCCCACCATGAGGTAAAGCTTGAAATTTGGGATGTGTGCCGCGGCTCCGAGATCAATAGCCGTAAAGAGATGATGTTCTTCAATTCCCTTATTGATAACGGCGCGCATCCGCGCGCTTCCCGCCTCAGGAGCAAGCGTCAGCGTCTGCAGTCCGCTTGCGGCAAGGGATTCAACAAGCTTCTTCGTCACGGAGTCTGCGCGGAAAGAGGCAACAGACATGGACAGTCCCTCTCCGAGAATAGAACGGCAGAGTTCATCAATCTCCGGATAATCCGAAATCGCCGCTCCCATCAAACCGATTTTCTTTCCATGGGAAAGAGCCTCACGCACCTGCGCCTCAATGACAGAGAGGGAACGGTTACGCGGGCGGCGGAAGCAGTAGCCCGCCATACAAAAGCGACAATGCCGTCCACAGCCGCGTGCCGTCTCGATGAGGTAAAAGTTGAATTCCGTATCCTCGGCAACGACGATCGTATGCGCAGGAGCGGCATCAAGATTCTCTACCCACTGGCGCGATATGCTGGGCGGTGCTCCCGCTTTCGGCGCAAGCGATGCAATATTCCCGTCCGCACAATAGGAAGGCATATAGAATGCAGGGACATAGACACCCGGAACGCGTGCCAGGCGCAAAAGGAGTGCTGCCCGGTCCTCGCCTGCACGCACGCCTTCATGATAGGCATCCATCAGAGCAGGCATGACAGCCTCCCCCTCGCCGATCACAAAAGCGTCTGCAATCTCTGCGAGGGGCTCCGGATTGAACGTTGCGCAGGGCCCCCCCGCAATGACGAGCGGATCATGCTCTGTGCGCTCAGCTGCACGCGGCTTGATGCGGCTGAGTGCAAGCATTTTGACCACATGGAAATAGTCCATTTCAAAGGAAACAGCAAAGCCGATGACGGCGAAGTCTGCAAGCGGTGTCTGCGTCTCCACACTCATCATCGGCGTCTGTGTATGCTCGTAGCGCGAAATTTCGGTGCGATCAGGCAAGAATACGCGCTCACACGCCGTATCGACGCGCCGATTGAGGAGCTCGTAGATGACATGAATGCCGAGGTTCGACATACCGATGAAGTAAGTATTCGGATAAGCCAAAGCAAATCGTGTGCGTGTGCCCTGCGGATAGCGATAGTATCCGCGTTCCCGGGCAAGACGCTCCTGCAGTTTGCTTTTCAGCTGATAATCCAAATCCCACCGCTGCCTTTCGTTGTTGTCACTCCTTCCCCCGGTGCGCGCGCAATGTCTCCAGCTCCTCAATGAAATTCGTAATGTCGTCGAATTTCCGATAAACTGAGGCAAAGCGGATATACGCGACCTCATCGAAATCCTTCAGGCGCTCCATCACGATCTCGCCGATCTTCTCAGACGGCACCTCCGGCTCTGTGCTGTTGCGAATATCACGCTCAATCTCCGCTACGAAATTCGTGATCTGCTCCATTGAGATGTCGCGTTTGTCACACGAACGAATAATCCCCGTCAGCAGTTTGTCACGATTGAAGGGCTCACGACGGTTATCACGCTTTACAACCATGAGCGGCAGCTTCTCTACCACCTCATAGGTCGTGAACCTTCGTGCGCACTCGCCGCATTCACGGCGGCGGCGAATGGTCATGCCTTCGTCTGCTGCGCGGGAATCAATGACCCGGCTGTCCGGCGCCTTGCAAAAAGGACATCTCATTACTTTCATCCTTCCTCATGTGCCGTATATCACTGTTGATTTCTCGTGCCCTTGGTTCCTCGTGCATCCTTGGCCCCCGTCGCTCTGCTCTGTCCTTGCTGTGCAGCAGGAGCTTCCTGGGAGGGCGCAGGCGGGAGCGTATCCCTGAGATCCTTCGTCTCTTTTGTGAAACGACGCTCTACGACCTCGCCCTCATTCCCGAATCTGCCAAGCTTTTTCCCGTTTGCCGTCACTTCAAGTGCGCCCGCATTGCCTGCGCGGATGATGATCGCGTCATTGGCCTGCCAGTTCTCGGTTCTCCCGCTTTCAATGATGCCTTCTAAGACGACATTGCCGTCAACCTGTACCTCCATCCAACTGCGTTCTGTCAAATGCACGCTCACACGCACGTCCTGTGCGCTCGCCGCCGCTGTACGGGCGGCATCAGAGGCATCTGCCTCAGCAGCAACAGACGTCGGCGCAGGTTGCTCCGTTTTTGTCGGCGCAGGCGCAGCCGTCTCCTTTGCCGGAGAATTGATGGCAGAAATGAGAGCTGCACCGCCGCCCACAAGCGCAGCCAGCACAATGATGCCAAGTGCAAGCTTGCCGAATATCCCTGCATAGGACGATCTCCGCCCGCCAATGGATATCTGGGAGAGCGATTCGTCGCCGACGCTGCTCAGCGAAATACGACGCGGCTTTGTCTCCGGTTCTGCCGGTACGGGGGCAGGCGGAGCACCGTTCTCCTCTGCAAACTGCTGGACCAAATGTTCCGCGTCCAGATGAAGAAATGCAGCATAATTGCGCACGAATCCCTTCGCATAGACCATACCGGGCAGTGCATCAATATTGCCCCGCTCGATATGCTCAATGTAAAGCTTGCGAATGCTCGTCCCTTCCTCAATATCCGCAATCGTCAGCCCCTGCTTCTCGCGCGCTTTTCGCAAGATGTCTCCGACCATGAGACTCCCTCCCAGACTTTTGTTACTCCCGGAATATATGCCTTCAATTATACACAAAGTATCATACAAAGACAAATTTTTTCAATACTGCTCCCCCGCAATCGCGATAATGCGGTCTGCAAAAGAAACAATATCCTCGTGTTTCGTAAAGCGTCCAAGGCTCACGCGGATCGACGCACGTATCTCCGGCTCCGAAAGGCCCATCGCCTGCAGGACATGAGACGGATGTGCGGCCCCGGCACTGCATGCACTTCCTGCCGATACGGCAAATCCCGCCAAATCGAGTCGGATCAGCATCGTATCCTGTGACGTTCCGGAAATGCCGAAGTTCAAAATGCCCGCGAGATGTGACTCCCTGTCCCCGTGAAAAGAAATGCCGCCGACCGCAGACAGTTTCGTATGCAGGAACTCTGCAGCAATGCTTAGGCGCTCATTCTCCGCCGTCATCTCAATACCCGCAATCTCTGCCGCACACCCGCAGCCCACAATTGCCGCTGTATTCTCCGTGCCTGCCCGCATGTCGCGCTCCTGTGCTCCGCCGTACAGAAGAGGTGCAATGGCCGTCCCGCGCCGCACATAGAGTATGCCTATCCCCTTGGGTCCGCAGAATTTATGCGCAGAAAAGGAAAGCGCATCCACGTTCAGCGCGTTCACATTGAGCGGTATATGCCCCGCTGCCTGTACGGCATCCGTATGGAACAAAATACCGTGCGCGCGAACAAGTGCGCCGATCTCTGCAATCGGTTCTATCGTCCCGACCTCATTGTTCGCCGTCATGATGCTGACGAGAATGGTTTCGTTCCGCAGTGCGGCTTCTACATCTGACGGGTCAACACGCCCCGCCGCATCGACGGGGAGATAGGTAACGGAAAATCCATTCCTCTCCAAGTAATGACAGGTCTCGAGCACGGCGGCGTGCTCAATCGACGAGGTCACGATGTGTGCGCCGCGGCCTGCCGTGCGCTGTGCCTCTGCAATGCCGCGCAGCGCCCAATTATCGCTCTCCGTGCCGCCGCTCGTAAAAAAGATCTCCTCAGGGGACGCGCCGATAAGTGCAGCCGTCTGGGCGCGCGCATGCATGACGGCACGGCGCGCCCCCTGTCCGAACGCGTGGAGGCTCGACGGATTGCCATATATATCCGTCAGATACGGCATCATCTCTTCGAGCACGCGGGGATCAAGCGGCGTCGTCGCAGCATAATCGAGATAGATCGGCGCACTGCTCACTGGTTGCACCCTACGCGCTGACGGCCGCGGCGCATCAAATCGGAAAGTGCAATATTGTTCAGCACATTATTGATGTTGTCGCAGACTTCTTCCCAAATCTGGCGCGTGACACAGTTGCCGGCACGTACGCAGCTCTGATCGACGGCCTCGGCACTCGTCAGCAGGCAGTCCACAAGGGCGATCGGCCCCTCCACAGCGGTGATGATCTGCCCGATCGTCACCTCTTCGGGAGGGAGCGCCAGCGTATAGCCGCCCTGCGCTCCACGCACGCTCTCTACGAGCCCCGCACGCCGGAGCGGCGCCATCAGCTGTTCCAAATAGTTCTCTGATATGCCCTGCGTCTTTGCAATCGTCTTGAGCGGGACGACCCCCTCCCCATAGTGCAGCGCCAGTTCATAGAGTGCCGTCACACTGTAGCGCCCTTTCGTTGATAGTTTCATTGATATCCCCCGGATTGATGGGTATTCCCCATCAATCCCGACCATTCTGCTTTGATTTATCGTTATTATAAATGAGTTTCGTTTTCCTGTCAAAAAATCCGCAGATACTACTGCCCTGTCGACCCAAATCCGCCTGCACGCATCTCGCCGCATCCGGCAGCATCGCCGTCCACTGTCAGATATTTCGTGAAGATCCCCTGCGCGATACGTTCTCCCGCCGAGATATGCACGGTATCCCCGCCGTAATTGTAGAACGGAATGAAAATATGGCCCTCGTTCTCCATATTGCAGTAATAATCCGCATCAATGACGCCCACGCTGTTCATCAGCATAAGATGCTTCTTGAGTGCCGTACTCGACCGGATGTAGATGAGCAGCACCTCATCCTTCTGCATATATGCCTTGACTCCTGTCGGTACAAGGGCACATTCCCCGGATGCGATATCCACATCGGCCGCAGAGGCGAAATCATATCCCGTACTGGCCCCTGTTTTTCGCTCCGGCAAATGAATGCTCGCCGCTTTGTATACCGATACAACTTCAAATCCGCGTGTCTTCATAACCTTCCTTCCCTCCTGAAACGAAAAAACCGCCGCGCCGAATCATACCATTCAGTGCGGCAGCATATCAGTTCCTGTATTAAGATTCCTCGATCAATGCCTTTACTGGCTGCGCAGGAGTAATGGTCGAGACAGCGTGTTTGTAGATCATCTGCTGCTTCCCCAAGCTGTCCACAAGGATAATGAAGCTGTCAAAGCCGCGCACCGTCCCCTTGATTTGGAAACCGTTGACGAGATGTATCGTTACCGATATGCCCTCTCTGCGCACCTGATTGAGGAAATTGTCCTGCAGATTGATAATTTTTGCCGTCACGCCTGAGCGCCCCTTTCTCTTTCTTCCTTCCATGCACGCACATCTGTGAGGATATGCTGCAGGAGTTCCGTCTCTGTCAAGGCATCTGCATCATACCAGCGAATATAGGGCATCCGCCGATACCATGTAAGCTGTCGCTTGGCAAAATGCCGCGTCGCCTTCTGGATGGCGTCAACCGCCTCTGCTTGGCTCATCTCTCCGGCCAGATAAGCGGCAGTCTCCTTATAGCCGATGCCCTTCATCGCAGATGCATCGCGCTGCACGCCGCGCGCAAGGAGCCCTGCTACCTCGTCTGCAAGCCCCGCCGCAAACATTTCCTCTGCGCGCGCGTTGATGCGCTCATAGAGA
>ERZ773042.1271-NODE-1271-length-15110-cov-5.873730_pt1 | contig 15110 bp, 10 predicted proteins | sample MGYA00511664_ERZ773042 | MGnify/ENA primary metagenome ERZ773042 (study PRJEB29015, sample SAMEA2737984) | human oral metagenome | biome: human oral; feature: human-associated habitat; material: dental | place: China | collected 2036 ... | reverse complement strand
CGAGCTCGCGGCGCAGCCGCAGGGCGTCGTGGTACATGCTCCAGGTCGAACCCGGCACCCCGATCTGCCGGTCGGCTGCCAAGGCGGCGTACGAGTCCGGTTGCGGCAACCATGTCCGACCGGTCGGGGAGAAACCCGCGCCGGGTGCGTCGCCGACCCACGGCAACGGGATGCGGCAGCCGTCGCGCCCCACCTGGTCGCTTTCGGAACGGAACCAGATCGGATCCTGGCGCAGATCGTCCGGGACGCTGGTGTGCTCCGGCAGTCCCAGCTCCTCACCCTGGTACAGGTACGCCGATCCGGGCAGTGCCAGCATCATCAGCGTCGCCGCGCGGCCTCGTCTGATGCCCAGCGCGGCATCGGGCTGTGGATCGCTGGCGGAGATGCCCTCGGTGTCAGAGGTGTCCTCGCGCGCCAGGCGGGTGGCGTGCCTGACCACGTCGTGGTTGCTCAGCACCCACGTGGTGGGTGCACCGACGGCGGCGTTCGAGGCCATCGTCTCCGCAATCACCCGGCGATAGCTGGCGGCGTCCCATGTGGAGGCCAGGAAGTCGAAGTTGAACGCCTGGTGCATCTCGTCCTCGCGGACGTAGCGGGCCAGGCGCTCCGGGGAGGGAATCCACGCTTCGGCCACCAGGACCCGGTCCCCGTCGTATTCCTCCAGCACCCTGCGCCAGCGACGGTAGATGTCGTGCACGCCGTCCTGGTCCCACATCGGGCCCAGGTTGAAGTTTCCCTGTTCGGTGTGTTCCTCCGTGTCGGGCAGGCCGTCGGCCTTCACGAGGGAGTGCGCCACGTCCACGCGGAAACCGTCGACCCCCAGGTCGAGCCAGTGTCTCAGGATGTCGTCGAAACCCTCCTTGACCAGGTCGGAGCCCCAGTCGAGATCGGGCTGGTGGACGTCGAACAGGTGGAGGTACCACTGCTCCGGTGTGCCGTCTGGGCGCGTCAGCCGTGACCACCCCTGCCCGCCGAACAGCGACCGCCAGTTGTTCGGCGGCAGCTCACCGTCCGCGCCTCTGCCGTCGCGAATCAGGTAGCGCTGTCGTTCCAGGGCGCCGGGTTCGGCTGCGATCGCCGCCTGGAACCACTCGTGGGCATCCGAGGTGTGGTTCGGTACCAGGTCGATGATCACTCTCAGGCCCAGGGCATGGGCCTCCTCGATCAGGCGGTGGGCATCCGTGGTGGTCCCGAACAACGGATCGACCTCGCGGTAGTCGGCGACGTCGTAGCCGGCATCAGCCATCGGGGAGCGGTAGAACGGACTCAGCCACACCGCGTCCACACCCAGTTCCTTGAGGTAGGGGAGTTTCGAGATCACGCCCGGCAGGTCGCCGTAGCCGTCGCCGTCGCTGTCGGCGAAGGAGCGGGGATATATCTGGTAGATGACGGCGGAGCGCCACCACTCGTGGTTGTCTGTCATGTTCTGGGTCCTGTCGATTGACGGATGATCAGGTCGGGCCGGAAAACCAGCTCCGTGCCGTCGGGGGTGTTGCCGTCCATTGCCCGCACCAGCCCCGAGACGGCCGCCTCGCACATGGCCTGGACGGGCTGGCGCACGGTGGTCAGTGGGGGATCGGCGAACGCCATCAGCGGGGAGTCGTCGAAGCCGATCACGGAGAGGTCCTCCGGGACCCGGAGCCCCCGGGAGCGGGCCTCACGGATCACCCCGAGCGCCATCAGGTCGGAGCTGCAGATGATGGCGGTGTGCCCAGTCGCCAGCAGTTTCGCTGCTGCGACCTGGCCGCCCTCCGGGGTGAAGATGGTGCGTTCGATGCTGTCCTTCCCGAAACCTAGCTCCAAGAACGCCGACGACTTGCGCTGGGTGGGCAGGAAACGGGCCGGGCCGACGGCGAGCCCGATGCGGTCGTGCCCCAGCGACCTCAGATGGGCGACGGAGGCGGCGACGGCTTCGGCGTCGGAACAGTTCACGAAAGCCGAGGTGAGTTGCGTGGTGTGGCCGTTGATGAAGACCGTCGGAACCCCGGCCTCCGCCAGTCGCAGGTGGGGGGTGAGGTCGGCCTCGGTGTCGGCGGCGGCACCCGATATGGACACCACGCCGTCGACCCCCAGGTCCAGGAGGGCGGCGATGCAGGAGGGCTCATCCGCGCCCAAGGGGCCCGCAGCGACGATCACGGTGCGGTGGAGGGGCTGGAACATGGCCCCCAGGCGTTCCGCGAAGGCGGGGAAGGAGGGGTTCGACAACTCCGGGACGATCACTCCCACCACCCCGGTGCGTTGCTGCAATTTTTCACGATCGTAACCGAGGTCGGCCATGGCCTGGAGCACCATGCGGCGTGTGTTCTCCCGGATTCCCGGTTTGCCGTTGAGCACCCGGGAGACCGTGGAGACAGACACTCCGGCGCTAGCGGCCAGGTCCGACATCCGTGGGCGCGTGCTCATCCGTACCTCCGTTGGTCAGTCTGTCTGCCGAACGTTATCAAATTGTGGCCGAGAATCTATGAAAAATTGCTGCAAAAATGCAGAAAATTTGTTAGCGTTTTGCATCAGCGGTGTCGAGGTCGACCCGCAGAACAGGAGAACCACATGAGCAAGCGCCTGCTCGCCCTGGCGGCCACCGGCTTGGTCTTCGCCCTGACCGCCTGCGGCTCCGCAAGCAACACCCCGTCGAACAGTTCCTCCGGTGCCGCGGGTAGCGCCCAGGCCTCCGGAACTCTCACTGTGTGGACCGATGAGACCCGCATCGAAGGTTTCAAGGCCATCGGGGAGTCCTTCCAGAAGGCCACCGGGGTCACGCTGGAGGTGGTGCAGAAACCCACCGATGACGTTCGCACGGACTTCATCTCGCAGGCCCCCTCCGGGGCCGGCCCCGATCTGATCGTCGGCGCCAACGACTGGGTCGGCAACCTCGTCAAGAACGGCGTCGTCGCGCCCGTGGAGCTCGGCGACAAGGCCGCAGGTTTCTCCGATGCCGCCAAGAAGGCCTTCACCAGCGACGGCACCCTCTACGGTGTTCCCTACGCGGTGGAGAACGTCGCCCTGGTGCGCAACAACGCCCTGGCGCAGGACACCCCCGCTACCTTCGACGAGCTCATCGCCCAGGGCAAGCAGCTCACCCCGGACCATCCCGTTCTGATCCAGCAGGGCGACAAGGGCGACGCCTACCACCTGTACCCGGTGCAGAGCTCCTTCGGCGCTCCGCTGTTCAAACCCGACACCACCGAGATCGGCATGAAGGGCGAGGCCGGCGAGAAGTTCGCCGCCTACATCAAGAAGCTCACCGATGAGGGCGTGCTGTCCGAGTCCATCGGTGGGGACCAGGCCAAGCAGGCTTTCCTCGACGGTAAGTCCCCCTACATCATCACCGGCCCCTGGTGGACCGGCGAGTTCACCAAGGCCGGACTTGACATCTCGGTGCTGCCCGTGCCCTCCGCTGGCGGTCAGCCGTCCGCCCCGTTCATCGGGGTGCAGGGCGTCTACTTGTCGTCGTACTCCAAGAACACGCTGCTGGCCAACCAGTTCCTCGACTACATGGCCGGTGACGAAGCACAGAAGATTCTGCAGGAGAAGGGCGGACGCCTGCCCGCGCTGAAGTCCGCCGCGGCAGCCGTCACCGACCCGGTCCTCAAGGGCTTCGAGACCGCAGGTGAGAGCGGTCAGGCCCTGCCCGCCACCATCACCACCATGGATGCCGTCTGGACTCACTGGGGCTCCGCCGAGCTCAGCATCCTCCGTGGGGAGGATCCCGTCGCCACCTGGCAGCAGATGATCACCAACGTCGAGGACACTCTCACCAAGGGCTGATCGGCGTTCCACGCGGGCGCGCGCTCCGGGCTCCCGCGTGGTCCCTGGTCCGGGAACAACATGAATCAACGAACCGACCCAGCACAGCCGCGGCTCTCCCATGCCCGCGACTACACGCGTCCCGGCTTCTACGTGAAGCTGGTCCTGATGGCCTTGGTCAATGCCTTCGGGCTCTACGGCATCATGGTCTCGATTCCCCAGCGGCAGTGGCTCGTGCTGGGGTTCCTTGCCGTGACGCTGCTCGTCGCCGACTACGTCTACTTCTCTAAACGGGCGATCCCCGCCAAGTATCTGCTGCCCGGTCTGGTCTTCCTGCTCGTCTATCAGGTTTACGTGATGGGCTCGACGGCCTGGGTGGCGTTCACCAACTACGGTGACGGTCACAACGATTCCAAACAATCGGCCATCACCCAGATTCTCAAGGCCTCCGACCGCAGGGTCGGGGATACCGCCACCTACCCCGTGACCGTCGTCGAGAAAGACGGGGAGCTGGGATTCGCGGTGGTGCGCGACGGCAAGACCGAGGTCGGAACCCAGAACACTCCTCTTGCGGAGGCGCAGGGAGCGGTTGTCGCCGGTACCAAGGTGACGCAGCTTCCCGGGTGGACCCTGCTGTCGCCGTCCGACGTGCAGGCCCGGCAACAGGATGTGTTGGCGCTCAGGGTCAATCTGAGCGACGACCCCACCCAGGGCTGGCTGCGCACCGACAACGCGTCCTTTGCCTATGTCGCGAAGTCTGCGTTGACCCACGATGCCGCGACCGACACCTTCACCGACCCGGATGGGAAGGTCTATCACGCCGACGAATCGGTGGGGGCTTTTGTCGCAGACGACGGGACGCAGCTCACCCCGGGCTGGCGGGTGTTCGTCGGAACCAAGAACTTCACCGAGGTCTTCAACGACTCGCGGCTGACAGGACCATTCCTCAGCATCATGGCCTGGACCTTCGCCTTCGCGATCCTGTCCGTGCTCACCACATTCGCGCTCGGGCTTGCCCTCGCCGTGATCTACAACGACAAACGAGTCAGGGGACGCACCTTCTACCGCGCGATCTTCCTGCTGCCCTACGCCTTCCCCGCGTTCCTGGCGGCGCTGACCTGGAAGGGCATGCTCAACCGGGAGTTCGGGATCATCAACCAGCTCCTGGGTGGGGCCGACATCGCGTGGCTGTCCGACGGGAACCTGGCGAAACTCGCAATCCTGGGGGTCAACCTGTGGCTCGGATTCCCGTACATGTTCCTGGTCAGCACCGGGGCCCTGCAAGCCATCCCGGCCGAGCTGACCGAGGCGGCCATCATGGACGGTGCGGGAGCGTGGCGGAGGTTCCGCAGCGTCACGCTGCCGATGCTCATGGTCTCCCTCGCGCCGCTGCTGATCGCCTGTTTCGCGTTCAACTTCAACAACTTCTCCCTGATCTACATGCTCACCGGCGGCGGCCCGAACTATTCCGGTGCCCCTGTGCTGATCGGTGAGACCGACATCCTGATCTCGATGGTCTACTCCATCGCCTTCGAGTCGGGAGGCAAGCAGTACGGCCTGGCCTCGGCGTTGTCCCTGCTCATCTTCGTGGTGGTCGGGGTAATCGCCTGGCTCGGATTCCGGCAGACCCGCAAGCTCGAGGAGATCATGTGATGAACGACAACGTCACCCTCAAGGGCGCCCGCTGGTGGAAGGAAGTGGGCTGGAAACACATCCTCGCGGTGATCCTGATGCTCTACTGCATCTTCCCGCTGCTCTACGTGCTGTCGGCCTCGCTCAACCCGGGGGGCACGATCAGCGGTTCCAGCGAACTGTTCCGCAAGGTCTCTACGGAGAACTACGCCACGCTGTTCGGCACCAATTTCCCGCGCTGGATGCTGCAGTCGTTCGTGGTCAGCACCGCGACCGCGATCGGTACGGTACTGATGGCAGCGTCGGCGGCCTACGCGTTCAGCCGCTACCGGTTCACGGGACGCCGAGGCGGCCTCACGACCCTGATGCTCATCCAGATGTTCCCGCAGATGCTGGCCTTCGTCGCGATCTTCCTGCTGCTGCTGATGCTGCGCGACATCTACCCGGTGCTGGGGCTCAACTCGGCCCTCGGGTTGATCGCCGTCTACCTCGGAGGGGCGCTCGGCGGCAACACGTTCCTGATCTACGGGTTCTTCAACACCATCCCGAAGGAACTGGACGAAGCGGCCCGCATCGACGGCGCCACCCACGCCCAGATCTTCTGGGGGGTCATCATGCGGCTGGTGACCCCGATCCTCGTGGTCGTCGGCCTGCTGTCCTTCGTCAGCAGCTACGGCGAGTTCATCCTCGCCAAGGTCGTGCTGCAGAGGCCGGAGGACTACACCCTGGCGGTCGGCATGTACGTGTGGGCCTCCGATGAACGAAACGCCCCGTGGTCGCTGTTCGCTGCGGGCGCGGTGGTAGCGGCCATCCCGATCGTCCTGCTGTTCATGTACCTGCAGAAGTACATCGTCGCCGGCCTGACGGCTGGTGCAGTCAAGGGCTGAGGTTCCGGGAAGCTCCACGGACGGCACCATCGGCAGGGGTCGACGTCACCGATCCCTGCCGATGTGCTGTCTGTAGGGTGAGGGCATGACCAATCTCGCTTGGAACGTCGAGAGGGTGCTGCCCTCCGCCATCGCCGATCTGCACAAACTCGTCTCCGTCCCGTCCATCTCGTCGATGCCGGAACACGACGCCGACGTCGCAGCCTGCGCTGAAGCGGTCGCAGGGTTGTTCCAGGACCTCGGGGCTTCGGAAGTGAAGTTCCTCGAGGGCGGTGGGAAACCGGCGGTGTGGGCGAACTTTCCCGGGCCGGAGGGGTCGCCGACTGTGCTGCTGTACGCCCACTACGATGTCCAGCCCACCGGTGATGCCGACGCCTGGACCTCCCCGGCGTTCGAGCCGACGGAACGCGACGGCAGGCTGTACGCGCGCGGATCGGCCGACGACAAGGGTGGGGTCGCGCTGCACGTGGCAGCGCTGCGGGTTTTCGACGGCAAACCGCCGGTCGGGGTGAAGGTGTTCATCGAGGGCGAGGAGGAGATCGGGTCGCCGACCATGCCAACACTGCTCGACCGCTACCGCGACGAGCTGGCCGCCGACGTCTACGTCGTCGCGGACTCCGTCAACTGGGAGGTCGGAAAGCCGTCGCTCACCACGTCGCTGCGGGGTGTCGCGGACTGCCAGGTCACCGTCTCCACCCTGGCGGAGGGGCTGCACTCGGGGCAGTTCGGTGGGGTGGTGCCGGACGCGTTGACCGCGCTGTGCCGGCTGCTGGCCACCCTGCACGATGAAGCCGGGAATGTCGCGATCGAGGGTCTCGTCACCGGAACCGCTCCCGACCTCGACTACCCCGAGAATCGGCTGCTGGAGGAAACCGGGCTGCTCGAGGGGGTCTCGCAGATCGGCGACGGGTCGGTGGTGGAACGGATGTGGTTCAAACCCTCCGCCTCGGTGCTGGCCATTGACGCCACCCCCGTCGCGAAGGCCTCCAACACCCTGATCCCGTCGGCCCGGGCGAAGGTGAGTGTGCGCCTGGTGCCCGGCCAGGACCCCGCTGCCGCCGCGAAGGCTCTGGAGGATCACCTGCGCAGGAACGCGCCCTGGGGCGCGCACGTCGATGTCGTGGCGGGGCAGTGCGGAGCGCCCGGCCGGATCACCCTCGAAGGGGAACGGGCCGAGGCCGCGAAGACCGCTTTCCGGGAGGCATTCGGGGTTGATGCGGTGGAGATCGGCTGCGGGGGATCGATCCCGATCGTCGCCGAGTTCGCCGACCGCAATCCCGGAGCCCTGGTGCTGGTGACCGCCGTCACCGACCCGAACTCGCGGATGCACGGCATCGACGAGTCGCTGGACCTCGGTGACTTCGCCAAGGCGGCCCTGGCAGAGACCCTGCTGCTGAACAACCTCGCGGGCTGACCCGCACATCCCGGTTGTGTGACCCCCACGCTCGCTGGTGGAATCCCGGTCTGCGACATCAGACCACTCGACGTCGCAGACGCAGGAAGCCGATTGCCAGGACTGCCAAGGGATAAGCGATGGCTGCCGCGATCAGGAGCGGGTAGTTCAGCGTGGCCATCGCGTCCGGGGCGTTCGTGGTCAGGAAGTTGAAGACGTTGTTGGGCAGCCATTTTGCGATCTCGCGCGCCGCATCAACCGGGATCTGCCCGATGATGATCGGTGCGATTAGGATGATGCTGATGTAGAGACCGAGGGCAGTCGCGCTGTTCCGCAGAATCAGGGCGATGCCTGCCGCGAAGCTCACCGCGCTCACGGTGACGAAGGCGAGTGCTGCGATCTGCCTCCACACGGCGGCGTCGAACAACGAGATCGAGTACGGCGTGCCCGCCAACAACCAGTTCTCGAGCGGCACCACGACCACCATCATTGCGACGGTCCCGACGGCGCACGCCAAAGCGGGCCACATCGTCTTCGCCACCACGAAACTCAGCGGTCGCTGAATGGCGGAGTGGGTGGTGTAGATGAAACCGGAAGACCATTCGGAGCAGATGAACAGAATCGCGACAACACCGAGGAAGATCTGGGCGAAGGGAAATCCGAACACCGCGATGTCCTGAACGAAAGCCGGGTCATCCAACGGCTGGCCGCTCCTGAACGAGTTGGCGACACTGAACGCTACTGCAGCGGCCAAACCTGTCATGGCGAGGAGGCCTGCGGCCAAGTTGAGAAGCAACGTCCGATTCCCGAAGAAAACGTGTCTCTGCATGCGCAGGGATGCGAATCGCTGCAGACGCGCAGGCGATGGGGATGTGTACTCGTCCCGTCCTCGACGTGCCGTTGTGCCCGAAGTTCGATCACTCAATGTCATTGCGCTCATCAGCTTGCCTTCCGATGGTCGGGGGTGGTGAATTCCAGATACGCGTCTTCCAGGGAAGTGCGTTGGGTCGTGAGGGTGAGCGGGACGAAGCCGCCCTCATGAAGGATCCGCCCTATGCCCTCGTTCTCGCAGTCGAAGACGTGAACGACCCCATTGACCACCTCGGCCCGGAGCCCACGTGTGGCAATCTCATGGAGGAGACGATGGTTCTCGGTCGTGGAGACGACGACACGTGAGGACGTTGCGTGAATGTCCTGCAATGAGCCGGACCAGATGGTGTGGCCGTGGTTCACCATGATGATGGTGTCGGCCATTTCCTCGACCTCAGCCAGGGAGTGGGAGGACAGGAGGACTCCGCCGCCTTGCTGAGAGAACTCGCGCAGCAGCTCCCGCAGCCAGATGATCCCGTCGGGATCGAGGCCGTTCATCGGTTCGTCCAGGATGAGGAACTGCGGCTCCCCGAGAAGCGCGAGAGCGATTCCGAGACGCTGCTTCATTCCCAGCGAGAAGGTCCCGACACGACGCCGCAGCGCCTGCCCCAGACCCACCTGCTCCAGGAGTTTCCGCCCCTTGTTCTTCGGGATGCCGTAGGCCGCGGCCAACGACTGCACAGCGGTCACGGGGGTCAGTTCCTTGAGAACGCCTTGCCGATCGATGAGGGCCCCGAATGTTGTCAGTGGATCGGTGAGATCACGGATGCGCTGGCTGTTGATGGAACAGCTTCCACTGTCGGGTTCTTCCATGCCGGTGATCATCCGCAGCGTGGTGGATTTGCCGGCTCCGTTGGGCCCCACGAAGCCGACGATCTCGCCGGGATGGACCGCCAAGGAAACGTCTGCGACGGCTTGGATGCTGGCATAGGACTTTGAGATGTTCTTGATCTCAAGCATTACAGTGTCGCTCCTTGAAGCTCGCGATGGGTTCGGTAGGCGTTGTACATGTGGAAAAACAGGCCGCGACGGTCAAACAGATCATCGAAGGTGCCCTGCTCGGCGATTTCGCCATGATCCATGACCAGGATTCGATCTGCTCCGGTGACGGTCTCGAGTCGGTGCGTCACCGTGATGGTGCTGCACCCGACAGCGCTCAGGTTCCTGTGGACGACAGCCTCGGTCTCCTGATCCAGTGCCGACGTTGCCTCATCCAGGATGAGGAGACGCGGGTGCCGCAGTAGAGCTCGCGCGATGGCGATCCGCTGCCGTTGGCCCCCCGACAGGTTCTGTCCGCCGTTCGTCAGGAAAGTGTTGAGGCCCATCGGCAGGCCTTGTTCCCTCAGGTTGAAGCAGGCCTGATTCAGGGCTGCGATGAGTTCAGAATTGTCGATGTTCTGGTCCCCCCAGACCAAATTGTCCCGAAGTGTGGCGTTGCGCAGCGGGACGTCCTGTGGCACGTAGACCACGTTGTCGAAGAAGCTCGACTTGGCCACCTCGGCCAACTCTGTTTCGCCGCAGCGAACGCTTCCCTGATCGGGACGGTAGAGGCCCGCCAGCAAGCCGACGAGGGTGGACTTCCCGCTACCCGTGGCGCCTACGAGGGCGATCCTCTCGCCTTCATGGCACTGGATGCTGACCTGGTTGATGGTCTGTGGTGCGAAACGCGAGAACTTGAACGAAGCGGCCTCGGCCTGCAGGGGGAAGCGGAAATCCTTGCCGGAGACGTCGGCGAAAGTGTTGTCCTCCTGGGCCGAGAGGATATCGTCAATGCGTCGAACGGTGGCGTTGGCTTCACCGATCTCGACGGCCATAGAGCCCAGATTGCTGAGCTGGCTGAAGAAGACTCCGGCGATCATCTGGAGACCCACTGCCGCTGGGAACGCCATCGCCCCGCCCAAGGGGGAGATCGCCAACACCAGGACGGAGAGCGGGCCGAAGCTCTGAATCGTGGAGACGGTAGCGGTGAGAGTGCCGGACAGCAACGCTCGGGTGCGGCGGGTGCGAACTGCGGTTGTGTTGTGCCCCACCCAAGAGGCGAACGCCTGCTGCTCGGACCCGAGGCTCTTGACCAATTTGATCGAGTTCAGTGAGTCCACCATGACCGCGTTGGCCAGCGATTCCGAGGAGTTGAGGTTCTCGGTCAGCCTGTTGGCGACGCGTCGGCTGGTCTCGAAGGCAACGACATAGACGCCCAGGATGAGGGCGACCACCATCCCGATGGTGGGGGTGGCGACGACGATCCACCCGAGGCTGACGAGGGCGATCACGCTGGAGACCACACCCCGGGCGAGGGTGGTGGACAGCGATTCCTCCAGCCGATTGACGATACCGACCCGGAAGAGCAGTTCACCCACGGGCCGCACCACGAAGTAGGAGTACGGGGCGTTGAGCAGCTTGTGGAAAACTGTCTCGCCGAGCCGCTTGCCGATGTCGGTGGCGCAGAAGGTGGTGACAGCGAGGTTGAGCAGCTGGATCAGGAAGAAACCCGCGGCGAGAGCCACCAGCATTCCTGTCAACGATGCCTGAGGCGTGGTCGTCGCCTGCTGGAGCAGGTCACTGGTCAGGTGTGGAAGCGCCATTGTCGTGGCGCCCACGACAATGGCGCCGATGAGTACGGCCGCCAAGAGATACGGACGACGCCAGGCGATACCGAGCACGCTCCGCCACGGAGAGGGATCAGGGGTTTCTTGGCGGGTGGCGGGGCTGGTCACGCACAGGGCCAGGCCAGCGAAGTGCTCAGCAAACTCACTTGCGCTCACGACGCGCCGGCCTCCGGCTGGATCGACGATGACGTGGCGTTTTCCAACGGTCCGCTCCAGGACCACGTAGTGCGACGGCTCCCAGAGCAGGATGGCTGGCGTGGGAAGTTGATGGACCGTGGACACGGTGGCGCGGTACACCTTGGCCGTGGCTCCCTGGGATTCGATGAGCTGCTTGAGCTGTGGGATCGTCAGTCCGTCCCGTCCAGGAGCGAATGCCTCGCGCAAGGCACGGAGGGAGAGTTTGCTTCCCGCGCTCCGGAGCACCATGTGAGCGCAGGCGATGCCGCAGTCGGACTGGGTGACTTGGTAGGAGGTCTTCACGCGAGCCACAGTGGACTCCTCACGGCAGGCCGGGTTTCGTCCATGGAGGCCTCGAAGAGCGCAGCCCCTCCTGTGCCGCCCATGAGAGAGTGGGAGATGGAGTTGCGGGTTGATTTGGTGAGCTCGCGGGGCAGGACCTCCCTGAGATAGCGCCGTGAGGCGCGGGTGACGTCCTCGGCCAAGTGGCCGTCCTGGGTCAGGGAAGCGACGTGTCGGAGGATCCACAGGTTACCCACGTCGCCGTGGCACAGGGAGATGTTCCCGCCGAAGCAGTCGCGTTTCGTGGCGTCCACAAGCAAGCTGATTGTGGACGCCAGGGGATGGTCATCGAAACGTCCCGTGGAGTGGATCTGGGCCAGTGCCAAGAGCAATCCCGGGCTGCCGGAGCACCATCCCCGACCCTTGAACTTGTGGTCCGTCCCGATGGGCCACAACCCTGTCCGTGGATCTCGTTCGTCGAGGAGCGAGATCAGGACGGCGTGTGCCGCCGAGTCGACCTCGCTGGATCGGACGAGAGGGGCGGCCAAGGCCAGTGCGGCCCCGACCCCTGCGGTGCCGTGGGCGTACCCGGTCAAGGACATGGGTTTCCTGTCTGAAAGAACCCAGTCCGCGAGCCTCCGGGAGACTATCCGAAGAGCTGCCAACGACTGCTCCGAGTCATTGAGCGGGTTCGCGACCAGGTTGGTCATCAAAAGCACCATGCCTGCATCCCCGGCCACGACGTCGTACCCGTTCGAGGGAGCCACCGCCAGAGTGCGAAGCAACTGGCGTGCCTGCCCGGCCAACGCGGCATCATTCACCAATTGTGCGTAGCAGTCAGCGGCCCAGAGAGCGGACTCGGTTCCCGCCAGGGCGCCGCGCGTGAAGCGGGGATCCAGCAGGTCGGCCTGTTGGAGTTTGTTCACCAGCTGGCGGAAGAAATCGTCCGCCCGGGTCGTGGAGCTATCCACATGGGCCGATGCCAGGGCCACTCCGCTGGACCCTGCATATGCGTCGATGCTGAGTTCGTGGGGATACCAGTACTGGTGGGCGGTGTCGCTCAGGCGCGCTCCCAGCCACGTTGGGGTGAACTCGTTCTCGCCGCCCACGAATCCGAGATTCAACGCATCCCAGGAGTGACGTGTGGGTGTGGCGGTTCCGGGGGCGACCGGGTTGCTGAACCGGAATGCGGTGCCCTCGGTGTCCTCTTCGTAGTACGGGGCGAAGGACACCTGGATCAGCCATTCGCTGAGTTCGATGAAATTCTCGTCGATTCGTTCCAACGCATTCGTGATCGAGTCGAGCGGGGATGCGGTCATCGCATCGGGTAGGACCACCTCGTCCCCTGACAGTAGGTCCGTACCGGTTGCCGCTACGACGAAGGCGGGGGTGTCCCACTGCGCGAGCTGCCTCAATTCCGAGGCGATAAGGGGGGCGGGGACGTCATCTCGAAAGACGCCGACCCGTGAGAGCGCGGCCAACAGGAGCTCGGGGTCGCTGAGGCACGCGGCGTTGGTGGCGAGCTCCAACGCCTTTGAGTAACGGATCGTGTCGGCGGCGACACTGCGGACAGTCACGTCGGCGAAAGTGCGTCGAATGAAGGCGAGCAGCGCCGGGGTGTCGGATAGGGCCGCTGTGAGGGTCAGCCGGAAGGAACGGCAGACGGCGTCGATGAAATCCTTGGCGACGAATCTCTCCGGCGGCGATTCCTCCGGGGATTCCGAGACGCCGGATGGCTCGATACGCATGTCTGACGTGAAGGGGTCGCGAAGGGTCAGGGATCGTTCGCCGCTGCCGGTGGGACGACGCTGCCCCAGGACCCCGACGTCCACGAAGACGGGATTGCGTTTGTGGGGCACTATCAAGGGTGAGGGAAAGAAACCGGAGGTCGTCACCAGCTGGCTCAGGGCGCGTGCGGCAGGGCCGAGCGGATTCCTGCTGGATTCCAGGACGCTGGAGAAGAGGGTCTCGGTGTCCGTGAGAATTGGGATTCCGTCCCGGAATCGGACGTTCTCGAAATGGACATCCGAGATTCCAAGGAGCTGGATCGTTGCCGCGAAATTTCCGAGGGCCTCTGGGTCATCGAACCTGGTTTCTTGGGCATCGGTCACGTATTCGGCCCAGCCGTGATCACCGCTGTCAATGACCTTGCATGAGAGAAATTTGGTATTTCCGGCGATGTCCTGGAGATGCTTCTGGAAAAGTGAGAAAGCCTGATCGTTCGCCAGGGATCTCGGCTTGTACACGACCCTGGATTTGTCGGAGAACGTCAGAATGGAGACGGATTTTCCGTGGTGAGAATCTCCTTCGCTCAAGGAGATGTTGGCGACCTTGACATCGTTCCCGACTCCGAGTTCGTGGAGAAATGGTAGATCTGATGCTGTGTGATCGAGCAGTTGGAGAATGAAATCGGTGCGACGACGCACGATGTTGCGTGCGATGTGCACGGCAACCGGGAAGCGTTCCTGGAACAGCCGCAGACCGTGCTTGGAAGCCAGGAAGGCGGACAGGCGTGTGTATTCGGCCGTTCGACATGTGATCTGGTCATCGGGGAGCCGGTGTTCTGAGGCGAGCTGGATCTGCGCCCTGAGCAGGACATTCTGCATCTGCGAGACCGTTACCGTGAGGATGGAACGCAGCGTGTCGTGGGGATGCGACAGGAGCTCATGGTCTCTCAGCTGGCCGAGGAGGCACGTCAGATCCTCGTGCGCTACCGCCAGGGTTGCCTCGAAGAAGGGGATGGGTTCCGGGGAGTCCGTGGTGGGCAGCAGCTCAAGAGCCTGCTGGAGCAGTTCCGGTGGGCAGCACGTGACCGTGGTCGCCCCCGTGATCCGCGACATGAGGTCGGCCAGCGCATCGGCGGCGCGATTTCTATGCAGAAGTGCGTCGACCTCGGCAGAGTTCAGTTCCGGAAATGCTGCGTAAACTGTCGATTGCATGAATAGGCTCCTGTGTGATGGCGAGTGACGGTGGGGATGAGAATGCTCTCACACCCCACCGTCGGTAGAGTCATTTCGCTGGGTCACTAGCTCCAGCCGCAAATGAAGCCGCGGCACTCCCAAGAAACGGTACAGACAGCGCCGATGGTGTGGGTGCCCGGGACGGTCCAGAGGCCGCCAGCCTGGGTTTTCTCGGACTGCGAGAGCTCGTGATCAGCGACTTCCTTCAGGAAATTCATGTCGGACATTGTTACTCCTTTTTTCTTTGGTCGACCCTGCGCCGACCTGATTTAAAAATATGAGGTTTTCGCCAGCAGATCGATCGAATGTCAACTTTTGGGGAATAGGCCACTCGTGTGATTCAGGAGCTGCTTGGCATTCTGGTCAGGGGTGCGGGACTCCGGTGAAGTGTTTGGAGCCCTGCCTGGTCGTGGGGCTGGAGATGAGCGGCGTGTGGTCCGGTCTGTCTGCCCTGGACGCCGTTCGGGGTGTTCTCAACGAGGTGGGTTACCAGCGAACCCGCGATAAGCTGAGCCAGTGCTCCGACCTGATGGCCGACTATCTCTCGATCTCGATCCCA
>ERZ773042.1270-NODE-1270-length-15113-cov-2.693983_pt1 | contig 15113 bp, 8 predicted proteins | sample MGYA00511664_ERZ773042 | MGnify/ENA primary metagenome ERZ773042 (study PRJEB29015, sample SAMEA2737984) | human oral metagenome | biome: human oral; feature: human-associated habitat; material: dental | place: China | collected 2036 ... | reverse complement strand
CGGCGGCCCCGGCAAGCTTCTTCCTCAAAACAGGCAAGCTGGGGTACCACCGGGGAGCTTCATGGATTAAATCAGCGTTTTCTAAGATATGCGAAGATCAGAACCACCGGCTAAGCCGGTGGTTCTGATTCGGAACTTACGCTTTGCGCCTCAGCCCCAGCGATGCCGCGAGGAGCAGCGCAAGAGCGCCTGCCCCGGCGTCGCATCCGCCGCTGCCGCTTGGTTTCCCGGTAGAACCGGGATTTGGCTCCGTCTTCGGAGTCATCTCGGAGAGCTTCAATCCTCCCGACGGCAGGGACGCGGTGTTCCCGTCGATCACGACCTTCGTCACCGCGGCGCTGCTCAGGGCATCCCGACCGACCTTACCCGTTATCCGCAGTTCATGGGTGCGGCCGCTTTCGGACAGGGAGGCAGCGGAGAGAATCCGCGTCCCGCCGTCGTACAGGCCGTACCGCAGCGAGCCCACGATGAAACCCTCAACCTCCACGGACAGGGTCTTCGGGGCCGCGTACAGGGTCGCCGTGGTAGAAAGCATCACAGGAACACGCCCCTCCGCGTCCGCGGCCTCCGTCACGATCACCCAGTCCGCGGGGCGGGCCGACACGACAGGCTTCTGCTCGGGCGTCGGCGTCGGTCCAGGCGTTGGTCTAGGTGTTGTTCCGGGTGTAGGCGTCGGAGTTGGAGTCGGCCTCGGGGTTGGCGTCGGAGTCGGAGTTGGCGTTGGCGTTGGTGTCGGAGTCACGACCCTCTCGGTCACCGTGTAGGCTTTTCGCGCAGAACGCCCGTCCTTCAGCGTCACCGTCACCGTCAGGATGGAGGACTGGAACCCGGCCCTGGGCGTACCCCGCACCGTCACATCCGTGTCCTCGGACGCCGTAGAATCCCTCAAAGAGGCCGTCAAGCCCTCCCAGACCCCCTGGAACGAGACGACATCGACGGAGGCAACATCCGACGAAACCAGGTTCCGCACCGTCAACAGTCCGCTGTAGGGCGCACCGCCTGCAATTTCGGTCGAGGGCTCGATCGTCTCGGGCAGGACAAACGCCAGCGTTTTCATCAGCGTATAGTCCGCGGAGAGCACCGTCCCTCCGCCAAGCGTGACGCTCACGGTCACCCCGGTCGTCGGAACATCCGCGGAGACCGTCCCGGACAGGACAACCGTATCGCCGCTGATGACGGCTTCAGGCCCTGTCGACCAGTCGCCGGGCGTTTTGGCGACCGCGGCCGCATCCGCGTTCACCAGATCCCCGGATGCGACGCCCTTCACGCGCGCCGTCCCCTGATAAGGCAGGCCTGGATCAAAGGTATGGGGCTCGATCTCCGCCTCCAGCGCGGGCACTGTCACTCTTGTAAAGGCTTTGATGCAGGCGTTGATACCCTTTGTAGAACCGTCCTCCCAGTTCACCCCGTTCCCGGAAAAATAGCTCTCCCCCGGGTTGCAGACGGCGTTGTCCGAGTAGCCCTTGATCTTTACCTCCACAGCCAGGGGAAATCTGTAGTCGGGGGTCTCCATGCGGAGCACCACGGAGAAACGCTCCCCCGCCTCCAACGGCACAGGAGCCGTCAGGTCCACCGTGTGGTAGCCCGCGAACGGGAGCGCTCCGTCGACCGCGTAGACGAGCGTCCCGGAGACAGGCGTTCCCAACGCTGTTCCCAGCCGATAGACGCGCAGCCCGTAGCGCGCGTTCGGCGCCGTGGTGTAGAAGGAGACCGACCTCAGCGTCTCGTCCCCCTCCGCCGTGAAGACGTTGCCCATCCAGCCTTGTCCGGACATGCCCAAATAACAGGATCTGCACCACCCCAGGTCGTCGTACCCGTATTGGCGCATCGAGGGATCCGCCGGGACCACCCGGTAGACGGCGCCATCCTCCAGGGTCTTGTCCTCGTAGGATATCCAGAAGTAGCCGTCCTCGCCAAATCCCGGCCCCCAGCTGTTCTTGACCAGCCAGGCGCCGTCCCTCGCGGGTCGGGGCTGGTCGGATCGGAAGTTCTCCTTGGGATAATTGTCGTCCCAGCCCACGGCCAGCACCTCATGGTTCGCGCCGTCGTCGCTGTTGCTGTTGTAGAAGGAGACGCCGTCGTCCGTGTAGTACTGCCAGTCACTGCAATAGGCAATGGAGATGGCCCCGTACCTCCGGATCAGCGTCTTCCAGACCGTGTCATCCGGCTTTTTTCGGTCACGTCCCAGATAGAAGACATCCCGCAGGTGCAGCCGGTTGGGGTAGTCCGAGGCCGACTTGTCGGGGCTGGGCTCCGTCCCATAGGGCAGACTGTCCTCGGAGACCGCCCCCGTCCAGCGCGCCAGGGTCGCCGTCGACTTGAAATTATTTCCTTCCTGTCCCAGGACATCGGCGGAGGTCGGAGAGGAAAGGACGTTTCCAGCCCTACCCGTAAACCCCTTCCCTCGCTCCATGTAGGTGAACCAGGCCAGGTGCATCTCCGAGAGGTCCGGGGTTCCGCCGAGCCCCTGCGTGAGATACGACGACTCGGCCGCCCCGATGGCGGCGAAGCTCCAGCAGGTTCCAAAGGGGCCTTGATCTCGTACCGGCGTCACCCGCCCCTCCGCGCGGAGGTCGTAGGACACGGGCAGCGTCGCATCGCCGCGGTCCGATCGCCGGCCCAGGAAGCGGGAGTAGTCCGCCCCATCCAGGTGCGAGAGGTCCACGGGGGACGGAACGTAACCCGTAGGCCTCTCGCCGGCGGGACCGGAGGCACGGTCTCTTCCCCGCGCGGCTCCCTCCCGCCAGTGCAGGAACTCCGGGGAGAGGAGTGCGCTTTGCCCCCGGGCAAACGCCCCGCCCGCGCAGCCGAGCACCCAGCACAAAACAACAAGCCAACCCACTCTTCTCAATCGTGTTTCCTCCTTTTTCTGTTTGCGCCGCGCAAATCCTTAAAAATTTCCTGAAACAGCCTCTTTTTGCCCGGGATATCCCCCCTCTCTCAAAGACTGAGGCAAGCGCCACAGCCTACGCCGGGAACATAAAAAAAACCCTCCCCCCTGCGCTCTGCACGCCGGGCGGAGGGGCTTTTTTGTTCAAACTTGTTCGAGTGATCCGCTTCCGAGCTGTTACTTCTCAGATCAACGGACAAACACAAAAACGCACGCACAATAGTTGCGCCGAATCAAGAAAAAGTCAAGAGGGGAACGGGAACCTGTCGCTGATCCTGCTGAACCTCGGCGGTGGCACTCGTTTCCTGGTGCGCCGCGCAAACCAAACCCTACTTCCCGCCCCGTTTCATCGTCTCCTTCATCAGCACGTCGTGTGCCCCGCCCTCGGTGATCGTCACGGGCGAGACCAAGGTCAGGCGCGCCTTCTCCCGCATCTCGGGGATGGAGAGAGCCCCGCAGTTGCAGAACGTCGAGCGCACCTTGTTGAGCGTCTCCGCCACGTTATCCCTCAGGCTGCCCGCGTAGGGCACGTAGGAGTCCACGCCCTCCTCGAACGACAGCTTCTGCTCCGCGCCGGCGTCGCCCGTGTCGTAGCGCTGCCAGTTCCGTGCGCGCGAGGAACCCTCGCCCCAGTACTCCTTGACGAAGTTCCCGTTCACCATCACCTTGTTCGTCGGGCTCTCGTCGAACCGCGCGAAGTATCGCCCCAGCATGCAGAAGTCCGCGCCCATAGCCAGGGCCAGCGTGATGTGGTAGTCCATCACGATGCCGCCGTCGGAGCAGACCGGCACGTAGACGCCCGTCTCCTCGAAATAGGCGTCGCGCGCCCGGGCCACCTCGATCACGGCCGTGGCCTGACCGCGCCCGATCCCCTTGGCCTCGCGCGTGATGCAGATGGACCCGCCGCCGATCCCCACCTTGACGAAGTCCGCGCCCGCTTCGGCCAGGAAGCGGAACCCATCCGCGTCCACGACGTTCCCGCCCCCGACCCGCACCGCGTCCCCGTACCGCTCGCGGACCCAGGAGAGCGTGCGGCGCTGCCACTCCGTGAAGCCCTCGGACGAGTCGATGCACAGCACGTCCGCTCCGGCGTCCACCAGCGCCGGAACGCGCTCCGCGTAGTCGCGCGTGTTGATCCCCGCCCCGACCACGTAGCGCTTGCGCGCGTCCAGGAGCTCCAGCGGGTTCTCCTTGTGCATCGAATAGTCCTTGCGGAACACGAACGCCACCATGTGCCCCCGTTCGTCCACCACCGGCAGCGCGTTCAGCTTGTGCTCCCAGAGGAGGTCGTTGGCCTCGCTCAGCGTCACGCCGTCCCGGGCGTAGACCAGCTTGTCGATGGGCGTCATGAAGTCCCGCACGGGCGTGTAGGGCGTCATGCGGCTCTCGCGGTAGTCGCGGCTCGTGACGATGCCCAGGAGGCGCCCCGTCAGGGACCCGTCGTGTGTGACGGCGACGGTGGTGTGCCCCGTCCTCTCCCGGAGGCTCAGGATGTCGGCCAGCGTCTCGTCCGGGCCGATGGACGAGTCGTTGGCGACGAACCCGGCCTTGTAGCGCTTGACGCGCCGCACCATCTCGGCCTCGCGCTCCACGGTCTGGGAACCGTAGATGAACGAAACGCCGCCCTCCCGCGCCAGGGCGATCGCCAGCCGGTCGTCCGAGACCGACTGCATGATCGCCGAGGTCAGAGGGATGTTCATCTCCAGCGGCGGCCGTTCGCCCCGCCGGAAGCGGCAGAGCGGCGTCCGCAGGGACACGTTGGCAGGAATGCAGTCCGCCGACGAGTAGGAGGGGACCAGCAGATACTCGGAAAACGTGTGCGACGGTTCCTCGTAAAAATGGGCCATTTCCAGAATCTCCTTACATAGTCATAAAAGTCCACGTTACATCCGGGCATCCGGCCGGGGGAGGTCCGGGGCCTTTCCCTCCTTGCAGAAGCCCGAGGGCCGTGCGCCGGCAGGGACCTCCATGGGATAATCCCCGTCGAAGCAGGCCCTGCAGTACAGCCGCCTGCCCTCGCAGGCCGCCGAGAGGCCGTCCTCGCTCAGGTACGTCAGCGAGTCCGCACCCAGGAAGTCCCGGATCTCCTCCTCGGACTTCCGCACCGCTATCAGGTTCTCCCTGTAGGGCGTGTCGATCCCGAAGTAGCAGGAGTAGCGGACCGGGGGCGACGTGATGCAGACGTGCACCTCGCGCGCGCCGGAGTCCCGCAGCTGCCCCACGATGCGGCGGCACGTCGTGCCCCGGACGATGGAGTCGTCGATCACGATCAGGCGCTTCCCCTCTATATTGTACCGGATCGGCGAGAGTTTGATGCGCACCGAGTCCTCGCGCATCTCCTTCGTGGGCTGGATGAAGGTCCGGCCGATGTATTTGTTCTTGATCAGCCCCTCGCCGTAGGGGATGCCCGACGCCTCCGCGTAGCCGATGGCCGCCGGGACGCCCGAGTCGGGCACCGCCATCACCATGTCCGCCTCGATCGGGTTCTGCGCCGCGAGCAGGGCGCCGGAGCGCCGCCGGAAATCGTAGACGCTCACCCCGTCCACCACGCTGTCCGGGCGGGCGAAGTAGATGAGCTCGAACACGCAGAGGCTCTTGCGGCACCAGTGAGACGGCTCCAGGCTGCGGGGCCCGCCGGCGTCCACGATCACGATCTCGCCCGGCTCCACGTCCCGGACGAACGCCGCGTCCAGCGCGTCGAGCGCGCAGCTCTCCGAGGCCAGTACCCAGCCGTCGCCGAGCCTGCCGAGGCACAGCGGGTGCAGGCCGTGCGGGTCGCGCACGCCGATCAGCCGGTCGCCCATCGTCAGCACCAGCACATAGGCCCCCTTCATCAGGCTCATCGCGTTGCGGATGCCCGCCTCGATCCCGCGGCTGTTCCCGTTCTGGCAGATGAGGTGCAGGATCGACTCCGAGTCCGTGGTGGTCTGGAAGATAACCCCGGCGTCCGACAGGGTCTCCTGGATGCTGTCCGCGTTGACCAGGTTGCCGTTGTGCGCCAGGGCGATCTCGCCCAGCCGACACCGCGCCGCGAGCGGCTGGGCGTTGCGCACGTCGCCCCCGCCCGCGGTGGAGTAGCGCACGTGCCCGATGGCGATGTTCCCCGAGAGCCCCGCGAGGACGTCCCCGCGGAAGACCTCGCCGGTCAGCCCCAGCCCCTTGAAGGGTTCGATGCGCCCGCCGCGGTTCACGGCGATGCCCGCGCTCTCCTGCCCCCGGTGCTGGAGCGCGTAAAGACCGTAGTATACCGGCCTGGCCGCGTCCTCCGCCTCCCGGTACACCCCGATGACGCCGCACTCCTCGTGCAGCGAGTCGTCCTCGAAACCGCGAGAGGCCCGGCCATAAGGGCCATAGAGATGGTCCATCGCCGCTAGCGGCTCACCCGCTCGAACATCTCCCGATAGGCGTCCTCCACGCCGCCCAGGTCCCGGCGGAAGCGGTCCTTGTCCAGCTTCTCGTTCGTCTTGGCGTCCCAGAAACGGCAGGTGTCCGGCGAGATCTCGTCCGCCAGAACGATCCGCCCGTCGCAGCGGCCCAGCTCGATCTTGAAGTCGATGAGCTTCACGCCGATCTTGAGGAAGTAGTCCTTCAGGAGGTCGTTGATCCTGAAGGCCATCTCGTGCATGGTCCTGAGCTCCTCCTCCGTGGCCAGCCCAAGCGCCAGGATGTGAGAGTCGTTGATCAGGGGGTCGCCCAGGCTGTCGTCCTTCAGCGAGAACTCCAGCGTGGGGTTCTTCAGCGCCCGTCCCTCCTCCACGCCGTAGCGCTTGGAGAAGGAGCCTGCGGCCACGTTGCGGACGATGACCTCAAGGGGCACGATCTCCACGGCCCGCACCAGCGTTTCCCGGTCGCTCAGCTCTTCCACGAAGTGAGTGGGCACGCCGTTCGCCTCAAGCATCCGGAACAGGATGTTGCTCATCCGGTTGTTGACGACGCCCTTGCCGACAATGGTGCCGCGCTTCTCGCCGTTGAACGCCGTGGCGTCGTCCTTGTACTCGACGACGTAGCGCTTCGGGTCGTCCGTCGCGAAGACCTTCTTTGCCTTGCCCTCATAAAGCTGCTCTCGCTTTTCCATCGCATTGACCTCCCGGCCTCAAAATCAAAAGGCCCCCGCAGGCGGCAGGAGCCTCAGGAAACAAAGAGAAGTATAGAGCATCTGCGCGGTTTGTGCAGAGGAAATTTCAGGAGTCCTTCGCGCTACCCCAGCAGGAAGTCCATGGCCGACTCGAACATCATCGTGCCCCCCGTGCGCCCCGCGTTCTGGTAGAGGCCATCCCCCACCCGTTCCGCGTGTCCCATGCGGCCGAAGATGCGCCCGTCCGGCGAGAGCAGGCCCTCGACGGCGGCCAGGGAGCCGTTCGGGTTGTACTGGACGTCCATCGTGGGGCTCCCCTGCAGGTCGACATACTGCGTCGCGACCTGCCCAGCCTCCGCCAGGCGGCGCAGCAGGGCCACCCCGCAGACGAAGCGCCCTTCGCCGTGGGAGACGGGCATGGCGAACACGTCGCCCACCCGCGTGCGGCTCAGCCACGGAGAGCGGTTCGAGAGGACGCGGGAGCGGACGATCTTCGACTGGTGGCGGCCGATGGCGTTGAAGGTCAGCACGGCCGAGCCCTCCCCCAGCTCATCCGGGTCCACGATGCGGCCGAAGGGCAGGAGCCCCGTGCGCACCAGCGCCTGAAAGCCGTTGCACACCCCCAAAATCAGGCCGCCCCGCACCTCCAGGAGCCCCTCCACCGCGGATCGGGCCGCCGGACTCCTCAGGAAGATGGCGATGAATTTCCCGGACCCGTCGGGCTCATCGCCGTTGGAGAACCCGCCGGGCAGGAAGAGCGCCTGCGACGCGCCCAGCCGCGCGGCGAACCGGTCCACGGACTCCTTCATGGCCTCCGGCGTCAGCGTCCGGACCACCAGGACCTCCGCCTCCCCTCCCGCTCGCTCCACGGCGCGTGCGGACTCGTACTCGCAGTTCGTCCCCGGGAACACGGGGATGAGGAACCGCGGGCGAGCGGCGCCGTGGAGCGGGCGGGGGACGGCCCGCTCCGCCGGAGCCGGCCATGCGTCGGGCAGCGAAACCAGCTCCCCCGCGTCGCACCTCACGGGGAAGACGTCCTCCAGGACGCCCTCGTAGAGGCCCTCCAGCCCCTCCATGTCCACGGCCTCGCCGCCCAGGGTCGCCCTGCGCGCCTCCAGCACCCAGCCCAGGGCGGTGCAGTCGAACTCCGCACTCTCCAGGTCCGAGACGCCCTCCGCCAGCTCCACCACAAAGGAACCGCGGGCGGGGCCGAAGAGCTCCGCCAGGGTGAGCCGGTCGTCGAACGCGAAGCCCAACCCGTTGCCCATGGCCATCCTCAGGACGAGGGCCGCCAGTCCGCCGAAGGCAGGCGTCCCCACGGCCAGCGCCTCGCCTCTGACGCGCAGGTCCTGAACGCGCGCCAGGAGGGCCAGCAGGGACTTCGGTTCGGGCAGCAGGCCCCGCCGCCTCGGGCGCAGCCACACGACGCGGGACCCTGCGCGCTTGAACTCCGGCGACAGGACGCGGGAGACGTCGGTCATGCCCTGAGCGAAGGAGACGAGCGTCGGCGGGACGTCCAGCCCCTCGAAGGAGCCGCTCATGGAGTCCTTGCCGCCAATGGCGGCGACGCCGAAGTCCATCTGGGCGTCCAGGGCGCCCAGGAGCGCGGCGGCGGGCAGCCCCCACCGCCGTGGGTCCGCGCCCGGACGGCCGAAGTACTCCTGAAAGCTCAGGTGACAGGACTCCAGGGGGACGCCCACCGCGGCCAGGCGGCACAGGGACTCCACCACCGCCATGTAGGCGCCGTCGTAGGGCGAGGCCGAGGACAGGAAGGGGTCGAACCCCCAGGCCATGGCGGAGCAGGCGCTCGTGTCGTTGTGGCCGCCCGTCAGGGGGATCTTCGCCACCATCGCCTGGGCGGGGGTCCGCTGACGCCGACCGCCGAAGGGGGACAGCACGGAGTTGGCCCCCACGGAGGAGTCGAACCGCTCGCAGAGCCCGCGTCGGGAACAGACGTTGAGGTCCGCCGCCACGGCCCGCATCCCGCGGACGAAATCGTCCGGCACCTCCGGGGCGTAGGGCCTGGGGGAGGCGCAGAATGCCTCCGCATGGCGCTCCGCGCCGCTCGTCTGGATGAAGCGGCGGGGCAGATCCAGGATGCGCTTTCCGCGCCAGCGCATCGTCACCCGCCCATCCGCCGTGACCTGGGCCACCACGGCGGCCCGCACGTCCTCCGCCTCCGCCAGCTCTCGAACCCGCGCCGCGTCTTCCGCGTCCACCACGACCGCCATGCGCTCCTGGGACTCGCTGATGGCGATCTCCGTGCCGTCCAGGCCCGCGTACTTCAACGGGACGGCGTCCAGGTCGATGTCCAGCCCGTCCGCCAGCTCCCCCACGGCCACGGACACGCCGCCCGCGCCAAAGTCGTTGCAGCGCTTGATCATGCGCGTGAACTCCGGGTTTCGGAACAGCCGCTGCAGCCTGCGCTCCTCCGGCGCGTTGCCCTTCTGCACCTCCGCGCCGCAGGTCTCGAGGGACCGGGCCGTGTGGGCCCTGGAGGACCCGGAGGCCCCGCCGCACCCGTCGCGCCCCGTGCAGCCTCCCAGCAGGAAGACGACGTCCCCCGGCCGGGGCTCCTCTCGCCTCACGTTGGCTTCGGGGACCGCGGCGATCACCGCGCCGATCTCCATGCGCTTGGCCACGTAGCCCTCGTGGTAAATCTCGTCCACGATCCCCGCGGGAATCCCGATCTGGTTGCCGTAGGAGCTGTAGCCCGCTGCCGCCGCGGTGACGATCGTGCGCTGGGGCAGCTTGCCCGGCATCGTCTCGGCGACGGGACGGCGGGGGTCCCCCGCGCCCGTCACGGACTGATACACGTACCCGCGGCCGGACAGCGGGTCGCGGATCGCGCCGCCCACGCAGGTGGCCGCCCCTCCAAAGGGCTCGATCTCCGTGGGGTGGTTGTGGGTCTCGTTCTTGAACAGCAGGAGCCATGGCTCGCCGTTCACCTGGATGCGGACCGTGCAGGCGTTGACCTCCGCGGACTCCGACAGGTCCGTCAGCTTTCCCCGCCCCTTGAGCGCCCGCGCGCCGATCGTCGCCATATCCATCAGCGTGACGGGCCGGTCATTCCGCCCCGTCTCCTCCCGCAGCCTCAGGTAGCGGCCGTAGGCCTCACGGATGCGCTCGTCCTCGAACTCGACGGAGTCCAGCGACGTCAGGAAGGTCGAGTGGCGGCAGTGGTCCGACCAGTAGGTGTCCAGCACCTTGAGCTCCGTCAGCGTCGGGTCCCGCCCCTCCTCCCTGAAGTGCGCCGCGCAGCAGGCCAGGTCCGCCGCGCTCATGGCGAGGCCATGGGACTCGATCAGGGCCCTCACGGCCGCCTCGTCCATCTCTCGAAATCCCGTCAACACCGGCACGTCGGGGGGCGCGGGGCAGAGGGCCTCCAGGGCATCGTACTCCGCCAGTTGCGCTTCGCGGCTCTCCACCGGGTTGATGAGGTGCTTCCTCACCGCCGCAATGTCCGCGTCGCTCAGGCTGCCCCAGAGCAGGTAGGCGCGGGCCGTGCGCACCGTGGGCCGCCTGCACCCCAGCAGGAGCTCGATGCACTGCTCCGCCGCGTCGGCGCGCTGGTCGTACTGCCCCGGCAGGTACTCCACCGCCAGGACGTGGGGCGCCTCCGGCAGGGCCTCCAGCACGTCGTCCGTGCAGGGATCCGCAAACACCGCGCCGACGCACGCGGAAAGCGCCTCCGCCTCCAGCCCTTCCACATCGTAGCGATTCAGGACGCGCACCCGCTCCAGCCCCGCGACGCCCAGGACGCCGCGAAACTCCGCGCAGAGCGCCTCCGCCTCCCGCGCAAACGGCGGCTTCTTCTCAACGTAAAGCCTGTGAACCCGACCCATCCAGACCGCCTCCCGTCATGGCATCCCCGCAAGACCTTCTTGCGCTACTCGTCGACGCCGCCGATGTCCCCGCGGAACCGCGCGCCCTCGAAGCGAATTCGCTTCGCCGCCTCATAGGCCCGCGCGCGCGCTTCGCGGGGCGTCGGCGCCACGGCCGTCACGTCCAGCACACGGCCCCCCGCCGTCAGCAGCCTGTCCCCCTCACGGCGCGTCCCCGCGTGGAACACCTCGACGCCCGGCAGGTCCTCCGCGCCCCCCATATCGATCTCGAACCCCGTCCTGCAGGAGCCGGGGTACTCCCGTGAGGCCAGCACGACGCAGCAGGAGGCGTCCTGAGAGAAGCGGACGTCCGCCTCGTCCAGGCGCTCCTCCCGCACGGCCACCATGATCTCCAGGAGGTCCGACCGCAGGAGGGGCAACACGGCCTGGGCCTCCGGGTCCCCGAAGCGGCAGTTGTACTCGATCACCTGCGGCCCGTCCTCCGTCAGCATCAGCCCGAAGTAGAGGCAGCCCTTGAAGGGGCGCCCCTCCGCCCTCATGGCCTCCACCGTGGGGCGCAGGATGGTCCTCATGCAGACCTCCATGAGCTCCGGCGTGAGGTGGGGGTTCGGCGCGACGACCCCCATGCCGCCCGTGTTGGGCCCCACGTCGCCGTCGAAGGCCCGCTTGTGGTCCATGGAGGAGACCATGGGGACGATCGTGCGGCCGTCGGTGAAGGCCAGAAGGGTGACCTCCGGACCGCTGAGCCGCTCCTCGATCAGGATGCGGTCGCCGCTCCGCCCGAAGACCCGGTCCTTCATGATGGAGGTGACGGCTGCGGCGGCCTCGTCGGCGTCCTCCGCGACCACCACGCCCTTGCCCCGCGCCAAGCCGTCCGCCTTCACCACCAGCGGGCGGTTCGCCGTCGCAACGTAGGCCATGGCGCGCTCCGCGTCCTCAAAGACCTCGAAGGGCGCCGTGGGGATGCCGTACTTCCTCATCAGTCCCTTGGCAAAGACCTTGCTGCCCTCGATGGCCGCCGCAGCCGCGTTGGGGCCGAAGCAGGGAATTCCCCGCTCCTCGAGTCGGTCCACGGCCCCCATCACCAGCGGGTCGTCCGGCGCCACCACCGCGAAGTCGACGCCGCGCTCCACGGCGAACCCCACGACGGCGTCCAGGTCCTCCGCCTTGATGGGGACGCACTCGGCGTGACGCCCGATGCCCCCGTTCCCCGGCAGCGCGTAGAGGCGGCCCACCCTGGGGCTGCGCGCCAGGCGGCTCACGATGGCGTGCTCGCGCCCGCCCCCACCGATCACCATGACGTCCATTCGTCCTCAACCTCCAAAGGATAACACCCGATAACGGTCCGATGAAAAGGCGTGCATTTAATGATGGAACAGCCGCCGGCCGGTCATCACCATGGCGATGCCGCAGCGGTCGCAGGCCTGGACGACGAGGTCGTCCCGAATGGAGCCGCCGGGCTGGGCGATGTAGCTCACGCCGCTTCGGCGGGCGCGCTCCACGTTGTCCGGAAAGGGGAAGAAAGCGTCGCTGCCCAACGAAACGCCCGTGGCGCCCTCCAGCCACTCCCGACGCTCCGCAGGCGTCAGGGGGTCCGGGCGGCGCGTGAAGCAGAGCCGCCAGTCCTCGTCCTGAAGGGGCTCGTCGGGCTGGAGCGACAGCGCCACGTACCGGTCCACGGCGTTGTCCCGAATCGGGCGGGGCAGGTCCTCCCTGAAGGGCAGGGCCAGCGCCTTGGGGTGCGCGCGCAGCAGGCGCACGTCCGCCTTGTCCCCCGCCAGGCGGGTGCAGTGCAGGCGGGACTGCTGTCCTGCGCCCACGCCCAGGGTCTGGCCGCCGGAGGCGAGGCACACGGAGTTCGACTGCGTGTACTTCAGCACGATGAGGGCCAGCGTCAGGTCCCGCCGCGCGGGCTCCGGAATGTCCTTTCGCTTCGTCGCCGGCGCGTCGAAGAGGGCGAGGTCGATGACGGGGGCGACGTTTCGGCCCTGCTCGAAGGTGATGCCGAACACCTCCCGCCGCTCCATCTCCGGCGGCTCGTAGTCCGGGTCCACGCGCACGACGGCGTAGCCGCCCTTCCGCTTCGCCCGCAGCAGGGCCAGGGCCTCGTCCGAATAGCCCGGCGCGATGACGCCGTCCGACACCTCGTGCTGGATCACGCGCGCCGTCGCGGCGTCGCAGGGGTCGCTCAGCGCGATCCAGTCCCCGAAGGAGGACAGGCGGTCCGTCCCCCGCGCCCGGGCGTAGGCGCAGGCCAGGGGGGAGTCGTTCACGTCCGGGGCGTCGACGAAGAACAGCCGCCTCTCCTCCGTGCTGAGGGGCAGGCCCAGCGCGGCTCCGGCGGGGCTCACGTGCTTGAAGGACGCCGCCGCAGGAAGCTTCAGCTCCCGTCTGAGCTCGCGGACCAGTTGCCAGCCGTTCAGCGCGTCCAGAAAGTTGATGTAGCCCGGCTGTCCGTTGAGCACCTCAACGGGCAGCCGTCCCTCCGGCACAAAGAGGCGCGCCGGCCTTTGATTGGGGTTGCAGCCGTACTTCAGCCCCAGCTCCTTCAACGCAACTTTGCCTCCTCGCCGTAGCGGTTGACGACCCTGTCCTCGTAGCGGCCCCCGTCCAGGGGGGAGTAGCGGACGTAGAGGGCCACGCGGTTCTCCTCGTCCAGGGCCTCCCAGAGGCCGTTGGTGAAGGCGTCGATGCTCGAAGGGACGTTCACCGTCAGGGGCTCCCCGGCGAAGGACGGCAGTACGGCTCCGTCCCCTGCGTAGGTGTGGATGAGGTGCCCCATCCCGGGGATGGGCTCGTACTCGAAGAACTGGCGCTGGCAGCGGCGTCCGGCTCCCGACGCCTTCAGGATGCTGAGCCGGTAGCTGAAGCCCGACTCCGGCAGGGAGATCATGCCGCTGATCCTTGGGGTGAAGTGAGGCGCGTCCAGCTCGTACTCCAGCGTGCGCAGGGCATCCTCAAATCCCTTGCCCTTCTTCAGGAACCCGCAGATCGTGTCCGTCTGATCCCCGTTCGCCACCACGACGTTCCGCCCCCACATCCGAAGGGGCGCGTAGAGGATCAGCGACGGGTCCTTGACCCCGGACTGGTCCAACAGGCGGATGACGACGTCGTCCTTCTCCCGCCTGAAGGCGCGGGCGCGGCTCCCCGCGCTGCGCCCCATGATGAAGTACGCCAGGACGGCGCGGCCGTTGGGCCCGCAGCCCAGGATGATGCCCCGGCCGGGATAGCGGTTCCCCCGCAGGCAGAAGTCGGAGGGAGAGGACGCCAGGCTGCGACAGAGGTCCTCCACGGCCTGGGGCAGGATGCGCCACTCCGCCTGCTCCATCACGCGGTGCTGCAGGAGCTCCGGGGAGTCGTCCGGCAGCACGTCGACGGCGCGCTGCATCAGGATCGTGCCCTTGTCCGGCTCGGCGGTCACGAGGTGTACCGTGGCCCCCGTCACCTTCACGCCCGATTCCAGGACGGCTTCGTGCACCCGAAGGCCGTAGAAGCCCTTCCCGCAGAAGGCCGGAAGCAGGGACGGGTGGACGTTCACGATCCGCCCTTCCCAGCGCGAGACGAAGTCCGCGCTCAGGATCTGCAGGAAGCCGGCCAGGACGATGACGTCCGGCTTCGACTGGGTCAGAAGCTCCATCAGGCGCCGTTCAAAGGCCTCGCGGTTGGGAAACTCGCGATACTCGGCCACGTCGGTGCGGATGCCGGCTTCGTGCGCCCGCTCGATCGCCCGGACGCCCGCCCGACTCGAAATCACCTGGACCACCTTGCCGCTCCGAAGGACCCCGTTCACCTGGGCGTCCAGCAGGGCCTGAAGGTTCGTCCCACCACCAGAAACCAATATGGAAATACGTGCGTTCAGCACAGCACAACTCCCTCCTCATCTACGACGCTGCCGATCGGCCGCGCCTCAACGCCGTTCTCACGCAGGACGCGAAGCGCCACCTCGGCGTCGTCCTCCGCAACTGTCGCGGTCATCCCCACACCCATGTTGAAGACGTGGAACATCTGTTCCTCGTCGATACCGCCCTCGCGCATCAAGAACTCGAAGATGGGCGGGACCCGAAGCTCTGCGCGCCGAATGCGCACCCCCATCCCCTCCGGGACGCTGCGCGGGATGTTCTCGTGAAACCCGCCGCCCGTGATGTGGGCGAGGGAGTGGACGTTCACGGCCTCCAGGAGCGCCGTCACGGGCTTCACGTAGATGCGCGTGGGCGTCAGAAGCGCCTCCCCGAGGGGGCACCCCAGCTCCTCGACGCGCTGCCGCAGGTCCCGGTGCTCCACGTCCAGCGCCCGTCGGACCAGC
>ERZ773042.1266-NODE-1266-length-15136-cov-3.017174_pt1 | contig 15136 bp, 12 predicted proteins | sample MGYA00511664_ERZ773042 | MGnify/ENA primary metagenome ERZ773042 (study PRJEB29015, sample SAMEA2737984) | human oral metagenome | biome: human oral; feature: human-associated habitat; material: dental | place: China | collected 2036 ... | reverse complement strand
CCCGCCTCGCCGTTTGAAAGCTTGACCCAGCTGCCGTTCAAGTCATGGCAGACGCGGCGAATGAAGCGAAAGCCGTAGTCCGTATCGAGCTGCCCCTTCATGATGTCGTCCGCCATGATGTTGAACACGTCGAAAGGCGAGCGCTTCTTCGCGTAGGCGCGATCCGACGCCATCGCATCGTACATGTCCATGATGGCGAGGATGCGCGCGAATTCGCCGATCTCTTCCTTGACGAGGCCGCGGGGATAGCCCGAGCCGTCGTTTCTCTCATGATATTGCAGCACGGCCTCGGCGATCCCCTCGTCCTCGCCCAAGCCGCCCGCCATGATGAGTTCGTGTCCGAGCTGCGGTTGGCGCTGCATGATTTTCCGTTCATCGGGAGTCAGGACGCCTTGCTTTTCGATCATCGCCTGCTCGATGTGCACATTGCCGATATTGATGAGGAAGCCCGCCGTGATCAGGCGCAGCTGATCCTTCTGCGGCATCTTGAGCCACTTGCCCATGAGTCCTGCCAGGATGGCGACATGGAGGCTGTGATGGAGCATATACTCGCCGCTGACCGCCATGTTGTGGATATGCGCGACGGCCTTCGCGCCCGAGCAGAGAGGCAGGATGTTCCGTGCGAGGGTTTGCGCCGAACCCTTGTCGACAGAATCGTGCGCCTTCGTGACCTCGAACAAAGATTTGAGTTCGATGAAACAAGCTGCATATTCCTTGACATACCCTTCGTCAAGAATCGGCTCCTTCAAGGGAACGGCCTTCCTCGCCTCCCCTTGCGCTTCCGGCGCAGCCTTAGGCGCGGAGGCGACGGCCTCTTCCTCTCCGCTTTCCAGAATTTCCACGGAAGCAATCTTCTCCTCAGACAAGGAGTCGATCATCTGCTGATTGAGCGCCGTACCCTCTCCCAGAAGGACAGACATATCTTCCTTGTGCACCGCCTGTCCAATGACCATGCCTTCCTTGAGTTGGTCTACCGCATACTTCTTCAGCATTCCGCCTGCACTCCTTCGCTTGAAAACCAATTCTTACATCCCTAGGTTCACAGTCCCAATTATAACATAAAATTTTTTCTAATGCTACAAATCCTTCATAGATTATGAAAAAATTCCTTGTGCGGGCATCCTTAAGGAAGCACTGATAAATTCAGCCACCCATCTTCGCACATCTGGGCGACCTCATTTTATCAGCGCTTCCTTAATGTGATTCATTTGCAGCCGCCTATGCAATCTGCTATGATGAGAGCATCAACATCGTTCCTGCAAACGAAGGAGGCCATTCTCCATGAAGACGCGAACAAAACTCCTGCTCTTCTCTCTCGTGCTGCTCGCAGCGGGGAGCGGCGCGTACCTCTATCATGCGCACGAATCCGCCATGCAGCACGAACGTGCAGCGCACCTCAAGCTCTCAGGCAACGTCGACATCCGCGAGGTCACGCTCGCTTTCCGTCCGAGCGAACGCATCTCCAAAATCCTCGTGGACGAAGGCGACTCCGTCGAAGAAGGCCAACTTCTCGCACGGCTCGACTCGGCAGAACTTGCACTGAACCTGCAAAAAGCAAAGGCGCAGACCAAGGCGCAGGAGGCCGTCTTGGAGAAGCTGAAAAACGGCACGCGCAGTGAAGAGATCCTCCAGGCACAGGAAAACGTGCGCGCCGCAGCGGCCGCTTCCGCCAACGCCAGGGGCATCTACGCACGCATGTTGGAAATCTACGAGACGAGCGAGGGCATCAGCCTGCAGGAGCTCGACAACGCGCGCGCCACAGCCGATTCTGCCGAAGCGAAGACGAGAGCCGCCGAAGCCGCGCTCGAAGAAGCGCGTACAGGCGCACGAGGCGAGGACATCCAACAGGCGGAAGCGACGCTTGCCGCACTCCGCGCAGAAGAGGAGCGCCTCGCCCACCTGCTCACGCAGTACGAGCTTCGTGCGCCGTCGGCGGGCGTCATCCGCTCGCGCCTCCTCGAAGTCGGCGACATGGCTTCGCCCGCCATGCCTGTCTTCAAGCTCTCCCTCATCGAGCGCAAGCAGGTGCGCGTCTATGTATCGGAAGCCGATCTCAGCCGCATCCACGAAGGACAAAAGGCGCTCATCACGACGACGAGCGAAGCCGACAAGCCGCTCACCGGGACGGTCGGCTTCATTGCATCAACGGCGGAGTTCACGCCCAAGACGGTCGAGACCGAGGATCTTCGGACATCTCTCGTCTACGAAGTGCGCATCTCGGTCGACGATCCCGACAACCGCCTGCGCCTCGGCATGCCCGTGAATGCGCGGATAGACCTATGAGGGGAAAAAATGCGCCCGCAGTAGAGGCCACGGCACTCGTCAAGACTTTCACGCCGAAGGACGCCCGCACCGTCACGGCGCTCAGAGGTCTTGACTTCTCGGTGTCCGCAGGCGAGCTCACGGCGCTCGTCGGCCCGGACGGCGCGGGCAAGACGACACTGCTGCGGCTCATCGCGGGGCTGCTCGACAAGACGGCGGGCGATCTCCTCGTCCTCGGACACGATGTCGCGAAAGAGCCGCAGAAGGTGCAGAGCCGCCTCAGCTACATGCCGCAGAAGTTCGGTCTCTACGAAGATCTGACCGTCGAGGAAAACATGCAGCTCTACGCCGATCTGCACGGCATAGCGCAAGAGGAGCGGCACACGCGCTTCCCGCGCCTCCTGCACATGACGGGGCTCGCCCCGTTCACCGGTCGGCTCGCGGGCAATCTTTCGGGCGGCATGAAGCAGAAGCTCGGACTCCTCTGCACCCTCGTGCGCTCGCCCGACCTCCTGCTGCTCGACGAGCCGACCGCCGGCGTCGACCCCCTGTCGAGGCGCGAACTGTGGGAAATCCTCCAAGAGCAGGCGAGAGAAGCCGGCCTTTCCGTTCTCTGCGCGACCGCCTACATGTCAGAGGCGTCTCTTTGTCAAAAGGTCATCCTCCTCGATCGCGGGCGCATCCTCGCCGCCGGAACTCCCGACGAAGTGCGCCGCCCCCTGCACAGCATATTCGGCACATCGCCTGCAAGCGAGGCACAGGCGCAGTTGGAAGACGCCGCTTCGGGAGAAAAGCGCTCCGCCATCATCGAGGTGCGCGACCTCGTAAAAAAATTCGGCGACTTCACGGCCGTCAACAACACCTCGTTCCAAGTGTATAAAGGAGAAGTCTTCGGCCTCCTCGGACCGAACGGCGCAGGCAAGACCACGACCTTTCGCATGCTTTGCGGACTCTTGCCCGCGACATCGGGCAAGCTGCGCGTGGCGGGCGTCGACCTCGCGCGCGCACGCACGGAGGCTCGCGCACAGATCGGCTACGTCGCGCAGAAGTTCTCCCTCTATCAGAACCTCACGGCACTCGAAAACCTGCGCTTCTTCGGCGGCATTTACGGGCTTCGTCCCAAGGCTCTTGCCGCACGCATCGAAGCCGCCCTCGCCGACGGCACCCTCGCCGAGCCGCCCCGCGGCCCCTACGGCCCGCTCGTAGCCGCCCGCATCGTCGGCAGCACCCGATCCGGCTGGGACTGCTCAGGCGGCTGGAAACGCCACCGCGACGGATGGAGCTCCTGGCGCTCCCTCGGCGGCATGCGCGTATGGGACAACGGATCCGTGCGCATCACCGTCGGCGCCCACAAGCCGCTGGTCACCTACTGGGTGCCCGACCGGGCCGACGCCGGCCTCATGGACTGCGGATCGACCTTGCTTGTCAAAATCATCGCCATGGAAAACACGGGAGATTTCATGTCCCTCATGGAAAAAAACGCAGGCTTCCGCAGAGCAACCGAGGAAGAATTCCTCGCCTACAACAACCAGCCAAACGAACACGCCTAGCCACAGCGCGGGCACACCAACGCAAACAACTTCAACAGAAAGGAAAACCCAATGCACGCCATCACTCCATTCACATACGGTGACGCCACAATCCGCACCGCGACGGTCGGCGGCGAGCCCTGGTTCGTCGCTGCCGACATCGCCAAAGCACTCGGATACCGCATGGCCTCCGACATGATTAGAACCCTTGACGACGACGAAAAGGGTACGCAGACGGTGCGTACCCCTGGAGGAGAACAAAAAGTGTCGGCTATCAACGAGCCGGGCCTCTATCGACTTATCGTTCAGCGTCAAGCCGGCTACGTGAATGACGTTGCCGCGCGCAAGGCCGTCAAGTAGTTTCAACGCTGGATCACCCACGAAGTCCTCCCAGCCATTCGGCGCGACGGAGGATACATCTCGCCCTCGGCGTCAGAGCACCAAGTGAACGCCCTGATCCGCCAAGCCCAAATGAGAATGGAACTCGTCCAAGCCGCATGAACCTCCCCAACGGGCAAACACGGAACGTGTACGCCTACATGGAGGCAGACCGTCCGCTCATGGACCAAATCTGGGAACAGTACTACTCACCAACCGCAGCTTAAATGTCTCAATGCACCTTCTGGTGCTCAGTGCTCTCCGGCGGGAGGAGTACGCCGCCGCGACCACCCTTACGGTGTGACGAGAATCATAGGAGTCCCAAAATGAGAGTCTCAAATTGAAACCCCCTGCACACGCGAAGGCGACACTTCATTGTCTGGGCCGAGTGCAGTCGAAGACACTCTCCCATCGGAGGGCGACAGACAATTGACTCCGGCGATGCTGGAACGAAGGCCGAAAGCGACTTGTTGGGACGGGCGGCGCTGCCCGCAGCAAAGGTGCGCTCAAGGTGAGACGCGGCGGTCGTTGGGGATCGCCGTCTCACATGGGACCGAAAAGAACCAAAACCAACGCGTTTGCCAAACCGAATGAAACCCCGACTTTATTTGGGTTAAGATAAACGGCGTTCACAACGGTCGTGTCAGACGACGCCTGTCCGACACGACCAATCTGACGCGCTCACCTATTTTGAGTCAGAAAGGACACGCGCCGATGTCGCGCCGCACCATCTCGTTCGTTCGAACAGGCTTCCACAAACGAGGCGAAAGCCCGGGCGAAAGACACTACTTCAACCTCTCACACATCGACAACGAATTCACAGGCGAAAAATGCTCATACATCGACCTTCTCATTGACGTGTGGAAAGACGAGAACCTCGCTCACATCGACCTTAAGAAACTGGATCGCTCGGTCAGCCTAAAAGAAGCCCGCCGTATAGAAGACGGCGTTTTCTTGAAAGCTTCCGCAGGGTTTGTCGGGGACCCAGGACAGGTGGTCGATACGAAAGAAAACAATAAAGTCCTCCATGACGACCGTGATGGACGCCTATCCAAACGAAACGACTCACGCATCGTCTATCTCCAACAAACACCAGACTCCATCCGTGGCTATTTCATGATCGAAAACGTCAAAGGCGCAGGCAGGATGAACAAAATACTGACAGATCTATTGCGCTACGGATTTAAAAGAACTAACTGTGATCTAACTGTCGATTTCGAGACTGTGACAATGGCTGAAAAATGGATAAAAACACAAGCGCAAGTCAAAGCCGTCAAGATTCTAAAATACAAAAAGGCCAGGTACAACGAAGACCTTGGAAGCGACTTAAGCCAACCGATGCGACTCGTTTACCAGATAGTGCCAGAGAAAGGAACGAAGTTCTTCCGCAAAGGATTCCTCGCCGATTTGCTTTCAAAACGCCTGGACCCATACGAGATCCTTGCGATACCTGAACCTGAAGAAGAGGATGAAATTAGTGTCTCGCTCAGTGACGGCGACCGTCAGCGGACCATGCTCCTCGACCCAGACAATCTGAAAACTCCGCGGTGGCAGGAAGTCATCTCGAAAGCCGGAGAGTCGGCCTTGACCGATGATGAACTGATCGCACGCGCTCGCGAGTACGTCCAGGACTTCTATCTCGACGGCGGCGGGCGATAGAATAGCCAGACTTCCGACACTGAGCGAGAAGGAGAAAGGACATGCCGACAAAGACCGATGTCAGGCACATCGTGAGAGAGCACACCCAGGCAATCAAGCAAAGAGGCGGGAAAGCCTCGGTCCTCGACCGCCTCCTGTTGTGGGCCCTTCCATGCACAGTCGGATTAGCGGCAGGACTCTGCTCCGTCCACGTCGCCGACGCGCTGCTCGCCGTCATCTCCATCCTCGCAGGACTGTCCTTCGCGCTCGCGATCTTCGTCTTCGAGCTGCGAATGACGCTGGGCAACAAGTTCAGGCAGACCTCCTACGTCCTTGCCCTTGTCGACGACCTATTCAGCAACGTTCTCTACTCCATCCTCGTCGGAGTCTTCACGGTAGTCCTCGGCGCCGTCGTCAAGATGTTCGAACCCAGCAGCGCGATCGAGCATGCCAGCGCACTCGAACGCGTCGGCACCGGACTCGTCGTCGCAACAGCCATCCACTACCTCGTCACCTTCCTCATGTGCCTTAAAAGCCTCCACGCCGCCTATCGCGAAATCAGAAAAGACTGACCTTCGATCAGAGAGTTCACTTTCGAGTTCTCTCAACGCTCCTAACGCGATAGTCGCAACCCGAACCTCGCCCCGTCCTTTGCTGGTTAGGCCGGGGCGAAGTTGTTGTCGCCGTTCAAAACCTCACCCAACCGCGCCGATAAACTGCGAACCACGGACAGCTCCCACATCCTCGCAATCGGTCCTCTCTCGCCCCCATGAACCCTTGCTTATAGGTAGAATCGGGATCGGCTCCTTCGAGCTGGACCGAACCTTTCACCTTCAACCCCGCCAAGGCTTCGAGTCCAGGAAGGAGGTGAGAACGATGAGGAAGACACCCTCATCAGGCAAGGAAAAAGCCCGGATACTGCGCTCATTGCTTAGAGTCACGCAGCTCCAGGCTTTTACCCTTGCCATCGTCGCTCTGGCAGCGCTCATAGCACTGCTTAAGTGACGACTCACAGTCAGCTAGGCGGACCGCAACCGCCTAGCTGACTCCATTGTGGCCCAATTGAGCCCAGCCAGGCAAGAGGCGACAAGCCGCCCCGCCGCCGGAGGCGAGAAACCCAATGGAAGAAAAACAGCGCACAAACAGACTCTTCGTCCACGCAACGCGCCAACCCCAGCGGTGCGAACGTCCCTGAGACGGAAGAGAAACCCCATCGGCACGGCAAAGTAGTCCAGTCATCCCGTCTGCCTGCCCATCCCTGCAAAGAGGAAACGCTCGACGCCGACGAACGCGACGCCCTGCAAGCCCGCCGAGACGCCGTCCGCGGCCTTTTCCGCATGGAAACGCTCCCGCGGACCCTTTTTGTGGTGTGCGCTTACAAGACGCCGTAGCGGTGCCGGGCGCAATACGTTTTGAAAACTTGCTCGAAAAAGGCGTCGGGCTCGCCTTTCCTGTTGATTCGGAACTTCTCGCCCCAATTCTCGCCGGCGAACGCGCGATCATTCTCGGCCATACGCTGCCACGCCTGCGTCTGATCCGCGTTGCGTCGGTCATTGACCATCGCGGTGACGACTACGAGTCTGTACTCGTCGATGACTTTCCCGACGGTCCAGTGTTCGCCGGGTTCGACGTTGATCTCGATCTCCCGGGTTTTCGCGATGGCCTCTTGTCCAAGGTAGCGGGACCATTCATACATCTGCGCGGCCCGCACGACGGCTCGGGCGTGCGCCGGGTGTATTTGATGTCTTCTGTTCGGGTAGGCGTCTCGGGCCCTCTCCCATTCAGCGCAGGCCTGGATGTCCCACTGGGCGAGTTCTCCGACGGGCGCGAGGTTGAAGCCGGGGTGTTCGAGGTACCAGCCGCGCATGATCCCCTCGGCGTATTCGTTGACCGCAGGGTCGTGCCGATAGTCCTGCCGGTAGTAGTTGATGTATTCGCGTAGTTGACCGTCGGTGATGGGGCAGGTCGCCCAAAACTTTGCGTTCTGCTCCCACGAGCGTGGGTTGGGAGGGAACCGGTAGGTCCCCTCGGCGTTGTCCTCCTCATCGGACAACTCTTCCATGAGGCTGACTCCTGACGACGTGTGCGGCATGGCCTCGAAGCGCCCGAGGAGGTCGCGCGGCTGATCCACCGCGCTCACCCCTCGGCGCCCTTCGAGTCTGGGACATGTCTCATCCTAATGACGGGCCTTTGTCTTTGTCAGTGGCGTCCACTTGGTCGACGGGGATAGGCGTGCCGCTGCCGCCGTCGGTTTGCTGGTTTTCCGAGCTCTCGCCGAAGGTCTGGTTCTCGGCGGTGTCGGCCTCTTCCTGAGGATCTTCACCTTGGGAGTCTTTGCCTGTTTGGGCCAGGTTTTTCACGGCTTGGGTGAAATCATCCATCGCCCGGGCCTGTTTCTCGCGGTCGTCTTTCTCGGCGTGCAGCTTGTACTGGTGGGCCAGGACCGTGTCCTCGAGGCGGCGTCTGCCCGCCACACGGTGACGCGCATACAGCCCGGCCGCCCCCGCCGCCAGAACAGGGGACGCCCCGGCTAACAGGCCGACCCCGGCCAGCGCGGCGCCCGTCTTCGCGGTGGCTTTGCCCCCGGCCTTCGCAAGATGGACGATCGACGCGGTCGAATAGCCCAACGGGCGGGCCTTGAACGCCTTCCACGCCTCGCTTGCCCGCTGCGCAGACTGCTGGGACGCGGTCTTGCCCGCAGCCCACGCGGCCGAAACCGGAACCGGCCTGCCCTGCCCGCGCGCCTGGCCCTTGTGCGTCTTATAGGCCTGACGCCACGGATGCAGCTGGGCCTTGACCTTTTCGGCGATCTCGGACTTGCGGGCCCGCTCAAGCATCGCCTGCTGGGCCTGCTCCTCCATCCGCCGAGCGGCCGCCGACTTGGTGAACAAGGGAGAGTCCCAGCCCACGGCATGCCGGGATGTGGAATAGTCACGCGACGGGTCGATCGTGGGCCGGCGCGGCTTGTACTGCCGGGACTCAGCCAGACGGTCTTTGACCGCCCCAGACGCGCTCGCCCCGATCTTCTTCAACGCCTTGGACTGCATACGCCCGGCAATGCCGCCGCCGACGGCGCCGCCGATGCCCCCGGCCACGATCCCCTGCCCGAGCCCGCCGGCCGACGCGCCCCAACTCATCGCGCCTTTGACCGACAACGGCGACGGAATCCCCAGTTTCTTGAAACACCGGTGAAGAATGTAGGCAGCGAACGCCGGAGACGCGCCGATGACGAACGTCGCCATAAGCGAGCCTTTCCCGAACCACGGGACGAGGATCGACTGGATGATCCCCGACACGAACGCCACAATCGACAAAACGATGACCGCCAACGCCGAAACAAACGCGTAGCCCACGAACATCTTCCCGTTCTTGGCGAGTTTGCCGGTCGTGTCCTGCCCGGGGAAAACAGCCATGAGAAGAATGACGGGCATGAGCGCCGCCATCCCGATCAGCGAGAACTTGGCGACGATGATACCCACGGCGAGAAGGCCGAAAACGACGAAAATGATGATCGAGGTCGCCAAATACGTCAGCCCCTGCATGGCGGCGTTGCCGATCGACCCTCCCTGCAACGTGTTGAGGAAACGGGCCGCCTCGCCCGAAGCGTGTTCTTCAATCTGTTCAGCCCCGTCCTTCCAGTCAAAGGCGTTGCCGAACTCACGGTCGTTCGACGAGGTCGGGTTGAACAGCGCCTGACACGCCTCCGGGGAGACATCTTGCCCGTAGACCGACAGGGCCGGGTCGGCCTTCCACGTCCCGTCAGGCTTAAGCGTGCAGGCCGCCAGACCGACAATGGCCTTGTCAACGGCTTTCGACCCCGTATACAGCAGAGCCCGCGGGATCTGCGAGCGTGTGGCTTTGCCGGTGATGACCACCGGATAGTTCGGCAACGCCTTCGAGTAAGACGAGTTGGCGCGGTGGGCGCCGTCGTACATGGCGCGAGCCGCCTCAGGGGCTTCAACCTCGGACTGCCGGTCAAGAAGATGACAGTAGACCCGGTCGGCATAGGCGTTCGAGGAAAACTGGGTGGTTTTCCACACTTCCATCCCGGAGTCTTCCCACATAGCCGACAGGACGGCAGCCACGCGCCCGTCGGTGCCGCGGGCTTTCTCATCGGCCAAATACCGGGCCCTCAAACCGGCGACGTAGGCTTGGCAGCCGATCCCGTCATTTTTGTCGGCGTTCTTCACCTCCGGGGAAGCGATGTCAAACGCGTCGGAAGCGTCCATGACGGGGGAGAGGACGGCGTTGGAGAACTCGTTGACCTTCGCGACATACCAGGAGGCCGACCCTGCCTTGTAGCCGGTCGTCCCGCCCGTCGAGCCCGAAGAGACGAAGAAGAAAATCAAAGCGACGGCACCCAGACGGGGGATGAACAGGCGAAGGAACCCGCCTGCGCGTGAGGCGTGGCGCAACGACCAAATGAGGAACAAGAAGGCGACGATTCCCAGAACGCCTGCCGCGGAGCCGTGCCCTGTGATCGCCTGGGCCAAAGACGCGGCCAATCTGTCGATTTTGGCTGCGACGGCTTTGAGGATGTCCATCGACACGGCCTGGACCGTGAAATGAAAAGCCAGCTGCCATAGCCAGTCGGCGATGCCGAACAAGAGTCCGACAAAAGTGGACCGGTATTTCGCGCCAAACCAGTCGACGTTGATGTTCGTCAGCGAAAACGACTGACGCGAATGGAAGTCTCCGGTTCCTTCAATCCACCGGACAATCGGAAGGTTGTCGGCCGCGGAAGAGGCAAGCACCTGGGAAGATTGGGCGTGCGCGGGGACGGTCAACCCTATAGCGCAGATGGCCAGAAAGACGGCCCCGAGCAGGAGGAGGACGGTGCGGCGTTCCATGCGCTTCATGCGAGCCTCCCTTCGGCGGGTGTGTTGCGCGGCGGGCGCTGCACAGGGCGGGTCAGACGCGCCCGCTGGCTCATGTAGGCCGCGTGCGCGAGCACGCCCCATGGAGCCCGATCGACGTCGGCTTCGACGCCTGCCTGGTAGATCCGTCCAGGTTTGGCCTTCACCCGCGCGGCCACGGCAGCACGCGCACGGCCTCGCAGCGAGGAGTTCTCCGCGGCCGACAGGTAAATGAACGAAACCGACCCGGCCGCAGCGGACACGATGACGGCGACCCAGGACGCGACGAGGCTGCCGAGGAGATAGCCGACGCTCGCGCACGCCAATGCGACGAGCATGTAGAGCGCCTCCCGCTTGTGCAACCCCATATTCGCGCTCAAGCGGATGACTCGTTCGTCTTGAGCGCGCCGCCCTGTCAGCTCGGTCAGCGAATAGACCCGCGGAAGCGTTCTCTGGGCATGCTCGTCGTCCATCACATTCTCTCCGCGAGGAACTTGAAGAACTTCAACCCGGCGTTAATGACCGTGCCGATGATCGTGCCCACCACAGGCAACGCCTGACTGTAGAGCACGAAAACCGCGCCGATGACGACGAAGGCAAGGCCGAGTTTCTTATTGTTCTTTCCGAAGTACCGCCACAGGCCGAGGACGACAAGAATGCCCCCGACGATCCTGACGGCTTCACCGGCGCCCATAGCGTCAATAGTCGCCGGAATGCTCTGGAAGACGTCCACTTTCGTCTTCTCCTTCCATTTTTGGTGTGAAGCTTCGCTGTGAAAGTGTGCGGACGCCCTCGCCGTCAAGAAGACAGACGCGATTTCGTGGCAATCATTAGGGCCGACTGCCACACTTGGTCGGCCAAAGCAGGCGAACGGCGTAAAAAACCGACGACGTCGGTCTTCTCCCGATCCGACATGGTGCGTCCGTTGAACGGGGCGAACAAAGCCTCCGTAGCCTCGTCGTCGAGGCCTGACTCCCACCGGTCGGCAACAGCGAGGACTCCGCCGGGATCGGCGGCCACGGCCCTGCGTATGCCTGTCGCCCGACGGCGGGAAATCGACTGGCATGCGACCGCTCCGGGGAAGTGGGCGTTCCAGTAGACCTCGGCCAGGCCGCGTTTGTCGCCCGCCGCGACGTCGGTGTCGAAACGCTCGTCCCATGCCGCCGCCTGACGTCTGTCGTACTCGTCTTCAGCCGAAGGGACCGAACCGGCACACTCGAGGCGACGGTCCTCGGCCGTTTCATCGGGCAAAGGCCTGACCGTCACAGACCCGCGAATGTCCTGACTGGTCCCGTGCATGCGGGCCTGCTTCCTGGCGATCGCCTCGCGCTCGCGTTCGCTCAGGCTCCGCCCGTCTCGTTCAGCTTCGTCGACGGCGCGCACGTACGCCGTGTAGGCCCGGATGACATGCGAGTTGCCTTTCGACACGTCCGTGTGCAGAGAATTCGTCCGCATGTGATGCAAATGGCGCGCCCACGACCCGTTGATGATCCGGTTGAGCTCGCCCGAGGCAATCGTCGGATGGTCTGGACGGGCGGCTTTGGCCCGCTCAAAAACAAAGGCGAACGTGTTCGACTCGAACTCGTTGACGAAGTCCGCCCGGTCATGGACATAGGAATGCCCGGCCGTCTTCTTCCACGCCGCCTGACCAATCGTGGACAGGACGTAGTCCAGCTGCTCCTCGTCGCTCAGATCCAGCATGACCGACGGCCCAGCAGGCTTAAACGTGCGGTCGAACCGCCCGTCAGGTGTACGCGGCTGGGTCAAGTATGCTGTCGACACCGGCTTCCCTTTCACTCGACGCCGATAGGGCCGATAGGGAAGTGTGCGGAAGCTGCCGGCTAGGCGATTCGCCGCCGATCCGCCGAATAGAAGGCCAGCCGCTTCACCGACGCCAACGCCAGACGAAACAAGTCCGCCGCGTAAGCGCGATGTCCGCAGTAAACATCGAAGACCTCCTCGTCGAACCCACGAACAAACGGTTCGACCAACCGCCCGTCACGCGCCGTCACAGCCGAAGCAACGGAAGAATCCAGACCGGCCCACGATTCGAGCCGGTCAATTCGGGCAAGAGGAACATCGAGGTTGAACGAGAGCCCGGGCACAAGCAGACCCCACGCATCAACAGCGGCCTCCAGGCGCTCTTCGTTTGAGCACGCCCGGTCAAGGCGGACGCACATGTCTTCCATATCGGAATCGATCGCCACAGCCTCAGGCACAGCCGTGTTCTCCGCCGCCTCAATGGGAGCGGAAGAAAAAGTCGCGTGGAACCCTCGCGGCGGGCGGCGTCTGCGGTCAGGCCACCCATCCCGAATAGACTCCGCCAGAGCGTCCTCTTCACGGGGAGTCAACTCTCTCCCCAGCTCCGCGACTCTTTCTTCCCGTTGCCTGCGGAACTCGCTGCGCGCCTGCTTCCGCGTACCCGAAACGGCCAGAGCACGCGTGTAAAAGCGGCCCTGAGCCGCCAGCTCCATCATCGACGTCAGGACGCCGTGCATGACGCGGGAAACGTACCCGATGGAAAACGTCTCATCGATCCGCGTCCGTCGGGTGCGCCAGAGGGCCTCGCACGTGCCCGACACGAGCGTGTCGATCCAGTCGCCGACGTCGAGGGAAGGAGGACATGTCGAAGCTCGCACCCGGGCGGCAGCGTAAACATTCTCAAGCAGGCGCCGCTGCTCCGGCGGCGACGACAGCGTGAAAACGTGGTTGTTGTGATGGTTGTTGTGGTTATGCTCCATGCCATGTATGTGTGCCGAGCCCTGCACACGTGCACACGGCCACCACAATGTGAACATTTTCCTTGTAACCGTTGACAAAACGGAACCCGTCAGGGACACTGTCGGCATCCGCAACGCACACTGCGCCGACCGTCTCAACTTTCCCGTCCGCCGACGTCGCCTGCCGCATCAGCCTCGCCCAATAGATCGCCAAGGCTCATCGTTATCGTCTCTTCAACCGGCGCGGGAACGATCTCCTTGCCTTCCCACACAGGATCGACGGCCTCCTCATCGACCTCATACTCCAAAACCCTCGGCTTACCCGAACGGCGAGCAGACAACTGAGCCGGATAAGCATCGGCAGGATTCTCGACATACCAAACCTGAATGATCTCCGCACAGGCCGAAGCAGGCTCGACAATCCCACGCCCGCGAGGAACAACCGCCCCCAACGCCGGAGCATCGCCAGGCTGACGCAACGCAGCCATACGATCCCCATCGGTGGCCTTGCCCAACAAAATCCTCGACATATTCGTACGAACCCCAGCCCCTCCAGGAAGACCCTCCAAATCTTTGGCCTTGATCTGCTGACCGACAAGAATCAAAGACACCCCCGCAGACCGAGCCTGAGCCGCGATATCCGCCACCGCATGCCCAATCGCCGTCACCGCCGCACGCTCGGCGACCGCCGCCGCATGCTTGGCCCTCTCTTCGGCCGATGCACTCGCGGCAAGCGGGGGAGGCTTGGCGACGTTGATGAGCGAGGTGAACTCGTCAAGGATGACGACAAGCCTGGCAGGACGAACTTCCTCGGGAACGTCGGCGATGTTCGCGACGCCGTGGGCGACGGTCAGCTCGACGCGGCGGCGGACTTCGGCGTAGACGGCCTTGAGCATGGCCGCCTGCCAGGCGCGTTGAGGCTGCGGGGCGAAAGCCGACAGATAGTCGGCAAACGGCAGAAAATCGGCTCCGGCTTTCGCTGCGTCCCCGACGGCCACATCCCACCCATTGGCCAGGCATCCGTAGATGACGCCTTGGACGGCTGCCGAATTGTGGGTGGGGATCCCGCCGGCCAGGCGGAACATGTGGGAGGCGTTGTCGAGCCGGACGCAGCGTACACGCCCGACGTCGTCGGTCATCGCCACTTCGTCGACGCGGACGAGGCGACCGTCGACAACCACGCATGCTCCGTGAAGTCGGGAGAGCTCGACCGTGTCGACAATGCGTGAAACATAGGAGCCTCCGGGCCGAGCAGCCTTGACGTAGGCGTCGGCGATCTCGTCGACGTGGTAGAGGCGCACAAGCCGCTTCGTCTGCCCTATTCGGGTGCGCGGGGCGGCGTCCGCAAGGAGGGCGGCGATGTCTTGCCCGCCTGGTGTCAACGCCGCCGCGAGCGCGTTCCGGTCGAGCCACTGGCCTTCGAGGCCGAGCCACCGGACATGGTCGGAGGTCATGTCGTAGCCGCCGAGCATCGGCTCAGACTGGCACAGATAGTCCAGGACGTCGTCGACGCAGTACACGACTCCGGTCTCGTGTGAGGGGGCCAAAGCGAGCACGCTCGTTCCAGGCAGGCTGTCCACGGTGGACTTGTCGCATCCGATGAATCGGGCGATCGCCTCGCCGGTGGCGACGTATCCCGAGGAGGTTTCCAACAGCTGCCGGGCGTTGGCGATCTGACGGTCTGCCGCCGTGACTGTTGTCGTCTCGCCGTCTGTGACTTTCCACAGATGGCGGGCGTCGCATTCGACGCGTG
>ERZ773042.1264-NODE-1264-length-15148-cov-13.512290_pt1 | contig 15148 bp, 8 predicted proteins | sample MGYA00511664_ERZ773042 | MGnify/ENA primary metagenome ERZ773042 (study PRJEB29015, sample SAMEA2737984) | human oral metagenome | biome: human oral; feature: human-associated habitat; material: dental | place: China | collected 2036 ... | reverse complement strand
AAGAGGAGGCGGCGATGACGCTCATCATTCACGCAGTAGGCGACGGCGATCTGGGAAGTGACATCCTAGGGCTCGATAAAAATCAAAAAAGCTCCAAAAGAAAAGAACATCAAAGGCAACTCGAATCGCTGATTAAAAAAGCAAACTCTGGCGGCGTCGACAATCTCATCGGAGCCCTCTTTGAAAACGAGTACCCAGATTCTCCTTCTCAAGAATCTACGAGATTTACGCGCTCTCCGATCGCATTGGAACTGAAAGCCCTTCACGAAAAGAGAGAGGCAAAGTGCGTTAAATTCATCCTGGTGGCTACGGAGATGGGCGACGAAAACACTGACACCGCAAAAACGGCCAAGCTGGTAAAAAAGGCATTGGAAAACAAGAAAGTTAAGGATTATGTTGAAAGAAAGTATGGGATAACTGTTGATGAGGTAATTGTAGAAATTGGGGATCTTCGAGAGCGAAAGAGCTTGAATATCCTTAGGGGCCGTCTTGAATGTGAGTTCAAAGCCGGCAATTCGTCAGGACGGGCGCTGGTAAATGCTTTTTCAGGTTCCACGATGGTGGTTTGCGCGCTAATGGGCTTGGTGGATCAAATAGGCTTCGATTGGGAGATTGCTACTCCTTCCTTATCGGAATCTGGAGAGTTTGCTGTTGATCTTCGGAATTTTCAGCTGGATGAATCCGGTGTCTTCTCCGGTGTCTTCTATTGGCTGCGGTCGCTCGGTTACCTGGAACAGGCAAAGGGGTGGGCCGAGACGGAAGGTCCGGAAGAACTGATCGACGTTGAGTGCGGAGAAGACTCTGAGCACAACAAGTTTCTCGACAGCTTAGAAATTTTGAAGAGCAAGCAAAATGAGGTGACTTCGCAGGAGTTGGCTGTCGGTGCGGCTATCAGCATGCTCAGGGGCGACAACGGTGCGGGCTTGCTGCTGAGAGCTTGGTTGGAGAAGGCGTACGAAGAGGAGTTGGAAGAAGAGAACAGTAAACTTCCGGAAGGACGCAAGTACGTATCGGTTTTTCGTGAAGGGCGTGAGTTAGGGCCTATTCTAGGTAAGGCGGGAAAGCGCCAAACGGAGGGAAAAGCTTCGAATTCGGACGAGTGGCTGTTGGAGCACGAGTGGATGAATGATGCGGGAAAAGCCGCTGTCCACGATGCCGCCGCGCCAACGATCAGCCAGATTGCTTCCATGCGAAAAGAGTCAGAGCTGAGCACCGCAGTTCCAGAATGGATGCCATGGCCGTTCCAGAGGCCGATCCTCTTCATATTTGCGATGGGAACGGCATGTCAACACCCGACGATTCCCGAGAGAATATTGCGAGAGCCGTTGAAGAACAGATCGGCTAAAGAAGGACAGTCACCCGGGGAGCGGATACTGATGAGGCTTCGTCGGGCTTACCCGGGGGCTCTATTGTCGGATTCCCCCGGTTTACCTGTTGAGTTCCTTATTCTGCACTCCTCTGATCCTGGTTCAAAAAAAGCCGCCGTGGAAGCCGCGACGTCTGTCTTGACCGCCGCTGCAACGAATGCCTGGGAAAACGGACAACGCTTGCCCGCGGACACCGTTGAATATGGCCCCGGAGACATCAACGACTTGATTGCTACGTCGCTAGTTTCCGAGGCCGTTGCTGCCCAAGTGAAAATAACGCTCGAAAACAAGAGGCCTGCGACAGTCGTCGTGGTTGGAACGGGGCAAAAGGGCGCCGTCATCGGAGCTTTGGAAGCCGCGCAGAAATGGTGCGGTAAGAATGCGGTTCCGCTGTTCCTCCAAACGTTTGTCGACAAAAGCCGTGGCATTGAGGATCCGGAGTCGCAGTTCCACCGCGTCGCTCTTCACCGCAGCGCCAAGAAGGCGTTGCTCAAGGCGGCCTTGACGAGCCTGCGCAATATGAACCTCTTGAGCGCGGTGAGGGTTCTTGGTGCCGGCGACGGTGAGATGAACGAACTTGCCGACAAGTGCGACAGCTTGCGGCGGGAATACGTTGAGGCGGTCAATTCGAAGGACCCCGACGCAGATGCGGCGACGATCCTCGACGTGCTAAGAGTGGTGCGATGGCTGTGGGAAGACCCGCTCGAAAGCGACTACAACGGGGCCGTTGCACAGGAGATGTCGGCGGATTGGGAGACCCGATCCAAGCTCGCAGTGATTGCAGCTGAAATCACGAGCTTCAAGCATGGAAAACGCAAGCTCATGGTTCGCAATACCAGCCTGAAGGCCGGCGATTTACTGAGCATTGTTGATTTGCCTGCCACAGGGGATGCTCGTCAATCTGGGAACGGAAAGGCAAACAAGAAACCTAGAAAAGCCAATCATAAAGACTTGCTTGAGCTTCTTTACCGCGTACGCAGTAGCCTTGTTGTTCTTCATGGTGAAACGGCACCCGACGAAGCACTTGACGAGGTTCTCGAAGAACTCGCATACGCTCCTAACGATGGAAGCGGCGGAACGCTCAATATAGTGGTTCCTGAAGGTTTCTCCTACCCTTACCTCATTGATGAGGTGTGCAGGAGCATCACAAAAGTCGCTGGAACAGGTGAATATCCCGCTCTGGGGGACTCAGGTTGGGAAGAGCGGTACAGGGAGCTATTCCGAAATATTTGCGAGGAGCTGCGAAGGATGGAGTCGGAATGAATGCCTGCGCCGCTTTTCATGTGTAGGCACACTTGGCTCAATCGTTTCGGCCTGCTTACCGCCGTGACGGTCGGCTGGGCCGACAATCGGAAAGATGCTTGCGGTGCGGCGGCTGGGCAGGCGCTCGCGAAGAGGTGCGCGGAGACCAGAAAGGCGTTCGCGACGAGGCTCGCGGCGCTCGGACAGCCGCTCGCGATACCACGGCGGAAACGCGTCGGCGCCGGGCAGGCGCTCGCGGCGATCCGGCCGGTGAAATGGCGCTGCGGTTGGCCGAAGCAGTGCATGGAGAGGAATGCTCGGCGGCCAAAGGCCCTCGCCGCAGCAGCGGGTGCAAGCGGCGACGCGTCACGTCGTCGGCTCGACCCTGAGCACACCCATGCCGAACCCGGTGTGAGAGCCGACGTTGGTGAATCGCGCCAGAGCCATGAGGCGCGAAAACAGCCGCACCTGGGATTCGTCGGCGTCGTCGCGCGCGCGAATCCGGAGGCTCCCCTCGGAGGCCTCGATTCGTCTCGCGGACAGACGGCCGCGTCCGCCGCCGGGAGGCATGCCGAGGCCGATGCGGACGATATGGGTGCGGTCTTCGACGGCGAAGGCCTCGGCGACGGCGGCCCGGTCGACGCGGTCGGGCGCCGTCGCGCGGTCCCATGCCCACCAGCGGTTTTGAAGGCTGGTGGCCAGCGACGCCGCTGTGATCTCGGGGATGTGCCGCCCCTTCGACGTGAAGACGACCGGCGTGAGGATGCGCACGTCCCACGCTGTGGCGGCGTCGGCGGCGGCAATGTCCTCCCAACTGACGCGTTCGAGCACCTGGGCTTCGAGCGCGGCAAGCGCGGCCGTCGACTCGCCTCCGTTTCCCACGTAGAGCACGCCGCCCCAGGCGAGCCAGGCGTCGAGCGGGTCGAGCAGCCTGTCGTCCAGCAAACGTAGTTCGACGCCGAATCTTCCCGGCGCCTGCGTCATGTCGCCGAGCGAATACGGCTTTGGACCGCCGACGTCGTGCGCAGGCCGCGCGGCGAGGGCGGGAATGCGGCGGGCGCGCTCGGCGGAAATCCCGGGCGGAAGGTCGAAGATGTGCCCGACGGCGGCGTGCAGCCGATGTGGCGTGGCATGGACTGCCCCCGGGGAGTCGAACTGGATGAACACTGTGCTCGGCATGCTTCTGTTCTACCCGGTATGCCGGCCTATGCTCTACCCGCTATGCCGACTTCTGCTTTGACCGCTATGCCGACTTCTGTTCTACCCGCTATGCCGACTTCTGCTCTAACCGGCCCACCGTGGTTGCGCCAAGGGCGGCCGACGGTTGACATGGAAACGGCGGACGGTTGGGGGGCGGCGGTCAGCGGGATGCGGCGGACAACCGGGACGGGGCAGCCAGCGGGAAGCGGCGGTCGGCCCGAGTGAGGCGGTCAGCGGGAACCCGAGCGAGGCGGTCAGCGGGAAGCGGTCCGTCGTGTCTGCGCAGGGGCAGTCAACGGTGGCCTTGGTTGCGGTGTTTACCGTGGCGTAGTCGTGAAACGTCGGTTTTTCGGCTTGGGGTGGTTGAAAGCCGGTGGCGTACTGGCTGGTAGGGGCCGTCGGCGGCGCTGGGGTGGTTTGTGGCGGTTTTTCGCGGTTGTGTGGTTTAATTGGACAGGTGCGAGCCGATTCGATGTGGTGCTTTCCAGGTCGGCGGCGATTTCGTTCCGGTAAATGGCGTTGTGGCGCGGTTTTCTGGGGGCGGAGTCGGAAAGCACTGAGCACCAGAAGGTGCATTGAGACCGACAATGCGGTACGTCACGTCGATATAGGGCAACCCCGTCGGAAAGCACTGAGCACCAGAAGGTGCATTGAGACAGAACGTCAGTCGGCGGGTGGGCCGCTGCTCCTTTCGGGTCGGAAAGCACTGAGCACCAGAAGGTGCATTGAGACAAGATGCTGCCTTCCATAAGGTGGATGCCTTCAAGTCGGAAAGCACTGAGCACCAGAAGGTGCATTGAGACACTTCAACTCGGCCAGCATGTCCGCCATCTGCTTCCAGTCGGAAAGCACTGAGCACCAGAAGGTGCATTGAGACACGTGTCAATCGTCGTCTGCGCCTCATCCCTAGTCAACGTCGGAAAGCACTGAGCACCAGAAGGTGCATTGAGACATGTTAATAAGAATAGTCAAACGCCAGATAGACAACTGTCGGAAAGCACTGAGCACTAGAAGGTGCATTGAGACATCGCGTGCGCTATTGTAGATAGAAGCCGTGATATCCATGTCGGAAAGCACTGAGCACCAGAAGGTGCATTGAGACTGAGCCGCGACGGGACGTGCCCGATACACTTCCCATAAAGTCGGAAAGCACTGAGCACCAGAAGGTGCATTGAGACTGCCCGGTGCGAGCCGAGGACGAGTCGGGCATAGCTGCGTCGGAAAGCACTGAGCACCAGAAGGTGCATTGAGACATGTTTAATTTGTCGAAATGGGCATCCCTCATACCGAGTCGGAAAGCACTGAGCACCAGAAGGTGCATTGAGACATGTCGGCCAATGTCAAGAGCCATTCGCCGTTGCCGTGGGAAAGCACTGAACACCAGAAGGTGCATTGAGACGTGAGAGAACTTGGTTTTCCCTCCCTGCGATCTTGTAGCGTCGGAAAGTACTGAGCACCAGAAAGTGCATTAAGACAGACGCCCGATCGAGGCGGTGCAGGCGTCGGCGGTCAGGTCGGAAAGCGCGGAGCTCCAGGCGGTGTATTGGCCTCCGCTCGCCGGAACGCGAGGGGACTTCTGCGACGTCGGACAAAGGGGGTGCGCCTCAAGGACTCGAGGCGCACGCCCTATTGAGTAATCGACCACCGGTTCCCATGAACGACGGCGGAGTTCCCGTCGTCCGAAGGCCCAGCTTATTTCCGCGTGGACTCCAGCGCTTCGCGCACCGCCTGCTTTTGGCGGGCCGAAGTCTGCACGCTCGGGTGCCGCGCGTCCCAGTAGGAAATCGCGAGGGCCACGCTGATGAACGCCGCGAGCAGGGCGCATCCGGCGACCATCGCCGTGACGTAGCTTTGCCCGGCAAGGCTGTAGAACAGGCCCGTGCACGCCGCGGTCCCGATCGCCGTGGCGATGCGCTGGCCCGTCTGCATGATTCCCGACGCCGTCCCGCCGCTCTCCACCGGCACGTCGCGCAGCGAAAGGGACTGATTGGGCGAAGTCACCCAGCCGATGCCGAAACCGACGATCGCCGCGCCGATCGCGAACCACCATACGCTCGCCCCGCGGCTCACGAACACCGCGGCCGCCGCGATCGCCGCAAGGCCCACCACGTTCAGGAAGATGCCGACGATCACGATCCTGCGGCCCCACCGCCACACGAGCCGCCCCGCCAAAGGCGCCGAAACCACCTGCGCCGCCGCCGTCGGAAGGGCCAGCATGCCCGAAACCAAGGCGGTTTCGCCCATCCCGCGCTGCACGAAGTCGGCGAGGATCACGCTCATCGACGTCGAACCCGCGAAGAAAACCGTGATCGTGGCCGTGCCCAAGGTGAATGTGCGAATTCGCAGAAGCCGCGGGTCCACCATCGGCTCCCCGCCGCGCGCATGCAGCCTGTGCTCCCACATCCACCACAGGCCCACCAAGGCGAAGCCGACCGGCAGAAGCCACCACGTCCACGGCATCGTCGCCGCCGTCACGAACGGCAGCATGATCCCCACGATCGCGACCGAGAGCAAAACCGCGCCGACCGGGTCGAGCCTGCGCCACAGACGGCCGCGGCTTGCAGCGTCGATCGGCTCGCGGGGAATCCACTTGAGCGCCAGCAGGAACACGGTCGCGGCCACCGGCACGTTGAATCCGAGGGTCGCCCGCCAGCCGATCGACGCCGGCAGCAGTTCCAGGAACACCCCGCCCACGGTTGGTCCGATCGCCACCGCGACGCCCACCGTCGCCCCGAAGATCCCAAAAGCCTTCGCCCTCTCCTTGCCGCGATAATGCTGCTGGATCAAGCCCCCCGTCTGCGGCGTGTAAATCCCCGCGCCGAAGCCCATGACGGCGCGTGCGACGTCAAGCATGAGGGCGTTCACAGCCAAGGCCGCCGCCGTCGACGCGATCGCGAAAATCAGCACCCCCGCTGCGAAAAGGCGGCCGCGCCCCAGAATGTCGCCCGCGCGCCCCGCCGCGACCAGGACGACGCCGATGGCCAGCGAGTACCCCGAAAGAGCCCACTGCATCTGGCTGGGCGAGGCGTCCAGCGCCGTTTTGATGGACGGCAGGGCGACATTGATGATGCTCACCGTGATGAGCGAGAGAAACAATCCGCTGATGAGGACGAAAAGAAGGCGCGCGCGGGCACGCCCATGTAAAACAGGGGGTTCTAAAGGCATGATGTATAAGCATATGCCCGTTCGACGGCGGTGCATGCCCGTCTGCGGTGGGAACTTGGTCACCGGGGCGTGCGCGGGCCACTGCCGAGTCCGCTAACTGCCGAGCCTGTTAACTGTCGAGTCCGCTAACTGCCGCGGCCGTTAACTGCCGAATCCGCTGACTGCCGCGGCCTCGTCGTCGGCGCGCCGTTTCGCGCGTTCGCGGGCGTCCGGTTCGCCCTCGCACAACTGTCGGAGGGCTCGCATACGCTTGATGCATGGATGCCGATGCCGTCGGCGCCCCCGCCTTCGACGAGGCCGCCGTGCCCTTCGAAGGGGCCGATGCCGCGCCCCTTGACGTCGCCGCGACTCTGCGGAAAGACCTGCGCGCGTACACCCTCGCGGCGGTCGAGCAGCTGCTCGGCCCCGAGGCCCTCGCCGCCGTGCGCCGCGAACAGCGCGTTCCCGCATTGGCTCGGGCGCGGGCGATTGCGGAAGGAGGGAGGCCCGCCGGCACCGGCGTCGTCGGCTTCGAAGGCCGGAAGGCTGCTGACATCGCTGGTTCTGAAGGTCGGAAGGCTGCCGACATGGCCGGTTCCGAAGGTCGGAAGGCTGTCTGCACGGCAGAGTTTGAAGGCCGGAACGCCGTCAATGCGGACGACGTCCGGCTCGCCAATCTCACCAGGATTTTCATGCTCGGCGACCGGCTCGGCGAGGGGGAAATTGCGGCGGCCCTTCCCGCGACTTGGGCGCGCGGACGCGTGGGCGCGGTCGTCAAAGACGGGCGCGCTCTCTTTCAGATCGTTCCCGCGCCGATTCCCGGGCATCTGCAAATCTTTAGATCTGCGGCGGACTCTCGGTCGGCACCCGAATCTTCGTTCGTGCAGGAGCCAGTTTCGCCGCCTTCGCTCGGCCGTACGCCTGCGCCTGATTGCGTTTCGCCGCCTTCGCTTCATCGCGCGGCTGCTGTGGACGCTCAGCGACGCGACGACGTCCTCATCGCCTCCGACTGGGGCGAGCTGGTGGGCGCGATTCCGGGACCGGACCACGTCATGCCCGTCGGGGGAGCCACGCGGACGCTCGCGGCGCTGGCGGCCTACGGCGCGGGCGAGCGGGTGCTCGACGTCGGAACCGGCTGCGGATACCACGCCATTCTCGCCGCCCTGTGCGGCGCGCGGGTGACGGCCACCGACGTTTCCGCCAGCGCGCTCGGCTACGCGCGATTCAACGCGGCCCTCGCGGGGGCGGAGATCGACTTCCGGCGCGGTTCGCTGCTGGAGCCCGTGCGCGGTCCGAGGTTTGACCTTGCGGATGCCGTGGATTCCTTGGATTCTTGGAGCGCCGCGCGCGAGCGGTACGACGTCGTCGTCTCGAATCCGCCGTTCGTCATCACGCCGGAAGCCGCCCGCGCGGACGGCGTTCGCACATATCGCGACGGCGGACGCGAAGGCGACTCGCTGCTAGCGGAACTCGTCGGCGAGCTCGGCGACGTGCTGGCGCCCGGAGGCCGAGCGTGGATGCTGGGCAACTGGGAGATCAAGGCATCCGACGCAGCTCCGGATCCGTCGCTTGGCTCTGCTCCGGACCTGTTGTCCGACGCGGCTCCGGATCGGCCGTTTGACGCCGTTCCCGATTGGGCTCGCGGCCCGGCGGCCTGGGTTCCCGATGGCCTTGACGCTTGGGTGATCCAGCGTGAGGTTCTCGCGCCGCCCGACTAGGCGGAAATGTGGCTGCGCGACGGCGGACAGACGCCGCGCGACCGCGGCTACGAGGAGGCCTACGCCGCCTGGCTTGACGACTTCGCGCGCAGGGGCGTGATCGGCGTCGGCATGGGATACATTTCCGTGCGTGCGCCGGAGGGAGACGCGGGGGATTCGAACGCGAGGGACTGGGAGACGGCCGGTTCGAACGTGGGGGACTGGGACGCGGCCGGTTCGAACGCTGAGGATTCGGCGAAACGCCGTCCGTGGCGGCGCTTCGAAGAGCTTTCCGGCCCCGCGCCGATCGACCTGCACGGGTACGTCGAGGGCGTCTGGGCTCACCGCGACCTGCTGCGCGCCGGCGACTCCGCGCTCCTCGCCGCCCGCCTCGCCTGCCGCGGCGTCGAACACCGCCTCCACGCGCCGGGGCAGCCCGAGCCGTTCATGCTCAAACTCGCCCAAGTGGCCGGATTCGCAGTCGAGGTTCAAGTGACGAGCGCGGTTGCCGGCGTCGTCGGCGCGTGCGACGGCGAACTGACCCTCGGCGCCCTGTGCGACGCCGTCGCCCAACTCCTCGGCGAACCCGCCGAAGACGTGCGCACCGAGGTGCTCCCCGCCGTCCGCGAGCTCGTCGGCCTCGGAATCTTGATTTCCGGAGAGCCTTCGACGGCCCAGAGATAGGGCCTCCGACAGGGCTGGGGTGGAGCCTTCGACAGCCCCGGGATCCCGAGCTTGACGGAATCTTGGTCTCCGGTGAGCCTTCGACGGTCGCATGATCTAGAGCTTGACGTCGCGATCCCGGAATCGCGGTCTCGACTTCGTGGCTTCTCAATTGTCACGTCTGCGGCAGTTCCCCAGGGCCAGTTAAACACGCCGTCTTCCGGCGCTTAAACGGCCCTTGGCGCTCCTGCAAAGGGCCGCAGCGCCTCGCGCAGCTCGGCCAGGATGGCCGCGCCGGCGTCGGCGTCGGGGCATCCGATCCGGCGGAAAGTCTGGCCTCCAGCCTTGTAGAAGGCGTCGGCGTTGAGAACGTCCATCTCGTAGATCGTCTCCAGGCAGTCGGCCATGAAGCCCGGATTGGCGACGACCACGCGGCGCACGCCCTCGCGCGGGAGGCGGGCCATCGTGTCGATAGTCGCGGGCCGCAGCCAGCGGTCGGGCCCGAACTTCGACTGGAACGTCGAGCGCCACGGGACGTTCACGCCGAGGTCCGCGAGGCGCGCGGCGATCGCGCGGGCCGTGGCCTCGCATTCGGCGGCGTATCGGGCGGGCTGGTGGGGGCGCCTGTCAGGCAGCCCGTGCCAGGAGAAGACGAGCATGTCGGCGTCGCCCTCCTCCAAGGCGTTCGCTATGCGCGTGACGTGCCAATCGACGTACCCGGGAAGCTCCGGCCACGACCTCGCCGCGCGAACCCGCGGCACGCGCCCGAAACGCTCGCGGGAAACCTTCAACGCGGCGTCGAGCCTGTCGGCCACCGACCCCACCGTGGCCGGCGCGAACTGCGGATACGTGGGAAGCACCGTGATCTCGTCCAGGCGCGAGGCCATCTCGGCGAACGTCTCGACGAAGCTAGGACTGCCGTACTGGTATCCCACGCGCACCTCGCAATCGGGCAGAAGCTCGGCGAGCCTCGCGACTTGCCCCTCCGTGATCACGCGCAGGGGAGAGCCGTCCGCCCAGATGTCTTCGTACTGTTCCAGCACCTTGCCCGGGCGGCGTTTGAGAATCGGGCCGCGCAGCACCGGCTGCCACAGGAAGTCCGGCAGGTCCACAACGCGCTTGTCCGAAAGGAACTCGCCCAGGAACTCGGCGATCGCACGGGTGCTCGCCTCTGTGGGAGTCCCCAGGGCAACGACGATCACGCCTTCGTGCGTCGCGCCGGATTTCGGCGAGTTTTCGCGCATATGAGAGAACTCTCCTCGTGTGTGTCCCAAACCGCTGCAACAGTGTATCCCGTCATTGACGGCGTGGCACAAATGGCGGGGTGTCGGCAAATGGGGTTATGGTGGCGCCAGCAACCCCTCCGTCGTCCTGAAGGAAACAGCGTGAGCAAACTTGTGATCGTGGAGTCTCCAGCGAAGGCTCGCACCATCAGCGGCTATCTCGGATCGGACTACTCCGTAGAGGCCTCCGTCGGCCATATTCGCGACCTCCCCCAGCCCTCCGAGCTGCCCGCGTCGATGAAAAAGGGCCCCTACGCGAAGTTCTCCGTGGACATCGAAGCGGGCTTCGAGCCCTACTACGTGATCGACCCAGACAAGAAGAAGAAGGTCGCCGAGCTGAAAAAGCTGCTCAAAGAGGCCGACGAACTGCTGCTCGCAACCGACGAGGACCGCGAAGGCGAGGCCATCGCCTGGCATCTGAACGAGGTGCTCAAGCCGAAGGTCCCGGTCAAGCGGATGGTGTTCCACGAGATCACGCCGGAGGCCATTGCCAGGGCGCTCGACAATCCCCGCCAGCTCGATGCGCAGCTGGTGGACGCCCAGGAATCGCGCCGCATCCTCGACCGCCTCGTGGGCTACGAGGTCTCGCCCCTCCTGTGGCGCAAGGTCTCGCCCGGGCTCTCGGCCGGGCGAGTGCAGTCGGTGGCCACGCGGCTGGTCGTCTCGCGCGAACGCGAGCGCATGGCCTTCGTCGCCGCCTCCTACTGGGACGTGACGGCGGTTTTCGCCAAGGGGAAGCAGGACTTTTCGGCCAAGCTCACAGCCCTCGACTCCGTGCGTGTCGCCGCGGGCAGGGACTTCGACGACGCCGGAAAACTCACCGCCAAGGCCGCCAAGGAAGGCGTGCGGGCCCTCGGCAAGGACGACGCCGAACAGCTCGCCGCGGCCCTCGAAGGCGCGGACGCGACGGTCGCCTCCGTCGAGACGAAGCCGTACACCCGCCGGCCGGCCGCGCCGTTCACGACGTCGACCCTCCAGCAGGAGGCCTCCCGCAAGCTCCGCATGAGCTCGCGCGACGCCATGCGCACGGCCCAGTCGCTCTACGAAAACGGCTACATCACGTACATGCGAACCGACTCGACCAACCTTTCCGAGCAGGCGGTTTCGGCCGCTAGAAGCCAGATTCGGGAGATGTACGGGCAGGAGTCGCTGCCGGACAAGCCAAGGCTGTACGCGACGAAGTCCAAGGGCGCGCAGGAGGCCCACGAGGCGATCCGGCCCGCCGGCGACCATTTCCGCACGCCCGCCCAGGTCAAGGGCGATCTGACGGCCAGCCAGTTCGCGCTCTACGAGCTCATCTGGAAACGCACGGTGGCCTCGCAGATGGCCGACGCCCGCGGCCAGACCGCCTCCGTCCGCGTCAACGTCGGCGTCGCCGGGGCCGCCGGGGCGCGCGAGGCGACGTTTGCGGCGTCGGGAACGATCATCACCTTCCCCGGCTTCATGGCCGTTTACCAGGAGTCGGCCGACGCGAAGCGGTACGAGGACCGCGAGAACGCGCGCCTGCCGGAGGTCAAGGAGGGGGAGGCCCTGCGCACCCTCGAGGCGGCCGCAGACGGCCACGAGACCCTGCCGCCGCCGCGCTACACCGAGGCCTCGCTCGTCAAGCGCATGGAGGAGCTTGGGATCGGGCGCCCGTCCACATACGCCGCGACGATCTCGACCATCACCGACCGCGGGTACGTCGACCGCCGCGGCCAGGCGCTCGTGCCCACGTGGACGGCCTTTTCGGTTGTGCGCCTGCTGGAGGAGAACCTTCCCGAGCTGGTCGATTACGACTTCACGGCCGACATGGAAACCGAGCTGGACCGCATCGCAGCCGGCGAGGAGCGGCGGATCGAATACCTCACGCGCTTTTGGAAGGGCCAGGAGGGGCGGCTCGGCCTCGAAGGGCAGGTCGAGAGCCTGGGGGACATCGACGCGAAAGCCGTCAACTCGATCGACCTCGGCGAGGGCGTGGTTCTGCGCGTGGGCCGCTACGGGCCGTACGTCCAGGAGGAGCGCGAGGGCGCGGAAGCCCGCAACGCCTCCGTCCCCGATTCCATCGCCCCCGACGAGCTGACCCTGGCCAAGGCCCGCGAGCTGCTCGACAAAAGCAGCTTCGACGGGCGCGAACTGGGGGTGGACCCCGAAACCGGGCGCAAGGTGCTGGCCAAAGCGGGGCGTTTCGGCCCGTACGTCACCGACGTGCCGAAAGAGGGCGAAGTGGCGCTCACGCCCACCGGCCGCCCGTCGAAGAAGCCGCCCAAACCGCGCACGGCCTCCCTTTTCTCCTCGATGGCGCTCGAATCGGTCACGCTCGAGGACGCGCTCAAGCTGCTTTCGCTTCCGCGCGTCGTGGGCGACGACGGCGACGAGACGATCCTGGCCCACAACGGCCGCTACGGGCCGTACCTGACCCGCGGCAAGGATTCGCGGTCGCTGGCCAGCGAGGACGAGATCTTCACGGTCACCCTCGACCAGGCTAAAGAGCTCTTTGCCCAGCCCAAGCAGCGGCGCGGCGCCACGGCGAAGGAGCCCCTGCGCGAGCTGGGAACCGACCCCGTCGCGGGCGTCACGGTTCTGCTCAAGGACGGCCGCTTCGGCCCGTACGTCACCGACGGCACGACGAACGCCTCCCTTCGCCGCGAGGACGACCCGCTGACGATCACGCCCGAGCGCGCCTACGAGCTGCTCGCCGACCGGCGAGCCAAGGGCCCGGCGAAGAAGCCTGCCAGGAAAAAGGCCTCGGCCAAGGCCGCGTCGAAAACCGCGTCAAAGTCGACGTCGAAAACCGCGTCAAAGTCGGCGTCGAAGTCCGCCTCCGGCAAGGCCTCTTCGAGCAAAGCGGCCTCCAAGGCTGCCTCGGGCACAACCGCCTCGGGCAAGGCGGCGAGCGCAGGGAAGGCTTCGACGAAGTCTGCGGGCGCGAAGGCATCCGCTTCGAAGTCCGCCGCGAAAACAGCCTCCTCGAAAGCCGCTGCCAAAAAATCCGCAGCCAGGCCGTCTGCGGCGGCCGCCGCCAAGGACGAGAAGTAGCCGATGTTCATCACTTTCGAGGGCGGCGACGGATCGGGCAAAACCACCCAGATGCAGTTGCTCGCCGAATGGCTGCGCGGGCGCGGCTTCGACGTCGTCACAACCAGAGACCCCGGCGGAACCGAGCTCGGGCGCCATATCCGCAAGCTGCTCCTGCACGGCGGCGACGTCTCTCCGCGGGCAGAGGCCTTGCTGTACGCGGCGGACAGGGCGCACAACGTCGCGACGGTCGTGCGCCCGGCCTTGGAAAGGGGCGCGATCGTTCTCGCCGACAGATACATCGATTCCTCCGCCGCCTACCAGGGCGCGGGAAGGACGCTCGGCGAGGACGAGGTACGCGGCCTGTCGCTGTGGGGCACGGAAGGGCTCATGCCCGACCTGACCGTTTTCCTCGACCTTCCCGCCGAGGCGCTGGCCTCCCGGCTCGGCGGCTCTTTCGACAGGATCGAGGCGGCGGGCGCGCGGTTCCACGAGGACGTCCGCAGGGCATACCTCCGATTCGCCGCGGCCGAACCCGAACGCTGGTTCACCGTGGACGCGACGGAGCCGCGTGAGCGGATCGCCGAAACGGTCCGCGCACGCGTGGCCGAGGCGTTGGAAGCCGAAGACCGCCGGCCCGGGGGCGGCGAGCCGTGAGCGTCTTCGACGAGCTGGTGGGGCAGCGGGCCGTGCGCGCCCAGCTTGAAAAAGCCGCCGCGGCCGCTCGCGAGCTGGCCGGGAAGACCGCCGCCGGGGCCGATTCGGCCATGGCCCAAGCCTGGCTCGTCACAGGGCCGCCGGGTTCGGGCAGGTCGGTCGCGGCCAGGGCATTTGCCGCGGCCCTCGAATGCACCGGACCGGAACCCGGGTGCGGCCAATGCCACGCCTGCCACACGGTAATGGAAGGCAAGCACCCCGACGTCGAATCGGTGGCGACACGCGGAGTCTTCATCACCGTCGAGCGCACGCGCGAGCTTGTCGGCAGGTCGTATGTCTCCCCGGGCAGCGGCCCGTGGCGCGTCGTCGTCGTCGAAGACGCCGACAGGATGCTCGAGCGCACCACGAACGTGCTGCTCAAAGCGATCGAGGAGCCTCCGCCGTTCACCGTGTGGATGCTGTGCACGCCCTCGCCCGAAGACGTCATGACGACGATCCGCTCGCGCTGCCGCGAAGTCAGCCTGGCCGTGCCAAGCCCGCAGGACGTCGCCGATCTGCTCGTTCGCCGCGACGGCGTCGCCCCGGAACGGGCGCTCGACGCTGCGTTCGCGGCTCAATCGCACGTCGGCCGCGCGAGAGCCCTCGCCACCGACGCACAGGCCGCCCGCGAACGCACCTACATTCTCACCGAGACGCTCTCGATCCGAGGCGCGGGCGACGCCGTGCTGGCCGCTCACCGCGTTCTCAACTACAGTCCCGAGGCCGCCGAGGCGCTCCTCGGCCCCTCCGCGAGTTTCGACGCGGGTCCGCGCGCCGGGGAAGCCGGGCGGCAGGCCGATCGCGACGGCGATGAGCGCGGCCAGCGGCCACGGCACCCCCGAGCCGACGACGAGCAGGC
>ERZ773042.1258-NODE-1258-length-15188-cov-13.042952_pt1 | contig 15188 bp, 11 predicted proteins | sample MGYA00511664_ERZ773042 | MGnify/ENA primary metagenome ERZ773042 (study PRJEB29015, sample SAMEA2737984) | human oral metagenome | biome: human oral; feature: human-associated habitat; material: dental | place: China | collected 2036 ... | reverse complement strand
CGAGATCGGTTCAGTTCCGCGTCGAGATCGGTTCAGTTCCGCGTCGAGATCGGTTCAGACCGTATTACTTCCGCGCCGAAATCACCGGATCACTCCGTCTTCCTGGCATTGAGCTCCCGAAGTGTGCGAGCGGGGACTCCACCCACCACGCAGTTATCCGGAATATCCTTGGAGACCACCGCGCCCGCCGCCACGACGACGTTATTGCCTATTGCGGCTCCGGGAAGGACGACAACATTCCCGCCGAGCCACACGTCATTCCCGATATGCACAGGTGAGGCCTGGCCGAGCTTTTTGCGCCGGCCCGCAGGATCCAGAGTGGGTCCGTAGTCGCACCGGAATGGCTGCTGCACAGAGAGACTCGCTCCGGCCGAACCGAAAAGCTCCCGCAGAATGCGGGTCTGCCCCTCGACGTCGGCGGGATCGGCGTCATTGAACCTCCGGCACGCCACCACCGCAGACTCCTTGCGCGCCACGACCTCCGGATCCAGGAAGCAGTAGACGTCTCCGGCCTCCAGCTTCTCGAGCTCTGTGCGCCTGTCCTGATCGTTCATGCGATGGCCTCCGTTCCGAGTCTTCCGCGGTCGGTCACCGCCCGGTGGACCGCCTCGTTCTTCTCCCTGCCGGAGCTGCGGCGACGCGTCGCCGGCGCGGGAGAGCACTCCGCCATTATCGCCGTCAGCGCTCTCCAATGAAGCCCCGGTTTAAATATGCCGGCCCCAGTCGCCGGGCCTCATGAACCGGCGTCGGGTCCGACCGGTGCCTCCCCAGTGCCTCCATGGCGCTCCGGTTCGCCCTGGGAGCAGAGCGGCGGGGCACGGGCCCGTCGTGGCAGACTGGCCTCCTACGGCGGTGCCCGCCCAGGAAGGACGACGACGTGACTGACGCGAATCAGGTGAAGGGAAATCGGCTCGACCCATGGCTGGACAACTACGCCGCCCGCGCCCACGGCCTGCGCGCATCGGAGACGCGGTCGCTCTTCGCCGTCGCCGCCCGACCCGAGGTGGTGTCTCTCGCCGGCGGGATGCCCAACCTCAAGGACCTGCCTCTTGACCGGCTCGCCGACGCCACCGCGCAGATGATCCGTAAGGACGGGGGGAGGGCGCTCCAGTACGGCAACGGACAGGGGCTGCCCCGTCTGCGCGAGCAGATTCCGGAGATCATGGCGCTCGAGGGTATAGACGCCGATCCCGAGGACATTATTATCACCACCGGTTCCCAGCAGGCCGTTGACATTGTCACCGAGCTCTTCATCGATCCCGGAGACGTGATCCTCACCGAGGCTCCGACCTATGTCGGCTCCCTGTCGATCTTCTCCACCTACCAGGCCGACGTCCAGCAGGTGGCGATCGATGCCGACGGCGTCATTCCCGAGGCGCTGGAGGAGACGATCACACGGCTGGAGCGCGAGGGCAGGCACGTGAAGTTCTTCTACTGTCTGCCGAACTTCCACAACCCCGCAGGTGTCACGCTGTCCGAGGAGCGCCGTCCGGAGATCATTGAGATCTGCCGCCAGCACCGCATTCTGATTATGGAGGACAACCCCTACGGCCTGCTCGGCTTCGAGGGGCAGACCTACACGGCCCTGAAGACCCTCGCGCCCGACGACGTCGTGTACCTGAGTTCCTTCTCAAAGATCTTCGCGCCCGGCTACCGGGTCGGCTGGGCGGTGGCTCCACCCGCCGTCAGGGAGAAGATGAAGCTGGCCTCCGAGGCGGCGATCCTCTGTCCGAGCTCGGTCGGCCAGTACTCGGTGTCCACCTACCTGGACAACTTCGACTGGAGGCTCCAGATCGAGGAGTTCCGGGGCATGTACCGCGGCCGCCGGGACGCCATGGTCTCCGCGCTCGGGGAGTTCATGCCCACCTGCACGTGGAACGTGCCCGCGGGCGGCTTCTACGTGTGGGTCGGGCTGCCGGACGGACTGGACGCCAAGGACATGCTGCCGCGCGCCGTCACCAATCTCGTCGCCTATGTCTCCGGCACGGCCTTCTACGCCGGGGGCTCCGCCGGGCACGATCATGTCCGGCTGTCATTCTGCTATCCCGAGCCCGTGGAGATCCGCGAGGGAGTGCGGCGCCTGTCCGAGGTGGTCGCGCACGACCTCGAGCTCATCAACCTCTTCGGCCCGTTCCGCGCCCGCCCCACCGAAGGCGTATCAGCCCCCGCTCCGGACCAGATCTGAGGATGCATCATGACCGAGAAGACAGACTTCACAGAGCCCACGCCCACGACTGCGCCCACTGATGCCGAGCCACTCCGCGTCGCTATTCTTGCCGGCGGCCTCAGCCATGAGCGCGACGTCTCTCTTCGCTCGGGTCACCGGGTGGCATCCGTCCTCAGGCACCTCGGTCACGCCGTCCTTGTCCTCGATGTGGATGCGCGGACCATTGCGTCGCTGCGCGCGTTCGCTCCCGACGTCGTGTGGCCGCTCGTTCACGGGGTGCACGGGGAGGACGGGGGACTTCAGAACGTGCTTATCGCTCTCGGGCTCTCCTATGTGGGGACACACTCCGACGGATGCCAGCGCGCCTCGTTCAAGCCGACTGCGAAGGCGACCGTGCGGACTGGTGGCGTGCTGACGCCGGACTCGGTCACCCTGCCCAAGGCCTACTTCTCCCAGCTCGGGGCGCAGGAGGCGCTCAGCGTCGTCGCCTCGCACCTCGGGCTACCCGTCATTGTGAAGCCCAATCAGGGAGGTTCCGGTCTCGGCGTCTCGCTGGCTCGTAACGCGGACGAGCTGCGCAATGCCATGGTGGCCTGCTTCTCCTATGACGAGCGCGCCCTCATTGAGAAGTACGTTCCCGGCACCGAGGTGGCCATCTCCGTCGTCGATACGGGGCAGGGGCCGCGGGCACTCCCGCCCGTCGAGGTCGTATCGGAGGGGCAGTATGACTTCGACGCCCGGTACAACCCCGGGCGCTCGGAGTACTTCGTTCCGGCACGACTCGACCCCGACCTTGTCGAGCGCGTCAAGGACACCGCCGTGACGGTGCACCGCACGCTCGGCCTCGGCAACCTGTCCCGCACCGACCTGATTCTCGACGACGACGGAACACCCTGGTTCGTCGACGTCAACGTCGTGCCGGGCATGACGGAGACCTCGCTGCTGCCGCTGGCAGCCGAGGCCGACGGCGACCTGCCCGGCCTGTACGACGCGCTCGTTCACAATCCACTTGTCCATCCCTGATTCCTACTCGGTCTCGGGACGCTCTTCTGCAGACTCGTGGTGCAGGACGTGTGTTTCACGTGAAACGCCTGCGCCTGTCTCACCCCGTGCGGCTAGTGCGCCTTCGAGCGGCCCGTGTTCTGTGCGCTTCTGGCCGGTTCCTTCTGCCTGCCTCGGAAGCGCTGTCCGGAGACATCGGCCAGGTGGGGCCGCGACGCGCGTCCCTCTCAGACATCGCGCTTGAGGGGAGGGTGCGGGACGCGGCTCGCCGGCAGAGTCCGGGAGCCGACGGCGGCTGGCGGGGAAGGGGTTTGGTGCACCTCCCGGTATGCGGCGACATGAACCATACTCGTCGCACCGGCCCACCGACATCCCGACACATCACAGGCCGCCGACGACGTGCGGCCTCGGGCGCCATGTCTCTGGTGAGCGGACGTCGCTCTTCGACTCCGCATCCTGTGCGCAGCCGTAACTGTTCGCCCTGAGGCGCCGGCTCTCTGGACCGGGTGGGGCACCGACCACATTGATCGCGCAGCCCGAGATCTCACGAGGGCAGGTTGACATCGCGTATTGAAACCTTTTACATTTTTCTTCCCTTCACGCCTCATTGCGGCAGTCAGACGCCTCAGAAGGACGGCGACTGTTCTCCGACTGACCGTCGATCTGTACCCTCTAAGTCACCTACGCCAGACGGTTGCGGGAGCCTCAACGGGTCGGCTCTACAAAGAACGCCGGCGTCCGAGTGGAGTCGGACCTGGCCCATGAGGCACGGACCGGACTGTCGAAGGTTACGGAGCTCCACGTGGCCTTGCTGTCCAAGTGAGAAGAACGAACCGGCACCGGGAAAGCGCACGTGAGTATGCTCCGCGGACCGAATGATGTCATACGAGCGCAAGAGGCCCTCCACCGCAGTTCGACACGGGCGCCAGACCGCATTGGGGAGGGGAGCGAAGTCGCCAGCCGCCACCATAATCCGTCACGGTTCGTACTCGCGCATGTCGACGACGATACCGAGACGCTCCTCGGGGTTCTGCTCCTGCGCCACCAGCACGGGCCCGCCCATCGAGAGTGTCCAGATAGACGCTTGCCTAATGGCGCTCCACGGCAGACTCGGGGCGGTACCTCGGTCGACACGGTGCGGTGCCTTCGTCGCGCAAGCAACGGGTCCGACCAGAACACCGAGAGCGCCCCAGCGTCCAATGCTCAGGAACCTCTCAAGAGCGAGTCGACGTTCCCTAGCACAATGCTCTAGCTTGCGAACCACTAGCCCGACCGCTGCTCCTATACCTGACACCACTTCGGCCAACCCGGTACCATGGCGATCGCCGCCGCGACATTCCATGTCACCGAACCTCTCAGACCACGTGAAACCGTTCCTCCCAGCCCCCACCCGTCTTTCGTCCTCCATCGGCGCCTCTGCTCACAGAGCTGGCAGCTCCGGCTGCAGTTCTCGGCACGCCTTCGGAGCGGCCGCAGACCGATAAGGACACCGAGACGGACGCTCGGGTTTCAGGATGTGATGCGGCGATCCAGCTGCCGGAGTCCCCGTTAATGTCCTTTCTGAACTCGGCAACCATCCGACCGCCACAATAACAGCAGGTCCCTCATACACGGACGTGCGCCAGCACGGCCTCCGGGCATCCGCCCAGTCCGAGCACAGCCGCAGGGCACAGCCCAGGTCACCACTGCTAATCAGACGGCTGCCTGCCGACGGGCTTCAGGCACACAGTCCGCATTCTTTTAGAGAAGTATCGCGTGAACCGCCTTCAGTGGATACCGGTCGCGTTGTTTAAACCCGAGTCAAGTGCCGCCAGGCGCGGAGAAGCTGAGCTGCCACATCGCTCCAAGGGCATGCAGCATTCTCCACCCAGGCCGCGTTCCTCAGCACATTGGCGATCCGGGGTCAGCCGGAGGACATGCCGTCGCCATGCGACTAAGACCTCGCATAGCGTCCCGTTGAAGGCAACTCAATGACTGACCCAGGACCGAAAACAGATTCCTCTGCGCTACGGACCGCACATCCTGCGAAGTACAGTGCCCGAAGGGTCCGCACCGCCCGGCACAGGCCGCCTCCCCAGACGTATGGGGTAGGGGTCGCACCTCAGTCCCCACCCGCCAGCACGCCGGGTGCGGCCCCAGGCGCATGGGGTGGAGGTAGCCGGGTACTGTCATATTCATCTGCATCGAGATCCTCTTGCGGCTATCAAAACTCGACGCTGTTTCACGTGAAACCGCTTCTCCCCAAGGGCCATCCGCATGCACGCCATGACCCTCATCCTTGGTAAAAGGGAGACCGAACCCGGCCGGCTGAAAGGGCAGTGCCCACATGCGGTGCGGTACTACGTAACTCATGCCTGGAGCATCAGGCCTTCAGCATGTGCCGAGACGACTGCACAGACGAGGTCATTTCCATAGATCACTCCTCCGAAGAGCGCACCCATCTGTCTTGGAGAGCTCTAAGCCGCGCAGCGCAGTGTGTTTCACGTGAAACCTCGCCCCTCTCTGGGCCACTAACTTCACCCATGCTCAATGAAGTCCTGTTGCGGACATCCAGTCCTCCTCGGCGAATGAAGGCGCCCTACTGATTCTCGCCCTCAGCATTCCCAGGCCCTGTCCGCATCCGGGCTCGCGAGCTCCCTCCAGAAACAGATGCCGGTCCCAGACCGCCAGTTTCTCACCAAGTTCGCGCACGACAATGACGGGCGACACCGTCGGTTCGTAGAGTCAGTCGAGGACGCTGTGCTAGCCCATGTGCTGGCCTCTGCTCCGGCTTGCGGAGAAGTCTCTCGTCTCCTCTCTGCCATGCCGGCTACATCAGGTCTTCGGAACTGGATCAGTATGTGTTTCACGTGAAACCGTCACATGGCAACGTATCGCTCGCGCTGACTGCACAGAAGACGGCAATGACAGTATACGAGCAGATCCCAGCGCGGCTGAATGACTCGGTCGCGCAGTTAGTGGTCATCAATAGAGTGCGTCTATGTCCGAGCAGGGACGGCTGGTTGGCACACTGCGATGCCTCGTACGACTGTCCCTTGACCACGTGCTACAGACCTGCCAGGCGGCTGCTCCCTCTATCGATGTTCTCATTACGCACCTGACGCCTACTCCGACCGAGACGGAGGCAGGAACTCACTCCAGCGACTCGCACCCGACGCCGGCGAGGTCAAGGCCCAATTGAGTCACCTATTCGCCACGCGGCAGGTATTTCGAGGCAATAGATGGGCACAGTCCACCCCTAGCATCATGCACATTGCTACGCAGCACCGCTTCTCGTCGCGCCGCGGCACTGTCAAGGTCCGGATCAGTTTCACGTGAAACACGCGGTCATCTGCCTTTAGTATCCAGCCTCCGGACGCCGACTGCTGGCGCCCAGTATGAGACCGCACGCCAAATGACCGTGCCGTTAGTCTGACGAGTAGAGCACGGAGATCGACAAGCACCTACGCCCTCCGCCAGCGCTTCGGTCCTCCAGATCCACCTCATGCGTCGGAACGACAGCCCATGGGAAGCGTTAGCTGTCCGAGATGGCGTCCCCACCATCTTCATAGATGGTCCGGGTCGAGCTGGACCTGGTTCATAGAAGTACGGTCCGGCCCCGATCAGCCCTCGCGTTGACAGTCATCCATTGTGCACGAGCACATGCATCTGGTCAGGAAACCCCGTTCACGCCCCAGTCACCACATCACCTTCCCCAGCCTGGCAACAGGCATCCCGTGCATCGACCTCCACAGGTGAAGTACTATCCGCGTTTGAACAATCTATCCCGCTCTCACCATTGGGTGTATCGCTGCCCGTCAGACCGCGTGGGAGCACTGAGTTCTCCCGGGTGGTGAGAATCCGATCGCGCCACAAGGAACCGGGGACATCAATGGATCGAACGGGCCCGAGGCGACTGTCCAGGTTAGTCGTGGTGCCACCCTGGCTCGACACAGGTCGTGAATGCGGAGCGGGAACCGCCGACCTCAGTCAGCGACTTGCATACCGTACCTTCCCTCCACCAACCTCCCACGTGTCCCGCCTACGGCGCGAGTACGGCTAGACCGCATGCCAGCAGCGGTCGGCACGGTCGGCACAGCCTTGGAGGAGCCGCACCGCGCTCGACCGACTCACCGTTTCACGTGAAACCGCGGGCGCATGTGCCACGCACAGCCCTGCTACAAGCAGCCGCCATCATCGCATTAGCGACGAGGACAGCATTTCGAGGACCGACACGGCGTCAGCACCCACGCAACTCCTCTGTCCAGACCCGGCCCATTGGTGCGAGAAGCGATACTCATCCGAGATGACTCTCTCCTGTCGTGGAGCTGGAGGCCAGACATGATCATCTGCCTTCGAGCGCGCTGCCATGACGGACGGCGGGCTGCACCCAAGGTATCTGTATCCGGAAAACCAGATGTCGGCATGCAACGCTTGTGCAGCAGATGATCATTCCCATGGCCGGTCTCATCGGCATACCGTGTTTCACGTGAAACAGCGGCATAAAAGTGAGCGATTGGCGTCCAATGAAGCAGCTCGCGGCACCCCTCTCGACCGGTCCCTGACGCACTGGGCGCCGGAGCAGCTTCAACACTCCCATCCAAGCTGGCGCCTACAAGCAGACCGTTCCGCCAGATCTGCCTTCCAACAGCATGGAGTTCCCTTGCTACGGCGGGACAGCAGCACTTGCTCCACACTGCACAAGGGAGGATCTTAAAAGCGTCTGGTCGATAGTCGTCCTCCTTCTCCCATGGCCGGAACGTCCCAACCGATTCCGGCCGCCCGAGTCAACCAGTCCGATTGTCTGTTCCAGTCGCACCGCCGGCGGCACTCGCACTCGTTGCCGGTGGTGTCCGCAAGGGCCGGCCCGAGCGAACTGACGACGAGCTCGACCCGGGCTCAACCGCCATTTCCCAGATTGATGCCGAGACGAAGAAGGTACCGCGATCCGGCACCGCCGACCGGCGCTGAAGCACGCCGTCCCTCCTTCTCGCCCAACCTCGCTCGCAAAGGCCCGCAGGCCAACAGGACACAAGCGTGCCCCCACCGGTGCCACCCCACCCCAACGATCAAGCCGCTTACCACCGTCGTCGGAAGACTTGTAGCAGACGCCCATCCTCGCCCCTGCTGTCCCTTGAGACCACGGCGCCGTCGAGCGCGCCTTCAACCGGCCCGGGTCCCATCCGGGCCGCACTCGTCACCACAACCAGACCGTTGCACGTGACGGCAGCTGTAACCGGGGCAAGCGACCTTCACTACCAGGCCCGTAGAAGTCCGACCAGGACAGTGCATTCCTTAGCAATACAGCATTTACGTCATCACTAACAATAAACATTCAAGGCGAGAACGACAGTGCGAGAACCCGCGATCAGCCTTCACGCCGACTCACGTGGTCCCCCGGGCGGCCCGCGGTCCAGGACCAGCGCACCCACCGCGCCCCGAAAGATGTGTCCGTTCCCGCTGAAGCGGTTCCGATATCAGCGGTAGGGGCTCCACATGAGTGGAGCCCCTCGCGACACCGCGGCCTAACCGGCCAGTCAGCCGGCCGGGCTCAGTCCTCGTCCAGGGACGTTCCCGGAGCAAGGGCTGTGACAATACGTGCCAGATCGTCGTCGCCGGCGAACTCGATGGTGATTCGGCCCTTCTTGGCCCCCCGGGTCACCTTGACCCGGGTGTCGAAGGTGTCCGAGAGCCGTGTCGACAGGGCCGGAAGAGTCGCCGACCGGGTCCGGAGCGGCTTGGTCCGCCGCGCGTCGGGCTCGTCGTGCAGCGCCACGAGCTCCTCCGTCGCCCGCACCGAGAGCCCCTCAGCCACAATGCGCTGAGCAAGACGCTCCATGGCCGCGGCGTCGGGAAGGCCCAGCAGGGACCGGGCGTGCCCGGCCGACAGTACTCCGGCGGCCAGCCGGCGCTGGACAAGAGGCGGCAGCTTCATGAGACGCAGCGTGTTCGAGATCTGCGAGCGCGAGCGCGCAATCCGCTGCGAGAGCTCCGCATGCGTGCAGTTGAAGTCCTCGAGCAGCTGCTGGTACGCGGCCGCCTCCTCCAGTGGATTGAGCTGAACTCGGTGCAGGTTCTCCAGGAGCGCGTCCCGCAACAGCTCATCGTCCGCCGCGTAACGGACGACGGCGGGGATCGTCTCGAGCCCGGCCTCCTTGGCCGCCCGCAGACGCCGCTCTCCCATAATCAGCTCATAGCCGGCATCGCCGTCGTCGCCGCCCTCGCGCCGGCGCACGACAATGGGCTGAAGCAGACCGACCTCCTTGATCGACGCGGCGAGCTCGGAGATGTCGTCCTCGTCGAACACCTGCCGGGGCTGATGCGGATTGGCCGCGATCACATCCACGGGCAGGTCTGCGAAGGTCGCCCCCGGGACGGGCACGAGCGACTGCTTCTCGTCGTCGGTCTTCGCGGCCTCTCCGCCGGCCTTCACGGCATCCGCCTCCTTGGCCTCGACGTCGGAAATCGCGCTCACCTCCTCCGCCCTGGTCTCGTCCAGGTGAACCTGTGCTTCCTCGACCGTCTTCTTCTGCTCCGACGTTTCACGTGAAACACTACTACCCGCACGGGTGCGCCTCGATCTCGACGCGGTCTTCTTCGCGGCGCCGGACTGCGAGCCGCTGCTCGCGGTCGAGGCCTTCCGTGCCGTCCCCCTCGACGAGGATCCCTTCGAGGTCGCCCTCCTCGTTCGCTTCGAAGGCGCTAAGAGCGTCGCCGCAATGTCATCCGACTTGCGCCGAGACTCTCCTCCCTGGGGCGCCTCACTCCTCCCACCCTCCTCGAGCGCCTTGTCACTCTTCGCAGGAGGCCCGTCCTGCGACTCGGGAAAGAAGACGTCCGTGGGACGCGCCGACGGCGTCTCCGTCTGCGTCTCAGGGATAAGGGCCTGAAGTCCCCGTCCAAGCCCGCGCCTCTTCTGCGCCATTGTCACGCCTCCTGTGCGTCGTCTGCGTCGTCTGCGTTATCTGCGTTGTCCATGTCGTCTGCGTCATCTGCGTCATTGCGGCTGACTGCTGTTGAGCTCTCCCAGCCCGCCACCCCGCGCTGAGCGATCTCCTGCGCGAGCTGCTTGTAGGCCACCGCGCCCGAGCAGCGCGGGTCCCAGAAGACCACGGGTGCGCCGAAGGACGGGGCCTCCGCCACGCGCACCGACCGCGGGATGCGGGTGTGAAGCGCCGCGTTGGGGAAATAGGTCCGAACCTCTTCCTCAACGTCTCGAGCCAGGGTCGTGCGCTTGTCGAACATGGTCAGAGCAATCATGGACACGGTGAGCGCAGGATTGTGAATCCGCGCAATGCGGTCGACCGACCGTGTGAGCAGTGCCAGTCCCTCCAGGGCGTAGTACTCGGCCTGCATGGGAATAAGAACCTCCCCCGCCGCGACAAAGGCATTGATTGTCATCAGCCCCAGGCTCGGCGGGCAGTCGATGAGCACATAGTCCAGGCGGGGCAGGCCACCGGACTCCCGGCTCCTCAGGTACTCCTGCAGTGCGTGGTGCAGACGCGACTCGCGTTCCGGAGTGCTGATGAGCTCGATCTCGATCGCCGCCACGTCAATCGTCGCCGGGACGCACAGCAGGGTCTCTGAGAAGTGCGTCGCCACCACCACCTCGTCGATCCGAGTCCCATCGACAAGAACGTCATAGATAGACACCTGGTCATCATCGTGCGCCACGCCGAGCGCCGTCGACGCATTGCCCTGGGAATCGGCATCGATCACCATCACGTGAAGTCCGGCCTCCGCCAGTGCCGCCGCAACATTGACCGTCGTCGAGGTCTTGCCGACCCCGCCCTTCTGATTGGCAATGGCGATAATACGAGTCTGATCCGGATGCGGGAAGCGCACTCCAGCGAACTCCTCCAGCGCCGAGTGGTCGGCACGCAGCTGCTCGAAGATAGACGATCCCGACAAAACTGTTCTCCTCGGACGACATCCCGGACCGTGTTCACGGCTCGGACGCCTCAGTCTACGTGAGCCGGACGACGTCGACGACGAGCCCCGCCGCATACGTCGCGCATCAACAGGGCCTCGGAATCGTGACCCCACATCGCGCCGCCGGGCCCGTGGCTCAGTCGCCGTCCGGGACCCCTCGCACCGAGACGCGCCTCACCGTCTGGGACGACGCACCTCAACGATTCTCGTGACCTCCTCGCCCGGCGTCACAACCTCGTGGATAACCGCCGGCTTCAACCTGGCCTTCTTCACGACGTACTTCGCGGCCTCAACCTCCGCCTCCGCCTTGGCTCCCTTGAGCGCCAGCAGCCTGCCCCCCTGTCGGAGCAGCGGCGCCGTCATCCGCACCAGCTTGGTCAGATTCGCGACGGCACGGGCGGTCACGGCGTCGAACCGGTCCCGGACCTCCTCGGCACGGGCCCGGCGCACAATGACATTGTCCAGATCGAGCTCGCTGACAACGTATGTGAGCCAGTCGACTCGTCGCTCCATCGTTTCTATAAGTGTTACTTCTAAATCTGGTCGTAGAAGCGCCACCACGACTCCGGGAAGACCGGCACCGGACCCGACGTCGGCCACCGTCCCGCGAGCCGGCAGGAAGGGCACCAGCGCAGCGGAGTTGACAATGTGGCGCGTCCACAGCCGGGGCAGCTCCCGCGGCCCGACCAGCCCTCGCAGCTCGCCCTCGGCGACGAGCATCTCGGCGAAGCGCTCCGCGCCGGCAAAAGCGAGCCCGAACAGCTCGCGCACCTCCTCCGTGGGCCGCTCCACCTCGACTGCGCCCTCGACCGGGCCGCTGCCCTGCCGCCCGTCGCTCATGTCCCGTTCCATCTCAGTCCTGCTCGGGCGCCTCGGTCCCGTCGTCGAAGGACGACTCCTCGTCGTCGGACTCGTCGACGTCCTCCTCGGCCGGCATGACGACGACATGGCGGTGCGGCTCGGTCCCCTCGGACTCGGAGAACAGGCCCTCGGCGGCGACGACGTCGTGGCAGACCTTGCGCTCAAAGGGGTTCATGGCCTCCAGCGACACCGCCTCGCCGGTGGCCAGGACCCGCTTGACGGCCTCCTGCGCGATCTTCGTCAGCTCGGTGCGACGCGCAGCGCGATAGCCGTTGATGTCGAGCATGAGACGCGAGCGGTTGCCGGTGCGCGCCTGCACCGCCAGGCGGGTCAGCTCCTGCACGGCCTCGAGCACCTCGCCGTCGCGCCCCACCAGGTCGGCGAGCTCGCGCGCGTCGCCCTCCTCAGAGGCGACCACCGCGATGGAGGCGCGCCCATGATCGATGTCAATATCAATGTCTCCGCCGAGGTCGGCGATGTCGAGAAGCTCCTCAAGGTAGTCGGCGCCGACCTCGCCCTCCTCCTCGAGGCGCTTGACGGTGTTGGACGGGGCGGTGTTGTCGCTCATTGTGAGTCCGTTCTCCTCAAATCTCAGAGCCGCGGGTCAGCTCCGGCGCTTCCTGTTCTGGGCCTTGCGCCGCTGGGCGGCGCGCTTTCGCTCACGCGCGCGCTTCTCATACCGGCGTCGCGCGATCTCCTCGTCCGTCAGGCCACCCGGCCTGCGGGACGACGAGCCGCCGGTGACGGCGTCGTCCTCATTGACCGCACTGACGCTCTCGCTCTTCCCCCCGGAGCCCGGCGTCGCGCGTCCGGACCCCTTCTTCTGGCGGTCCTTGCGCACCGGCTGAACCCGCTGGCCGCCGACCTGGGCGGTTCCCTCCGCCTCGGCCTTGGCCCGCTCCTCCTCCTCGAGGGAGGGCAGGCCCTTGCGCGCGCGCTTGGCGTTCTCACGGGCGCGGAACTTCTTCTCCGCCTCCGAGCCAGGGGCCGGCATGCGATTGATCGTGTAGAACTGCTGCCCCATGGTCCACAGGTTCGAGGTCACCCAGTAGATCAGCACGCCAATCTGGAACTGCACGCCGGTGAAGGCGAAGAAGAGCGGCATGACCGTCATCATCATGCGCTGGGAGCGCATCATGGGATTGTCCGAGTTCTTGGAGGACTCGGGCATGTTCTTCATGCTCAGCTGCGCCATCGTGTACCACTGTGTGGCGCTCATGGCAATGATCATAATGACCGTGACAATCTTGACCGTCAGGTCCGAGGAGTTCATAAACGACGACGACAAACTCGCCCCGAAGACCGTCGAGTTCTGGACCTGCTCGGCCAGGTCGGCGGTAAGCGGACCGATCGCGCTGTGGCCCCCATAACCGCTGGAGTCGGCTACCTTCCCAAGATTCGCCAGCACCCGGAAGAGCGCGAAGAAGATCGGCATCTGAATGAGGATGGGCATGCACGAGGAGAAGGGATTCGTCCCGTGCTTGCGGTACAGCGCCATCATCTCCTCCTGCTGGCGCTGCCTGGAGGCGGGATCCTTCTTCCCCTTGTACTTGGCCTGCAGCGCCTGGAGCTCGGGCTGCATGAGCTGCATGCCGCGGCTGGCCCGGATCTGCTTGACGAACAGCGGCATAATGAGAATGCGCACGAAGACCGTCAGGCCGATAATCGACAGCACCCAGGCCACGCCCGGCGCGTCGGGCTTTCCAACCCCGATGAGCACGAGGAACTTGTGGATATAGACCATGACCCAGGCGACGGCGACCATGAGGGGCCACAGGATCGTGTCCATTGCACTCCTAGCTGTAAGGCGTGGCGGGCGCCGGCAGTGCGGCCCCGCCGACCGGGCTGTCCGGCCCGCTCCCGATGCGGGTCAGCCGGCCGACCGGTCGATCTCGAATCGGGGAACGTCATGGGGATAGTGGTAGCGCCACCGGCCCGGGTCGGGCACGTGGTCGACGCCGCCGGGGGTCAGGGGGTTGCACCGCGCCAACCGCCAGGCCGCCAGCAGGGCGCCCTTGAGCGCCCCGTGGACGCGGACCGCCTCGACGGCGTAGGCGGAGCAGGTCGGATAGTAACGGCACCGGCGCGGCAGCGCCGGGGAGATGCGCGCCTGGTAGAACCGCACGGGAGCGGTGACCGCGCGCACGGCATGGTCATGAATCGTCGACCTGCTCGCCCACGGGCTCATCTACGGCCTCTTCCCGGTCCACCGGTGCGCCGAGTCCGACGGGTCACCTCACGACAGCGGGTGAGCAGACGATCGAGGTCGGCCCCCAGCTCGTCGCTCGTGGCGCCCTCGGCCCCGGCCAGGCCCCGCACGACGACCCGCGCCCCCGGCTCGATGCCGTCCACGCGTGCGCTCATGAGCGCCCGGACGCGACGCTTGATCCGGTTGCGGTGGGTGGCGCGCGAGATCTGCTTCTTGGGTACGACGACGCCGACGAGCGCCGGAGCGGTCTCCCCGGACTCGCCGGCGCTGTAGTGGATCACCAGCCTGCGGCTACCGGTGCGCACGCCGAACCGTACGGCAGTGAAGAAGTCCTCACTCCGCAGCATTCGGTGCACCGCCGGAAGCACCTTCTTGGCCGACTAGACGGCGAGACGTGCGCGGCCCTTGCGGCGGCGCGAGGCGAGAACCGCTCGACCGGCGCGGGTGCTCATGCGCTTGCGAAAGCCGTGCACTTTAGCGCGGTGGCGGTTGTTCGGCTGGAAGGTCCGCTTGCTCACGGGTGTACTCCTGGTCGGATGATCGGAACCGTGCGTCACGAGGGTCGCGAGACGGTCGCTCGCACCGGCTGCCCCATGGACCGGGACGTGACTCCGTGCGAACGTCTGCACTACAATACGGTCCTCTTTTCCGCAGGGTCAAACGATCCTGCGGCACCGTCGGTGAGAGTCCCGACACGCCGTCGTCACCCGCCCGCGCCGACTGGCCGGCGCCCGAACGGCACGGCCCCGCCTCCGCTGTCCCCAGGTGGGGATGATCCTGTGGATAGACACACGTGTGGACAACCCTGTGGAAAAACTCCATGATGTGAACCTCTACCAGCCCCACCCGTCAGGAGCACGCCGTGCCAGACGAAACAGCACTCAAGTGGCAGTCAGTCCTGGAGGTCCTGTCCGACTCCACCGAGCTGAGCACCGGCAAGCTCTCCATCATCCGGATGACACGCGTCATCGACGTCGACGGCACCCTCGTGCTCGTCGCCGGCTCGCCCTTCACCAAGAGCAAGGTCGAGGAGGCGCG